>Ga0315268_10004213_pt1 | contig 15639 bp, 11 predicted proteins | sample C1_top_MG_FD_204535 | JGI IMG/M metagenome (GOLD analysis project Ga0315268, IMG submission 204535) | Sediment microbial communities from Yellowstone Lake, YNP, Wyoming, USA - C1_top | ecosystem: Environmental > Aquatic > Freshwater > Lake > Sediment | place: USA: Wyoming | collected 2017-08-01
GCCAGGGTTGCATTATCGGCATTTTTCGCGTTGCTTGCATTCTTTGCGGTGTTTGCGTTGGTTGCGTTGATCGCGATGTTTGCTTTGTTTGCCCACTCTACTTTTGGAGCATCTGGTGTCCCTCCGCCTGAACCAGTCCAATTGTCGGCATTCGTGGCAGTGTCTGCCGTTGTCGCATGGCCTGCATTGGTGGCAGTGTCTGCAATCGCTGCCGTATCAGCCCGGCCTGCGGTAGTGGCGCTATCTGCCGTCCCTGCATGATCTGCATTGGCAGCCGTAGCTGCATGATCTGCACTTATGGCAGAAGCCACTGAGGTAATCCTCTGCCGCGGGGTGAGTATCTGCCAGTCATTCGGACTAATTGAAATCAGTGTCTCTAAATAGAGATTATCATTCTCAAACATACCTGCCGGGAATGGATTTACACTGCCCAATTGTACACTGAAAATGCCTTGATCCACATTTACATAATGCATCTCATGCCATAGAATCGTTCCCTCGGTTTTCTGCGTCATACACACGAAATATGATCTGATACTGGCCGGTTAAGACGCAATCACTTGGATTGGTTAATTCTCCCTGATAGTTAATCACTCCAGGTACAGCCATAACAGAAGCACTCAACAAACAAATCATCAAACAAATCCCTGCCAACGCCATAGCCAAACAAAGTCTTTTACGCATTGCTCTTTTCTCCTTCCCATTACTATTGGTTTAAAGTCATTTGAAACCTGAATAAATTAATTGTTAGTTGTTTTATATAAATAATCTTGATAATCATTATATGATATAATAATACTATTAAAATGTAACAAGTTTAAGTATTTTTGTCAAGTCATTCTGGTAAGTTTTGACCGCTAACATGTTGACATGTTGGCAGATTTGTAAGATTAGATAAAAAAAGGACACGAAGACCACGAAGAGATTAAAGAAAAAACTCTGTGCCTTTGCCCCTTTGTGCCTGATTAGAATTGCCGTTTGTTTCTTGACAAGGGGGAAGATTAGTTTGTAGAATCTAAATATGGATAGCGATATAGATAGCGAGAAGAGGGATAATCCGAAAGAAAATAATCCGAAGAGAAAAAGATCAGGCGGGCATAAGGCTTACACTCCCTGGCACATCCTGTTGGATGAGGTGATGGCTTACTTCTTCGATTCAGAGGAGATAGAAGTCAGGGCCTTTGAGAAGCTGGGAGTTTTGCCTTTAGAGTCTGATTTTCTCATTCTCTGCAAGAAGAAGGATACAGAAACGTTGCGGGAGCACTATCCGGTGTTCAGGTTTTTGCTCCCCTATCTTGGCCCGCTGACCGTCATGGAGTACAAGAGTCCGCTTGATCGGCTGACTCACCATGATTTTGACCTTTTGCGGGTCTATCGGCTGCTGGCCAAGAGAAAGTATAAGATAAAGAGGGATGATCAGGTATGGGCTGCAACCCTGGCCTCCCATTTTGAGCGTGGGTATGCCGAATATATAGAAGAAAACGGGTATGAATTCCAGCAGATCGAGCCTGGAGTATGGGGGCATGAGAGAGGGTGTGAGCGCTTCTACTGGCTGGATCTGGCTGCTATCGGCCAGAGAGACTCTGAGAGTCTGATCAACCTTTTTTCGTCAAATTATCGAAAGTACCAGCATTCGCTGCACATCAGGAAGACTGAGGCAGATATCCTGACCTATGTATGGCAGAGCATATTCAAAGAGGAGTTAACCAAGATGCGACACGAAGAATTGAGACACTTACCTCAATTTACTACCTCAATGGAAGAGATCGAAAAGAGGATTCTCAACTCATTTACCATTGAAGAGAGACTGGCCGGACTCAGCCCTGAAGAGAGACTGGCCGGACTCAGCCCTGAAGAAAGACTGGCCGGACTCAGCAAGAGCCAGCGGGAGAGGCTTAAAAAGCTGCTGGAAAGCCAGTCATAGCAGTCGATGTCACACAATAGCGGTTCTCATTTGGATGAACTACAGATATCAGGCACAAAGGGGCAAAGGCACAAAGAAAAGAAGGTGGTTAGGGGTTTGTCTTTTCTTAAGCCTATCCCAAAATACCTTCTTCTCCCTTTTCTATAAGGGGGGATGGCTGACAAGGGTAGGTTTTTTACGGGTAAGGTTAGAATTTTTGGTATACAGTCATTCCCGCGAAGGCGGGAATCCAGAAGTAATTGCTACCGCAAAGACTGGATTCCCGCTTTCGCGGGAATGACGTGGAATACTAAAACCTTGTAGGCGTATACGAAAAAACCTACCCTTGTGAGGGGGGGATGGGGGGATTTTAACATAGACCTCTATTTTGGGATAGGGCTCATGCAATATAGCGGTTCTCAGCTTGAATAAGCTGCTGCTTGAAAGGGGCCAAATTTCAAATCTGTCCCCCCTGCCTCATCGGTGCTTGGTAACTACTTGAGGTAAATAGGCTGAAGGCTGTTAGGCTGTAGGCATTTAGGCTGTAAGAAAAGACAATGACTAATAGCCTAAATACCTATAGCCTAAACAACCTTTACTTAACAAGTGTAATGGGGGAATTTATGGAATTTCAGACGGTTGCATTATCTATTCCGGAGGGTTGCAATCTCATTTTTGGACAAACTCACTTTATCAAGAGCGTGGAGGATTTATTCGAAATTATGCGCAGCACCTGCCCGCAGGCAAAATTCGGTCTGGCCTTCAGTGAGGCATCCGGTGCATGCCTGATCCGGTTCGAAGGGAATGACAACTCCCTTCAGGAAGCTGCCTGCGCCAACCTGGAGAAGATTGCCGCAGGCCATGTATTTTTGATCCTTTTCAAGGATGCTTTCCCCATCAATGTGCTCAATGCCATTAAGTCCTGCCCGGAGGTATGCTCGATCTTTTGCGCCACTGCCAATCCTGTTGAAGTGGTGATTGCAAAGACCAGTCAGGGCCGGGGAGTAATGGGAGTTATTGACGGCTATCAGCCAAAGGGAATCGAGCAGGAAAAAGACCGGCAGGACAGAAAGGATCTTTTACGAAAGCTGTCATATAAATTATGACAAGCCCCTGGTAAAAAAATCATGTCTGTTATCATTATCATCCATATTTTTACATTTTAAAAAAAATTATGCTTGCCATCGTTCACGGAAGAATTATCACTCCCCTTGAGGAGATTGAAAACGGCATTATCCTGATCGAGGACCGGAAAATCCAGGAGATTGGCCGTGCAGAAAGGGTCGCTGTCCCCGAAGGCGCACAGGTCTTTGATGCAGGAGGGAAGATCGTCTGCCCGGGCTTCATCGATATCCATCTTCATGGGGCCAAAGGCCATGATTTTGCGCAGGCAACTCCCAAGGCGATACAGGAAATCATTGACTTTCATCTTGCACACGGAACAACCTCTTTTCTCCCCACCCTGATCTCCCTGCCTGACGAGAAGATATTCGCCGCTTTGGAACAGTTGCCAAAGGCGTGGCTGGAGACGGGTTATTCCTCCTCTTTTCTGGGAATCCATCTGGAAGGGCCTTTTCTGAGTACTGCTTATAGGGGCGTGCATAATGCGCAATATTTATGCGTTCCTTCCGTAAAAAAAGTTGAATCTTTCCTGATTCATGCTGCTAAGACGGTGAAAATGATTACTCTGGCACCGGAATTGCCCTATTCGTTAGAAGTAATCCACTGGCTAAACCGGCAGAAGGTGGCAGTCTCCATCGGACATTCCGGTGCAACCTATCGTCAGGTCGAGTTGGCTGCACAGGAAGGGCTTGTTCATGTTACCCACACTTTTAATGCTATGGCCGGATTGCATCACCGAGAACCGGGAGTCGTTGGGGCTGCACTGGATATCGGATATATATCAACCGATATTATTGCTGATGGACGGCATGTTCACCCGGCAGTTTTACGGCTGCTCTGGCGGCAAAAGGGAGAAGAGAAGGTGATTCTTATTACGGATGCAAGTCCGGTTGCGGGTTTGCCTTCGGGAACGTATCCTCTCTGGGACCGGGAGGTCCGGCTGGATGGAGATAAGGTAACCACCACGGATTCGGGCCAACTGGCAGGCAGCGCTATAACCATGGACAAGGCGATTCGAAATTTTCAGGCTGCCACGGGCTGCACTCACAGTCAGGCTATCCGGCTGGCAACCTATAATCCTGCGGTGCTCCTGGGAATCGAGAGCCGGAAAGGTCTACTGGCCAAGGGAAGCGATGCGGACCTGGTCATTATGTCAGGGGATGAAAATTTGCAGATTGAGGCCGTAATTGTCAGCGGAAAAATTCGACCTGTATAATGAGGCAGGGGCAACGGGGCAAAGGCATAGATGGAGGCACAAAGGGGCAAAGGGACAAAGGCACAAAGTTTTTTCTTTTCCCTGTGTGCCTTTGTGCCTCTGTACCTTTGCCCCTTTGCCCCTTTTTAACTAGTTCATCGCACGGATCGGGAAAGATTTTCAAGAGGAGGCTGTTTTGAGCAACAAAAAGGCATTACTCTCTTTGGCATTCATCTGGATGGTGATGCTGACCTTTTTTTACCAGCGTAATTCTTATTCTGCTCAGCTTGATAAGAGGCATTCGTCCGCAGAACGCAGCAAGCAGAATTCGTCTGCCAGGCACAGTTCATCCACCAGGCGTAACAAGAAGAATTCATCTGCCAAGCGCAGCTCATCCACCAGGCACAGTAAAAAAAATTCCTCATCAGCCAGGACAAGACATCGCATCAGTCGGCCCCGCTCTGCTTTCACCCTGAACGGTGAATCAGCGAAAGAAGCTCCTCCCCCTTCGAACGATTTTTGTCTGGGGGTCAGAGAGTTTCACCGGGGCAATTACCCACAGGCCAGGAGTTACCTTGAGACAGCGAAATCGGATTTCCCTGACCTGCAGGACTATGTTCTCTACTACCTGGGCCGATCTCAGGAAGAGCTTCGCGATCAGCAGCAGGCAATTTCCACCTTTCAAATGCTCCTTTCACAGTATCCGCAAAGCCGGTTTACTCCGAAGGCAACTTTGAAGGTGGCTGATCTCTTATTCTTTCTCAAAAAGTATGATAATGCCAGGGAGTACTATCAAAAAAGTCTGGATATCGTACCGGACAGAAGGGAGTATATCTTATTTCAGACTGCCCTTTCCTGGATAGATGAGAAGAACTGGGCTGAGGCCCGCACTGTTCTGAAAAAGATCCTTATTCAATTTCCAGACGGTGAGTTTGCCAAGCTGAGTGTTCTATGCAACAAGGAGTTGGAAAAAGAATATCATCTTCAGCCCCTGAGCTTTTCCGAAGAAGAGCAGATGGATCTAATTCAGGCCAATATAAAGGAGCATCGCTATACTCAGGCACTGGACCTGATTGCCCAGTTCAGGAAGACACCTTCTCTTTCTCCAAACTGCAGGGCACATCTTCTGTCTCAGGAGGCGTATTGTTATTCAAAATCGGGGCAAAAGGACCTGACCCTGGAGACTTTGCAAAAATTGGTCCGACTCTATCCGTCTTCTGACGATGTCGCTGACTCCCTGCTCATTGTGGGGAACCTTCTCTGGAACCAGGACAAGGATGCAGATGCCATTGAGGCTTATGAGAAAGTCGTGAAAGATTTTGACAAAAGAGCAGGCACTGCAGATAAAGCATGGTTTCTTATGGGCCGTATCCACGAGCAGAGTCGAGATTACCAAGAGGCTATTTCCTGCTTTGAGAACCTGGTCAGGGATTTCTCCAAGAGCAGCTACTATCCGGAAGCAATCTGGAGGATTGGCTGGGATTATTACCAGCAGGGGAAATTTAAGGAGGCCGGCCTGCGCTTCAAAAACGGGTTGACCAAGGTTGATGATCCTTCGGACAGGCACCAGTTTTTATACTGGCAGGCCAAGGCTGCGGAAAAGAGCCAGGATTCATCGGGAGCTATGGAGCTTTATCGGGCTATTGCCGGTGATACGTATTATTCCTATTATAGCTGGTTGTCTCAGCAGCGTGTGGAGGGATGTTCTCCTCCTCCCCTTCAGGAATCCTTTCCAGGTCAGGGTGAAGTCATCACCGTGAGCTATTCGGAGGAAGTCTACTTTCATCTGGCCCGGGCCAAGAAGCTCCTGGAATATCATATGAAGGAAGAAGCATTCGGAGAAATCAAAATTCTGGTCGATGAGCATGAGTCAGATCCCTGGTATTGGTACAACCTGAGTAAACTGGCCGCAAGAGCCGGCCTGGGTCGTGAGGCGATTTTAGCCGGCTTCCGGTGCCAGCAATCACTCGTCAGGCAAGGTAAATCGGAAGGTTATGCAGATGTATTGGAATTGCTGTATCCCTTGAATTACTGGGATCATATTCAAAAATACGCAGACAGGTACGGCGTTGATCCTCTGGTTGTTTGTGCCCTTATGCGCCAGGAGAGCATGTTCGATCCCATGAGTCTGTCCGGCGCTCATGCCTATGGTCTGATGCAGATCATCCCCAGTACTGCCAGGATGATCGCCTCCAAAGTCAAAGCCTTCGGAAGCAAGAATTTTAATGTTGAAAGACTCTATGATCCTGAGACCAACATTGCCTTTGGCACCTGGTATCTGGCAGATTTGCTGCAAAAATTTGAGGACAATCTGGTCTATGCCCTTATCTCCTATAATGCCGGAGAGGATGCTCTGCTAAAATGGCGCAATCAGTATCGCACGGCCAGCCTTGATGAATTTGTCGAAATGATCTCCTACAAGGAGACGCGAAATTATGTTAAAAAAGTGATCAGAAATTATGGACATTATGTGTGGTTGTACAACAAACCAGCATCCTCCTCTTCGCCCAGGCAGGTAAAAAAGCTGGGCAGTCAGGCAGGAGGAGAAGGAGGAGAGGGGAAAGTATCCGGTGCAGGCGATCAGGGAGTTGGAGGAGCCGGTGCAGCGGATCAGAAAATTGGAGGAGCCGGTGCAGCGGATCAGAAAATTGGAGGAGCCGGTGCAGCGGATCAGGGAGTTGGAGGAACTAATGCAGCGGATCAGGAAATTGGAGGAGCCGGTGCAGCGGATCAGGGAGTTGGAGGAACTAATGCAGCGGATCAGGAAATTGAAGGAGCCGGTGCAGGCGATCAGGGAGTTGGAGGAGCCGGTGCAGGGAATCAGGGAGTTGGAGGAGCCGGTGCAGGCGATCAGGGAGTTGGAGGAGCCGGTGCAGGCGATCAGGGAGTTGGAGGAGCCGGTGCAGGGAATCAGGGAATTGGAGGATAACCCGCTATGTACGATATTCTGATTCGCCAGGCCAAAATTGTTGACGGCACGGGCCATACCCCTTACGTAGCCGACCTTGGGATAATCGCAGATCGGATAGTCTGGATCGGGGACGCTGGCGCAGCCAATGCAGCCGATGGTAAAACTACACATGCAGCCAGGGGGAAAGCTATCGGTACAGCCGCTGATAGGGGAAGGACGGCCGCTGACGCAGGAGGGTATGAGTCTGCTACAGCCGATACGGGAAGGACTAGCGCTGATACGGGAAGACCAGCCGCTGATGCGAAAATACCTGAAACTGCCGGGCCGCCAAGAGCTGGCCGCAGAATTATTGACGCAAAAGGCATGGTTCTGGCACCTGGCTTCGTGGATATGCACAGCCACTCGGATTATACCCTCCTCATTGATAATCGGGCAGAGAGCAAGCTCAGGCAGGGGGTCACCACCGAGGTGGTGGGTAACTGTGGCTACTCGGCAGCTCCCCTGTATTCGCCCCTGCTTGAAGAGAGAAGGCCGGAATACGAGGGACTCTACGGCCTCCCGCTCGATTGGCGAAGTTTCCCCGAATACCTGAAGCGGGTTGAGGCTTCCTCCCCCTCTATCAATTATGCCTTTCTGGTCGGCCATAATACCCTGCGGGCCTCGGCTATGGGATTTGGCGATCATCCACCCACGCCGGATCAGATGGCCCAGATGACGACCTGGGTGGAAGAAGCCTTGGATTGCGGCGCTTTTGGCCTGTCAACCGGCCTGTACTATGCTCCGGCCTGCTTTGCCAAAAAAGAGGAATTGATCCAACTGGCCAGCCTGGTCAGCCGCCACAGGTGCGGGGGCATCCTGACTTCCCACATCAGGAACGAGGGCAAGTGCCTGCTTGAGGCACTGGAAGAGATCCTGACCATAGCCAGAGAAGCGAAAATTCCGCTGCAAATTTCCCACTTGAAGACTTTTGGCAGGGAGAATTGGGGAAAGCTCGATCGGGCGCTCGAAATGATTGAATCAGCCAGGCAGCAAGAGGGCGTAGAAGTCACCTGCGACCGCTATCCTTACCTGGCAGCACAGACCAGCCTTCAATCCCTGCTGCCCAATTGGGCACAGACCGGGGGATCTGAGGCCATCGTGCAGCGGATTCTTGACCCTTCTGTCCGGCGTAAGATTGTTCATTACCTGCTCACCGAGTATCCGAATGTGGATTACTGGGCATCGATTTACATTTCCCTGGTAGCGGATGAAGCTCATAAGAAATGGGAGGGGCTGAACCTCATCCAATTGGCTGAATCTTGGGCTAACTTAGCTGAATCTCAGGCTAACTTAGCTGAATCTCAGGCTAACTTAGCTGAACCTCATGCTAACCTGGCTGAATCTCAGGCTAACTTAGCTGAATCTCAGGCTAACTTAGCTGAATCTCAGGCTAACTTAGCTGAATCTCAGGCTGCATCTGCAGCAGAAGCTGCACTTGACCTTCTTCAGGCGGAGAGAACCCAGGTCGAGATCGTCCAGTTTGCCATGAGCGAAAAAAACCTGTCCAGGATACTCCGCCATCCCCTGACCATGATCGGCTCAGACTCAAGTTCCAGGTCCGTCGATGGCCCTTTAAGGGTCGGCAAGCCACATCCAAGAGCTTTCGGCACCTTTCCCCGGTTGATCAGGGAGTTCTGCCTTGAAAAGGCCGTCCTCTCCCTGGAGGAAGGTGTGCGAAAAATGACCGCCCTCCCCTGCCAGAAACTTGGTCTGAAGGACCGCGGCCTGATCAAAGAAGGAATGATTGCAGACCTGGTACTGTTCGATCCTGAGCGCATTGCAGATCAGGCCACCTATCAAAGCCCTTTCCGCTACCCTTCAGGTATACGACTGGTGGTGGTCAATGGCCGGATCTGCCTTGAGGAGGATGGCTCCATTCATACGGGGCAGGGAAAAATCTTGCAGAGGGGACGATGATATATATACTGTAATAGGGGTTTAGGTTGTTAGGGGTTTAGGTTGTTAGGGGTTTAGGTTGTTAGGGGTTTAGGTTGTTAGGGGTTTAGGTATTGTCTTTTCCTAAACACCTAAACACCTAATAACCTGTCTTTCGGGGAATAGGGGTTTAGGTATTGTCTTTTCCTAAAAACCTAAACACCTAAACACCTAATAACCTGTCTTTCGGGGAATATAGATAAGGATTAAATCGCTCGAAACGGATCAAATCACCCCAAGCGGGATTGGTATAATATCTCCAACAGGGAATTGGTAAACATTTGGTCACCATTGTTCGAAATTTCTACTTGCTCTACAATGGATAGTAAATAGTATAGTTACAATATTTCAATTAGTTAGCTATCAAAAATACCTCCTTTAACCAATAAAAAGTCTTGGCATCCAATTTGCTTTTAGTTAATAAAGACATTATAGCGGTTCAAAAGTTATGTATGCTACGGATAGAGCAGGCACAAAAGACACACACCCGTTGCCCGTTGCCCGTTATCCGTTATCCGTTAAGGACTTAACGGTCAACAGATAACGGTCTTTGCCCCTTTGTGTCTAACTGATATCTGTAGTTCATCCAAGTGAGCACCGCTATAAAAGCGCGATATCCACCACTTACACCTGTTTTCATTCTTAACATAAAGGGGATATACTTTATGGATGCCAAGCGAATCTTAATTGTTGATGATGAAGCCAATATGTGCAGCATTATGCAGGATATCCTGGTTGATGAGGGATATGATGTGATGGTGGCCGAGAACGGAAGCGAAGCTTTGCAGGTCGTTCGGGAGATTACACCGGATTTGATTATTACTGATATCAATATGCCCTGCATGGGAGGGCTGGATCTTTTGCGTGAGGTAAAGAGCCTTCATCCAGATGTTCAGTTTATTATCATGACCGGCTTTGGTGAATTGGAAACTTATCTCAAGGCCATGCATAACGGGGCATTCGATTACATTACCAAGCCGCTGAATATAGAGATGCTGAAACTCATGGTAGCTAAGGTTCTCGGTCAAAATCGATACTTTGCCTCCGCCATGTTCCAGGAGAATTAGACGCTGGGTGTCAAGAATAAGGCTGAAAAGTCATGATCCCTGAATAAGGCAGAATTCATTCAGGAGCCGGAAGTGCAGGGGCACCCCTTGTGGCAGAGGTAAGGTTCATGAAGTAAGGTTCCTGAAGAACAATAGCATTCTATGTGGTTGGGATCTTGAGATATTTTGACTCAGTTCAATGAAGTCACCCGTAAGTTCCTGTGCACTATATCGTCTTAATCTATAGTTGGGGTTAAAACTAACCCGAGTTAAAAACGGGGGCTGGTGATTCATTATGAAGTACGAAGATAGGTTTAAGGGCATCTTCTATGGAGTCGCTGATATTGTATCACTTATTGATGTTAATTATAACATCATGATGGTCAATAAAGCGTACGAGAAATTATTATGTAGACCTGCTGGTGATTGTGTCGGCAGCAAATGCTACACTATTATTCGTAGCAGGGAATGCCCTTGCGAAGATTGCCCGCTCCTAAAGACGATAAATAGAGAGAACGGGATTGATGCGAAGTTGTTGATCTCTATCGGGACTGATAAGGTTTCACTTACAAGGCATCCTATTTATGATGATCAGGGAGTGCTTCTCGGCGTATTCGAAATTGGACGAATTGTAACGAGGGAATTGAAGATGGAGCAGGAACTTCAACATCACGAGCGGTTAAAAATCATGGGAGAACTGGCAGCTTCTATTTCCCACGAAATTAAAAACCCATTGGCGGGCATCGGACTGATGACCGTATCTCTCATGGAGCGTTTGAACCAGAAAGATTCAATCTATCAGGATCTTGGAAGTATCCTCCAGGAGGTTCAGCGACTGGAAAAACTCCTTGAAGGCCTCATGGATTTTGCCGGTCCCGGTCCCTTCATACTGAAAATGGCAAATATCCATCATCCGATCGATACCACCTTAAAATTACTAGATGAAAAATTGAAATCAGGAAAGATCAGGGTCAAAAAAATATATAACCTGAAAATTCCAAAGGTCCTGATCGATTCTTCAAAAATGCAGCAAGTTTTCTTTAATCTGTTTCTCAATTCCATAACAGCCATGCCAAATGGTGGCGATCTTATCATTAGAACGGATATTCTGTCTCAAAAGATTAATAAACTCATCATTCTGAAAGGTGTAGAGGTAACCATTCAAGATAATGGGGTCGGCATTAAAGAGGAGGATTTAATCCATATATTTGATCCATTCTTTTCAAAAGGATCCCAGGGCACAGGACTGGGACTTTCGATTGTCTCAAGGATAATAGAGCTTCATAATGGATCAATAAAGGTCCAGAGTGAGGAAGGGAGCGGGACGACAGTAAGGGTCTACATTCCTCTCGATTAGGGTGGAGTCACCCTTACGCAGTCTATAGCGGTCCAAAAGTTATTATGCTACGGATAGAGCAGGCACAAAGGCACACACCCGTTATCAGTTATCCGTTATCCGTTATCCGTTAGGGACTTAACGGTCACCGGATAACGGTCTTTGCCCTTTTGTGCCTGCCTGATATCTGTATCTGTAGTTCATCCAGATGAGAACCGCTATATTATCTATATTCATTATTTATATCCGAATCTATACCCAACATCTATACCCGCGCTTCCGCACCATGGTTGTCAAATTGAGCATTATTACCATTATATCGGTTCAAAATATCGGTTCAAAAGGCGTGTATGCTACAAGCACCGATGAGGTAGGGGACAGATTTGAAATCCGTCCCTTTTCAAGCAGTAACTTACTCAGAGTGGGAACCGCTATAAGATGCTGTTCCCCTTGTCATTCCGAGGAACGGTAGCGCCGGGGATTCCCCGATATGATCATGTCTGGTAAAGTCCTTATTATTGATGATGATTATCTGATTGCCAAGAGCATAAGCCGCTGCCTTGAATCTGAAGGCTTCTCCTGCTTTATTGTCCATAGCGGGGAGGAAGCCCTGGTCAAAGTGAAGACGGAGAGTTTTAACCTGGTGCTGCTTGATCTCTCATTGCCCGGCATTGATGGCTTCCAAACCATGACAGGTATTAAGGCCGATAATCCACACCTTCAGGTCATTATCCTCACTGCCTCTCAGAACATCCACGATGCGATCAAGGCCATGAAACAAGGAGCAGACGATTATCTGATCAAATCTTCGGCTATGGGAGAAGCGGTGAAGGTGGCTGTCCAAAAGGCTATTAAAACCTATAACCTGGCCAGAGAAAACGCCCTCCTTAAAAAGCAGTTTCAGCAAGAGCTGAATCAGTATCAGTTGATCTCAGAGAGCACCGGGATGAAGCAGGTTTATCAATTAGCTGAAAAGATAGCCAAAAAAGATCACAGCACGGTACTTATCATGGGAGAGAGCGGCACAGGCAAGGAAGTATTGGCCAGGGAAATCCATCATATGGGTTCAAATTCGGAAAAACCTTTCGTTGATATCAGTTGTTCGGCGCTGCCCAGCACACTGATTGAAAGTGAGCTTTTTGGCTTTGAAAGAGGGGCCTTCACCGATGCCAAGAGCCCAAAGCAGGGTCTGCTTGAGCTGGCCGATGGAGGAACCTTGTTTTTAGATGAAATTGCCACCCTGGATCAGTTGGTCCAGGCCAAGTTACTTCGCTTCCTCGAACAACGGACCTTCCGAAGGCTTGGAGGCACCGTTGATCATCAAGTAACTCTGAGGGTAATAGCAGCCACAAACCGGGACTTGAGGAAAAAAATCATCACCAATGAATTTCGAGAGGATCTCTACTATCGGCTCAATGTGTTCCTGATTACCATTCCACCTCTCAGGGAGCGCAGGGAGGATATTATCCCCCTGGCTAATTTCTTTATTAAAAGGTTTAATGCCGATTTTCACCACAATGTCAGAGGATTGCACGATCAGTCTGCTCAGCTTCTGCTCCACTATACTTACCCTGGGAATGTCAGGGAATTAAAGAATATCATTGAACGTGCCATGATTATCGAAGAAAGTGACATTATTACTCCGGCCTCTGTCCATTTACCAAGGGGAGATGCGTTCTTTGCTGAACCTATAACCACATTCCAGTCAGCCGGTATCCAATCGGCCACCACTCAATCAGCCGGTATCCAATCAGCCACCACTCAATCAATCACTACCCCACTATCCGCTACCCCACTATCCGCTACCCCATTATCCTCTCTACAATCAACTTATCTTTCCCTTGAAAAAGGCCATGACAGCCAAGGAAATTTCCTGACTCTGGCCGAAATGGAAAGAATCCATATCCTTGAAGCCTTGCGTCAAACCAGCGGCAACAAGGAACTGGCTGCTAAATTGCTGGGGATTGGCAGATCAACACTTTTTCGAAAACTCACCACAATCAATACTAAAAGTTACAACGATTTTTAGTGATAACTTAAAATAAATTGATAATTTTAAAAAAGCTGATGAATTGCAGAGCTGGTCGATTTACCAGTTTTGGTAGTGCTAAACAAGTAATGCTGGAATAAACCTCATATAATAAATAGGTTATGGTTTGAGTTGTATTGAAGTCTAACCTCGTGTAATTGGTATGTAGATCGCAATAACCTCAATTATAATATACGCCACAGGCAATTTCGCTACGATTCCTTGCATGATAACCTGGTGGGGTTAATGCCATTAACATCTTGATGTTATAAGTTTTTTAAGTAGCATTACTTGTTTAGCACCACCCGTGCTTTTAATATCAAGGCAGAATCTCTTCTTGATTTTTACCTCCAAAAATTGATATACATAATAAGGGTGCTCGATAATAAAAAAAGTCTTACCTGCTTGATTCGCTCATATTTCATAGCCGTCAGATCACTCTTCACCCCCCACCTGACATCCCCCTGTCACAGGAGTTCCCAGGCTTTCTTTGGAGTTTTGGACAAGCATCAAGGGGGAGGAAAGACAGTAGCCTCCTGAATAAAGCTATCCAGGGAGAGTATTACTATGGAGAATTCCCAAGAGAGGACCTTTCCCAAAGAATTTGGAACGTCCGTAGACGATTTTTTGCAGCGCTACAAATCTCTTATCTATAAAATCATTTATGAACGAACCAGGGAGGATTCCAGATTTGATGAGGAGGACTTATTCCATGAATTCTTCCTCCACCTTGCCGAGGATAATTTTCGGCGGCTTCGCTCTTTTCGGGGAGAAAGTCAGCCAACTACTTACCTGGGAAAGATACTTCGTAATTTCCTCTGCGACCAATATAGAAAAAGGGGGACAATAATTTCAGAAGACAGCCTTGAAGAATTGGTAGAGGAAAACAGGGAAATGATATTTGCCGCTCCCCCCTTTCCTGACCTTGATGATATCCTGGACAGTGATCTCATTGCTGAAGCCCTGAAAGAGACCCTTTCCAGGCTGTCGAATAGAGAAAAACTAATTTTTGATCTTTTCATCGATGGAGGAATGACGGCTAAAGAAATCTCCAACCTCTTAGATGTGAAGGTCAAATCTATTTACAAGAACCATGAAAAAGTAAAAAAAATTTTGAAGGAGGGATTAAGGAAAAGGGGAATCGAAGGTTTTTAACCGTCCATTGATATAGGGAGGGAGAAAGACCTTTGGTACAAACTGACTACTGACTATAATAGGATAAAAATTCATGGGAAAGTTAGACGATATTTTGGCCAAACATTATAAGCAGATGAAAGGGAACCTGGTTTCCCCAAAAGGGAAATGCCCGAAAGAGGACCTGTGGTGGAATTATGTCCGCAGAGAGCTTACGGAGGATGAAAGAGAGCATCTCGACGGGCATCTGCTGACCTGCTCCGAGTGTCTGGAAATGCTCAAGGTCATCAGGATGGTCCACGAGGCACAAAAATCTTCTCTTGAGGTGCCTGCTTCCATTGACAAAAGAGCCAGGGAGATACTCGAATGTGAATTGAAAAAACCTGATCTGCAATTGGCAGAGATTAAGCCTGTGATCATGCGGATAACTCTTCACTGGGATCAGATACTCAACAGAATCACCCAATTGACCTCAGGGCTGAAGGAAATGATTGGTGGTACTGCCAGCCCCCAGTTTCAGGCCGTTAGAAAAGCTCAGGCGAATAAACAAAAAGGTGCCAGTACCTTCCCGTATACAAACACCATAAGCATACCTGAAGGAATTATTATTGTCCTTGAGATTGATCACACAGGCAAAGGGAAATATCTAACTCTCAAGGTGTCCTTCCAATCGCAGCAAAGGGAAATCTCTGATCAGGTAAGCGGCCTGCGGCTGATTCTTTATAAATCCGATCGAATCGCTCAAATTGATCGGATCTGCTCCTCAGTCTATCCTGATATTCATGGGGAGGCTGTCTTTGACCGGATCAGGGAAGGGAGCTATCGCCTGGAGATTTTGGTAAAAGACAGGTCCCTGGGAGTAATTGAGATCTCTCTCAGTGCAAGACCGGAAAGTTAATAAGACCGGAAAGTTAGCAAGACTAAAAAGTTAGCAAGCCTAAAAAGTTAAGAAAACCAGTTAGTTGACAAGAGAAGAAAATCGACAGGCT
>Ga0315268_10004214_pt1 | contig 15638 bp, 12 predicted proteins | sample C1_top_MG_FD_204535 | JGI IMG/M metagenome (GOLD analysis project Ga0315268, IMG submission 204535) | Sediment microbial communities from Yellowstone Lake, YNP, Wyoming, USA - C1_top | ecosystem: Environmental > Aquatic > Freshwater > Lake > Sediment | place: USA: Wyoming | collected 2017-08-01
CTCAACGTTTACTTTGTGGACGTGGAAGGCGGGCAGGCGACCCTGCTGGTTTCCCCGGCGGGTGAATCAATGCTGGTGGATGCCGGCTGGCCCGGATTCGGCGGCCGCGATGCGGACCGGATTGTGGCCACGGCCAAGGCTGCCGGCGTCAAGCGGATTGACTACTTGCTGGTGACCCACTATCACCTGGACCACGTGGGCGGCGTCCCGCCCCTGGCCGCGAAGATTCCTATCATCCATTTTGTGGACCACGGCCCGAACGCTGAAACCAGTAAGGACGTCCAGGCACTGTTCGCCGCTTATCGCCCGGTGCGGGATAAGGGCCAACACATCGTCGTGAAGCCGGGCGATAGAATTCCGATCAAGGGTCTCGACGTAGAGGTCGTGGCCGCCGCGGGGAAATTGATTACCGCACCACTCCAGGGTGCGGGCGCGCCGAATCCCTTGTGTGCGTCAACGCAGCGCCACGCCTCCGATCCGACGGAGAATGCGCAGTCGGTAGGAATTCTGATTCGTTTCGGCCAATTCCGCCTGCTCGACTTGGCCGACTTGACCTGGAACAAGGAGCTGGAGCTGGCCTGCCCCGTCAATCGGATTGGTCACGTGCAGGTTTATCTCTCGACGCATCACGGGCTGAACCTATCCGGTTCGGCGGCCATCGTGCACGCGCTGGCGCCGCGCGTGGCCATCATGAACAACGGGGCCAGAAAAGGCGGCAGCCCCGACGCCTGGCAGATCGTGCGGAGCTCGCCCGGCTTGGAAGACATCTGGCAACTTCACTACGCCATCGAGGCTGGTAAAGAGAACAACGCCGCCGAACAGTTCATTGCCAATCTCGAAGAGACATGCCGGGGCTACGGGCTGAAGCTCTCCGCCAACGCGGATGGCTCCTTCACGGTGACCAACACACGCACCGGGTTTGCGAAGCGCTATTCAACCACGGTAGCCGCCGGAAAAGACTGGCAACTGCCCACTGCCAACTGACCACTGCTCTTAACATGAGAGTTGCCCTCTCAGTTTCCGACAAAGAAAAGGCCAAAGGACCAAGCTCGCCTTACTTCCGCGCGCTGGCGGCTGTGGGTGCGAAGCCCGAGGAACTTGAGCTGGTAACTGCTGCTGATGCGGGTCGAATCCGCGCCGGAGATTTCGACGGGATTCTTTTCGCCGGCGGCGGCGACCTTGCTCCGGCGCTTTACGGCGAGAGGGAGAGATACGCCAACCTCCACGTGGATCGGGCGCGAGACGAGTTTGAGCTGGCCCTGCTGGAGGCGGCCTTGCACCGCCGCCTGCCGGTGCTGGGCATCTGTCGCGGCTTGCAGATGATTAACGTGAAATTCGGCGGCACACTCTACCAGGACTTGAAAGGCGACGCAGCGACAGAAATCGAGCACCAGCAGTCGGGAAGCCGCAGCGCCGCCACGCATGCCATCACGCTGACCGATACGGAGTCGCATCTGGCGGCCGCTTTCCGGGGAAGTTGTCAGGTGAATAGCCTGCACCACCAGGCCATCAAGCGGCTGGGTCGCCCGGCGGCCCGGAGCCTGCGGACGGCGAGCTGCGGGCTCAAGGTCACGGCCCGCGCGGAAGACGGACTGGTGGAGGCCGTGGAAGCGGCGGACGACTATCCTTACCTCGTGGCTGTGCAGTGGCATCCCGAAGAGATGACTGACCGGCCCGAGCAGCGGCGGATTCTGGAGCAGTTCCTCGCACGCTGCCGTGACCATGCCGCGCGGCAGGGAGAAAAGTCGCCGTAGTTGGCACCCACGGCACGCTGTTTGTGCTGTGCGCTTTTCGTTCCGCGATGAAGAATCCCACAGCTTATTCGCGAATGCTGCCCAGGGAAACCGAAGAGGAGGACCAAACATGTCAGACACGGAGTGGAGACGCAGGGAGTTCATCAAGACACTGATTGGCGGCATCACTGCTGGAACCCTTGATTGGAGTTCGCTGCCGGTGGCGAAAGCTGCTGTGCGGAGCGACAGCCAGTTCGATGCAGTGATTATCGGGTCGGGGCTGGGCGGGCTGAGTTGTGCCGCGGCCTTCGCGCGGCAAGGGTTCCAGGCGCTGGTCCTGGAGCAACATGACAAGCCGGGCGGCTACGCCACCAGCTTCAAGCGTCCCGGCGGCTTTGAATTCGAAGTCTCCTTGCACTCCACCGGCGTCGGCGAGAGGAACGGCCTGCACAACCTGATCCCCGGGTTTCCGGAGATTACAGAAATCGAGTTCGTCCCCCATCCGACTCTCTACCGTGCCATCTTTCCGAACCACGATATTCGCGTGCCCAACAGAAATCTGCCGGGATATATCGATTTGCTGAGCAAGACCTTCCCGGACGAAGCCGGAGGAATCAAAGCTCTTTTCGAGGATCTAAACGGAGTAACGCAGGACTTTGGCCGGCTCTTCCGTCAGAGGGGCAACGTGGATATGAGCCGTTTCCCGACGGATTATCCGCACCTGTTCCGTTTTTCCGGCAGCACGTGGGGCGAGATCCTTAACGCGAGGATTCGGGACGCGAAGCTGAGGGCCATCATCTCTTCCCTATGGGTCTATTACGGTCTGCCCCCCTCGAAACTGGCGAGCGTGTACTACGGCCCACCAACGTACGGCTATCTTACCGGGGGCGGTTACTATCCCAAGGGACGGTCGCAGACGATCAGCAATGCGCTGATGAGCTTTATCGAAGCACGCGGCAGCAAGGTGTTACTCGGAAGTCGGGTCAGCAAGATACTGGTCAAAGACAATACCGCCTACGGCGTCCGGACGACCAGCGGGCACGAATACACAGGTAAAGTCGTCGTGTCGAATGCGAATGCCTACGACACCTTCCACACCTTGCTCGACCAAGATGAGCGCCGGAAGGACTATCTGGCGCGGATGGAGAGCTTCAGCATCAGCTTATCCAGTTTCCAGATTTTCCTCGGGCTGAAACGCGATCTGGTGCGCGAGGTCGGCGTGCCCGACACGGAAATCTTCTACTACCCCGGCTACGATCTGGAAGCCAGCTACGAGGCCATGCGGAACACGGAGGTGAGCAACTTGGGATTTTGCGTGACCCTCTATGACAATCTCTATCCCGGATACTCTCCGCCGGGGAAGAACACGATCAACTTGGTGACGCTCGCGGGGTTCGATCACTGGAAGCCATACGAGAGCGACTACTGGCAGGGTCACAAGCGGGCCTATCGCGCTGAAAAAGAGCGCATAGCCGAGCTGCTCATCCGGCAGGCGGAAAAAACAATCTTGCCGGGATTATCCAAGGCGATTGAGGTGAAGGAAATCGGGACGCCGCTGACCAACGTGCGGTACACGGGAAACTACCGCGGGGCGGTCTACGGATGGGATCAGACACTCGACAACTCCGGGGCGCGGCGGCTGCCGCATGCCACGCCCGTCAAGAACCTCTACCTTGCCGGCGCCTGGACGAGTCCAGGCCATGGTTACGGGGCCGTTATCCCCAGCGGGTTGGAGTGTTTCGGCGAAATCATGAAGCATTGGGGCTAGTCCGGCTCGGGCCGAGGAACGAGAACGTCGGAGCACTTTCCAGGTGAGTCTGGGCGGGATCCTGGTTACGTGGGTTCAAAGCGGGCCATGGATAATGCGAAATTCTTGGGGCAAAATCTACAATTGATTAAAGGACGAAGTAGGGCAGGTTCTTACCCAGACCCTCTAGCCAAACCGCAGGCGACCGGCTATCCTTAGTTCGTCGCGAGGACTCCCGAGAGCTCCTGCCAGGGTGAAGCGATGCAGGCCAAGATTCACTTCTTGAAGGGCGATATCACAGACATGGCGGTGGACGCGATCGTGAACGCGGCCAACACCGATCTGGTGTTGGGAGCCGGCGTTGCCGGAGCCATCCGCCGCAAGGGGGGAAGCAGGATTCAGGAGGCTTGCGACGCCATCGGGCCGATTCGCCTGGGTGAGGCGGCGGCCACCACGGGCGGCAATCTCCGCGCCAATTACGTGATTCACGCCGCGAGCATGCGCTTGGGCGGGCAAACGACGGCGGATTCGTTGCGCCTCGCCACGCGCAATACGCTGCTGCGGGCTGAAGAGAAAACCATCAAGAGCATCGCCTTTCCGGCCATCGGCACGGGCGTGGCCGGTTTTCCCATGGAAGACTGCGCGCGCATCATGCTTACGGAAGTTCTCCAGCACCTCAAATCGCGCAGCAGTCTGGAGGATATCTACTTCGTGCTTTATGACGATGCAGCGCTCCGGATCTTCGAGGACACCTACACGAAGTTGACCGGACACCACAGGCAGGAAGTAGGAAGTAGCGAATCGTGAGTAGCGAATAGGGGGAAGAAGCATCGCCCGGAACGTTGGTTGCTGCCTACTCGCTATTCGCTCTTCCAATCGACCGTGCAACAGACACCACTGAGGACTCTCCTCCTTGAGACAATCCGCCGCTCCGGTCCGCTAACCTTCGCGCGCTACATGGAACTTTGCCTCTACCATCCGGAGTTTGGCTACTACATGCAAGGGCAAGAGCGGACCGGGGTCGCCGGCGACTACTTCACCAGTCCTGACCTCCACCCGATCTTTGCCCGGCTCGTGGCGCGCCAGGCCGTGGAAATGTGGGAGCTTCTGGGGCGGCCGGCGCCGTTTACCTGGGTCGAGATGGGTGCGGGGCGCGGCTGGTTTGCGCGGGACTTTCTGCGCTGGCTGGAGGGCGCGCGGCCCGAGGTTTTTTCGGTACTCGATTATGTCGCGGTGGAGCCCGGGCCCCAGCAACGCCTTCGCCTGCAAGCACGGCTGGCGGAAGACGGGCTCGAATCCAAGGTGCAACTGCTCTCGAGTCTCGAAGGGCTGGAGCCGCGCACTGGCTGCTTCTTCTCGAACGAACTGGTGGATTCCTTTCCGGTTTCCGTGGTCACGCGCGGCGGCGGCGAGCTGAGGGAAATCTACGTGGCTGCCGACGGCGAATCGTTACGCGAAGTGCCCGGTTCCCTCAGCGATGCACGCTTGGCCGCGGCGGTGGCCCGTTACGCGCCCGAACTCGAAGAAGGCCAGCGTGTGGAGGTGAGCCTGCGGGCCGTGGAGTGGATACGTTCCGTGGCGGAGAAGCTGACGCGGGGATTCGTGGTCACCATTGACTATGGCGACTTGGCCGAGCACTTGTACACTTCTGCGCGGCCACGCGGGACTTTGCTGACCTATCGCGGCCACGTCGCCTCCGAGGACTTTTACCACGCTCCGGGCGCGCAGGATTTGACTGCGCACGTCAACTTCAGCGCCTTGAGGGATGCCGGAAAAGAAGCGGGGCTGGAGTGCACCGGGTTCACCACCCAGGAACGGTTCCTCATGGCGCTGGGGGAAGAAAACGAGTTTGCTGACCTCTACGATCCAGGCCAGACGGAGCTGGAAAAACTCCAGGCGCGGCTGAAACTCAAGCGGCTCATCCATCCCGAAGGGATGGGGATGATCTTCAAAGTCCTGATTCAGCACCGCGGAGTCGCTGCGCCGCGGCTCGCCGGCCTGAAGCTCCAAAGATAGTGACAAGCGACGAGTGACACGTGACGAAGAAGAAGTCAGAAGTCAGAATGCAGGGGGCGGCGCGGGCAGCGGCGTGAGCCCACTGGGTCGAGGCTCGAGATGGTGGTTCGCAATCGCTTCATCCTTTTTCCGCTCGTCCCTGGTCACTCGTCACTCGCCACTGCTCTTAGCTCACCTGGCGGGGTTCCTCGCTGTAGGCCTTCTGGGTGTAGCGGTTGGCCTCGTCCAAGGCGCCCTGCGTATTGTCGTTGGTCTGCAAGGCCCGCTGGTACTCGTTGAGGGCGCGGTCGCGCTGTCCGGTGGCGTCAAAGATCTTGCCCAGGGTCAGGTGCGCCCACACCTCGACCCACTTGGGTTGCAGGTCGCCATTTAGCGCCGCGCGCATTTCCTCCATGGCGGCAGTGTAGTTGCGGAGTTTGAAGAGGGTCTCGCCGATCCGGTAGTGGGCCAGCGAGCTGTTCTTGTTGAGCTCCAGCACCAACTGATACTGCTTGATGGCCTCCAGATAAGCCTGTTGTTGGACAAGCTGGTCGCCCCGCGCCAGCTCGACGGCGATCTTGATACTCTCGTCGTATTTCAAAATGCGGCTGGCCGGGTCCACGATCACGCGCAAGGGACGCGTCGCCGTGTTCACCGTGAAGTCCGCCGTGGTGCCGACCATGTCTACGCGCTCGTTGACCGGCTTGCGCCCTTCTGAAATCACCCGGACTTCCACCGGCATGCGGAAAATATCGAGGTCTTGCTGCACCTTCCCCACCACCTGGTAACCTTTTTCCGTCCGGTAGACGGCCCAGCTCCGCTTGAATTGCGGTACGCCCGTGGAGCTGACCCACTGAGCGAAGAAATAAGTCAGTGGCTGGTTGCTGACCTGCTCGGCCAGCTTCTCAAACTCGTCGGTGGAAATGGATTTCCCGGCGTAGTCGCGGACCATGGTCTGGAGGGTCTTCAAGAATGCCTCATCGCCCACCACCCAGCGCAGCATGTGAAACACCATGGCGCCCTTTTGGAAAACCACGGACTGATATTCCGGCGTGTATTCGTGCAACCGACTGGCCTGGGCGATAGGCGCCGCATCCTCATGGGTGAGCGCGCCGATTTGAATATCGCGCATGCGGTCTTCGAAGGCGGCTTGACCGGCGGCCTCCTCAATGTACAGCGCCTCGGAGTAGGTGGCCAGACCTTCGTTGAGGAATGCATCATCGGGTGAAGCGGGGCTGACCAGGCAGGGCCACCATTGGTGGGAGATCTCGCGTGCCAGCAGACGATAGTTAGCTGGGGTCGAGAAGCCGCGCGAGGCCAGCGCCACAACGCCGGGCGCGCTATACCCGCCCACGGTGGCATCGTCGATCTCCACCAAGGCCAAATGGCCGCTGGGCAAGGCGCCGAATTTCTCGGAGAAAAAGGCTTGAATCTTGGCCGCGGTTTCGCCGTAACTGGCGGCGAGGTCCTCGTGCCCCGGCTTGAGGTAGAGCGCCACATCGGCGCCCACGGCCGTCGCCGGCTGGACGGCGTACTTGCCTGCCAGAACCGTTCCCGGAAAGGATGGCTCGTCGTACTCGTAGCTGTAAGTAACTTTGCCTGTCTGGCGCAGAGGCGCCAGAGCCTTGCCCGAGGCGATCACCGTCTCTCCCGAAGGGACCGTGATGCGCATCGAGGCGGCGAAGCGATTCACGCCGTAATCGCTGACCGGAAACCAGCGCGCCGCGTAAAGCAGGTACGAACCTTCCACCCCGACGTAGGCCAGCTTCAAGTTCTCGACCGGGCTGCCATCCGCCGAGGCGAGCGACCCGCCGTAGCTTACGGTGATTGACGATGGCTTGCCCTGCGGGACCGGATTCAGGAAGTCCACCTGGAGCGTCAGACCCTCCTGGCGGAAGCGCAGAGCTTGGCCGGCGGCGTCCACCACTTTCTCAACGCGCAGACCACTGTGCAGTTCGAAACTCAGGGTGGTCAGATCCGCCTTGGGAAGGAAATCGATCCGGGCCTTGGCCGAGAGAGTGTGGGTGGAAGGATAGAGCTCCGCCTCAATCGAGTACTTGGTCACCGCGAAGCGCGTCTGGGCCAGGCCAGCCGTGCCCGTCAGCAGGAGCAGCAGGGCCAACAATCCGCCCCGCAGCCAGATGCTTCCGGGCCGCGGGCTCTTACACTTCGAAAGGGTTTCACTCAGAGGTCTGACCGACGTCATGTTTGGCTCCAACTGCTCTTCCGTCCGGGCCGCGCCCCCCTCGCCCGCTTGGTGCCAAGGCGGACAGGCGCATCCGCCACCGTTCCTCTCTGCCGGCGCTCTAAATTGGATTACTCACCTCGCCTGCCAGTTGCATCTGCTCCGTCCCTGGGCTGTCCGCCAGCCGGCGGGATGCTTCACGCGCCTGGAAGGGGTGTCTCGGAGGCTTTCAGCACGCCGAGCAAGGCATTGCACGCCCGCTCGATGGCGCCCCCGGGCCCCAAGCGAGGTCGGAGGGCGCGGAACTCCTCCACCATCTTCTCCCGAGCTTCAGGGTGGTCCAATAAGTATTCTACCTGCGCTGCCACATTCTGTGCGTTGAAATCGCATTGCATCAGTTCAGTGACCAGCGCCTTTCCCGCCAGCAGGTTAACCATACTGTAATAGGGCACATTCACCAGGAACTTCCCGGCCAGCCACGAGAGCGGCGAAACCCGGTAAACCGCCACCATGGGGCGCTCACGCAGCGCGGCCTCCAGCGTGGCCGTGCCGCTGGCCACCACGGCCACGTCCGAATGTTCCAGAGCGTCGTAGGTGGCGTGGACCACCGTGCGGATCGTCGCTCTCCTCACGTAGCACTCGACCAGGGTCGATTCCAGCCAGAGCGGATCCAGCGTCGCAGCCACCGGGATGACAAACTGGATGCGCCGGGTGAGCGTCAGGCGGGCGGCCGCGTCCAGCATGGGCGGGAGGTTGTAGCAGACTTCTTTCTGCCGGCTGCCCGGCAGCAGCGCCACGGTGGGGGTCTGGGGGTCCAGGCGCGCCTGGGCGAAGAACTGCTCCCGCGTCAGGTGGGGCCGCACCAGGTCCACCAGCGGATGGCCGACATACTCCACGGGGATTCCCGCTTCACGGTAGAGCTCCTCTTCAAAATCGAAGAGGCAAAGCATCTTCGCGATGTGGGCCTTGATCTGCTTCAGCCGCCCCGGCCTCCACGCCCAGACCTGCGGACTCACAAAATAGACCACGGGAATCTTGCGCCGCTTGAGCCGCTTCGCCAGGCGCAGGTTGAAGTCGGGAAAGTCGATGAGCACGGCAAGTTGTGGGCGCCGCCGGTCCACTTCCGCCAGCAGGGAATGAAACGCCCGATAGACGCCCGGCAGCCCGGAAAGCACCTCAAAGATGCCCGCCATGGAAATCGCGTGGGCATCGACCGCAGTCTCTACTCCGGCCTGTCGCATGGCCTCGCCACCGCAGCCGAAAATCTCCGCCCCCGGCAGCCGAGCGCGTAAAGCGGCGGCCAGCCCCGCGCCATATACATCGCCGGAGCGCTCGCCCGCAACCATCATCAGACAGGTTGTAGCCATGACTCAGTTGTCCGTCGCCAGTGGTCCGTGGTCAACGGGTGGAGGAGAAGCTTGCCCGTGACCCACCATCGACAACGGATTACGGACGGCGGACACTTCCTGGTCCTTATACTGGAGCTCGTACAGCTTATAGTAAATCCCGCGGCGGGCGAGCAATTCTTGGTGCGTGCCCACTTCGCGCACGTGACCTTTGTGCATGACCACGATCTTCGAAGCATTCTGAATGGTGGAAAGCCGATGCGCAATCACCAGCGAGGTGCGGCTTTCCAGCAGCCGGCGCAGGGCCTCGCGAATCAGCGCTTCGGTTTCCGGGTCCACGCTGGAGGTGGCCTCATCGAGAATTAAGATCCGCGGATTGTGGGCCAGGGCGCGGGCAAAGGAAAGCAGTTGCTTCTGGCCCACCGAAAGCGTGGCGCCGCGTTCCTTAACAGGCTCATCGAACCCGCCCGGCAGGCTCTCCACAAAATCCAGAATGTTCACCTGGCGCGTGACCTGGCGTAGCTGGGCGTCGCTGATTCCTTCCGTGCCCAACCGGATGTTGCTGGCAATGGTGCCGAAAAATAAGAACGGGTCCTGCAAGACCAGGCCGAAATTCCGGCGCAGGTCGCGCAGGCGAAGCTGGCGGATGTCGATCCCATCCAGCAACACCGCGCCCTCCTGGACGTCGTAGAATCGCAGGAGCAGGCTGGTCAGCGTGGTTTTGCCCGCCCCCGTGTGTCCGACTATGGCCACGGTTTCGCCGGGCTCCACCGTGAACGAGACGCTTTCTACCACGCGGTGCTCGTCGCGGTAGGCGAAGCCCACGCCGCGGAACTCCACGCGCCCTTGCGGGCTCTCCAGCGGCAGGGGGCGGTCCGGATCGGCGATGGTCACCGGGGTATCCAGCAGCTTGAAGATCCGCTCGGCGCTGGCCATCGCCGCTTGGAGGATGTTGTACTTGTCGCTCAAGTCCTGGATGGGCCGGAAGAAGCGCTGCGAATATTGGATGAAAGCAATGGCCGTCCCCACCGTCACCAGGCCCTGGAGCGCCATCCCGCCGCCCAGGCAAAGGATGATGGCCACTGCCAGCACGCCCAGGAACTCGACGGCCGGAAAGAAGAGCCCGTAGGCCAGGATGGAATCCTTGTAAGCCTCCATGTGGACCCGATTGATCTTCTCGAATTCCTCAAAGCTGCGGGCTTCACGGTTGAAGAGCTGGATGACCGTCATCCCGGTGATGTGCTCCTGCAAGTAGGCGTTGATGCGCGCGATGGCCACCCGGATGCGACGGTACGACTCGCGCACCGCCGTGCGAAAGGCCACGGTGACCAGCACGATCAAGGGCAGGATGGAGAAGGTGAGCAGCGCCAGCTTCCAGTTGAGGGCCAGCATCACCACCATGATGCTGAGCAGGGTGAAGAAATCGCCGAAGATGGCCACCATGCCGGAGGCAAACAGCTCGTTGAGCACATCCACGTCGGTGGTGACGCGCGTCACCAGGCGGCCCACGGGATTACGGTCGTAGAAGCTCATCTGCAGGCGCTGCAAATGAGCGAAGACCTGCTTCCGCAAGTCGTACATCACCTTCTGCCCCACCAGTTGCATGGCGTAGGACTGGGCGAACTCCAGCAGGAAGGTGAGCAGCACCGTCGGCAGAAACAGGACGAAGGCAATCTGGAGAATGCCCACCAGCGGCAGCGGGCTTAAGAAGCGAGCCAGGACAGGAGGAACCTTGGCCTGGGACGTGGGGTCCAGGTAGCGGTCCACTTCCACCTTCAGCAGGTAGGGCGGGACGGCCTGCAAGACGCCATAAAAAACGATGGCGACGAGCGCCAGCGCGACCACGCCCCGGTAGGGGCGCAGATAGCCGAGCAGGCGCCGCATCAGGCGCGCGTCGTAGGCTTTCCCCAGGACTTCTTCTTCGTGGAAAGTGTCGCTCATGAAGACCCGTTCAAAGTTGAGAGTTGAGGGTTCAAAGTACGTGCTTTCGACTCTCAACTCTCAACTTTCAACCTCTCTGGCTACGCCTCCTTCTCCAGTTCCTCTTCAATCAACTGCTTGTTATACAGTTCCGTGTAATAGCCGTTTAGGGCCAGGAGCTCTGCGTGCGTACCGCGTTCCACGATCTCTCCCGCGTGGAGGACGACGATCTCATCAGCGTTGCGAATAGTAGAAACGCGGTGGGAAATCAACAGCGTTGTCCGCCCGGCCATCACCTCCGTGAGGTGGCGCAGGATCTTCTCTTCGGTATAAGTGTCCACGCTGGACAGGGCGTCATCGAGGATCAAGATGCGCGGGTCGCGAATCACCGCTCGCGAAATGGCCGTGCGCTGCTTCTGCCCGCCCGACAGGGTCAGGCCGCGCTCGCCCACCAGGGTGTCGAATCCCCGGGCGAAGCTGCGGACCTCCGGCAGGATGTGAGAGATTTCGGCGGCGCGCTCGACCTCAGCGTCTGAGGCGGCCGCGGTCCCGAATTTGATGTTCTCCCGAATACTCTCGCTGAACAGGAAAGTCTCCTGGGGGACGAAGCCAATGTGCGCGCGGAGCGTCTGGAGAGGGATCTGCCGGATAGGCACGCCATCCACCCACAAGCTCCCTGCTGCGGCATCGTACAGGCGGGGGATCAGAGCCACCAGCGTTGATTTCCCGGAGCCGGTGGCTCCCACAATGGCTATTGTCTTGCCTGCCGGGATCCGCAAGTTGATGTTCTTGAGTACCGGCCGGCCGTTATAGCTGAACGTGAGGTTGCGAAATTCGATTTCACCGCGCAGCGAGGTAAGCGGCTGCGCGGGCACGTCCCGGTCATCGATTTCGGGCTGGGCCAGGAAGATGGAGTTCAGCCGCCCCAGCGAGGCCACCCCGCGCTGGAGCAGGTTCACCACCCAGCCCAAGGCGATAATCGGCCAGATGAGATAGAGCAGGTAGACGTTGAAGGCGGCAAACGTGCCGACCGAAATCAGACCCGAAAGCACATGCCTCCCACCCACCACCATGATGAGCAGGAAGGCGACCGCAAACAGCAGCGCCAGGCCCGGCCACATCAAGCTGGTAATCCAAATCAACTGCCGGTTCTTTTCCACGAAATGGCGGTTCATCCCGTCGAACTGCCGCATCTCCGCCTCTTCCTGGCCAAAGGCGCGAATCACGCGGACGCCGGAGAGGTTTTCGCGAACCTTTTCAGTCATCTCCGAATACATCGCCTGGATGCTCTCGAAGCGGTCGTGAATCCTCTGCCCGAAAACCTTGACCGCGACGGATACCAGAGGCATGGGCGCCAGAGCCAACAGCGTCAGCCGCCAGTCGAGATGCAGCATCAGGCTGACCGTGGCCAGACCCACCACCAGGGTGGTCGCGGAATACATGATTCCCGGGCCCACCAGGTTCCGGACCGCGTTCAGGTCGTTGGTGAGCTTTGACATCAGATCGCCGGTAAGGGTCTGGGTGTAATAACGCGGGGAAAGGCGCATCAGGTGGATAAACAAGTCGTTGCGCAGGTCGTATTCCACATCGCGCGAGATGCCGATCAAGATCCAGCGCATCCAGAACTGGAAGACCGCCAGCGCCAGGGCGATAGTGAGCAGCAGGGCCGCATAGAAAAGCAGCCGGTTCCAGGCCACGCCGCGAGAGAGGCTGTCAATCGCGGCCTTGATGATCAGCGGCAGGTTGACGCGCAAGGTTTGCGCCAGAACCAACGCGAGAAAGCCTACCACGTAGCGCTTGCGGTAACGGGCCAGATACGGTTTGAGGGGAAGCAGGCGACGCAGCAATCGGGACCTTTTCTAAATGCTCTTGAGTCTAATGCCCGGCGACGTGAGAGCTCAAAACCCCATTATAGCCAGCGGTTCCGGAAGGCAGCAATCGGTTTGCGGGCGGAGAATAGCTATCGCGAGGGGTCAGGTCTTAGCCGACCCGCAAAGGCTCCCATCACTTGTGGTTGACTTTGCGTAAGACCTCTTCGCCCGAACTACGAATCTTCGGATTGGTTGAGTCAAGTGCGGAGGGTTTGCGCAATTCGTCGATGGGCCGTCGCTTTGGGGCTGAAGGCCAGTCATCGTCCCTTCCCGAACAGGCGAGCGACAACCTCGTCGCGGCTCATTTCGAAATGGCGGGCGACTTCGGCGAGGATGCTGGCCATCGTCCCGAGGCGCAGGGGGTCGTGTCGCGGGACAGTCAAGTGGTGCTCTCCATGTTGCAGGGTAGTAAGGCGGATGTGACTTCCGGTCTGGCGAGTCACTTCGTATGCGAATACCTTGAGAGCCCTGACAAGCTTGCTTCCCGTGAGATCGCGTGGCAGCCTCATACAGCAATCACTTCTTCTCTAACGAAGTGAAGCCGAATAGCCTTCGGCTGCTTGCCCTCATCGAAATGGCAGCGCACGGCGTCACGGACCTGGTCGTAGAGGCTTGTCAGATCATCGGCTTCCGTGACAATGGACTCGCCGACCGCGCGCGCTACATATCCGCCCTCTGGAGCTTCTTCCACGAGAAAGATCAACTCGGTCATCGCGCCACCTCAAAGTTAAATCTCCCGCCGGCCCTCCATCGCCTTGAGCATGGTTACCTCATCGGCGAATTCCAGTTCCGAGCCCACCGGCACGCCCATGCCGATGCGCGTCACCTTGAGGCCCAGCGGCTTGAGCAGCTTGGAGAGGTAGATGGCGGTGGCTTCGCCTTCGACGTTGGGGTTCGTGGCCACAATCAGCTCTTTGACTTTTCCGCCCTTCAGGCGCTCCACCAGATTCTTCAGCTTCAACTGGTCGGGTCCGATGCCTTGCAGGGGAGAGAGCGCGCCGTGCAGAACGTGGTAAAGCCCGCGATATTCCCGCGTCTTCTCGATGGCGATCACGTTGTAAGGCGTCTCCACTACGCAGATGACCTCGGGGTCTCGCCGCGGGTCGGTACAATACTCGCAAGGGTCCTGCTCGGTGAGGTTGTTGCAGAGGCTGCAAAGCCTGATCTTGTCCTTGGCGTCGAGGATGGCGGCGGCCAGGCGCTCGGCCTCCTCGCGCGACCCCCGCTCCAGATGGAAGGCAATGCGTTGGGCTGACTTCTGGCCGATTCCCGGCAAGCGCTTCAACTCGTCAATCAAGCGCGCCAGCGGCTCTGCGAAGTCCTTCATTTCGAAAATCGAAATTCGAAAAGAGAAATTCGAAAAGACGACCCTCTTCCCAGTTGCGAGTTTCTATTTTCGAGTTTCGTCCTTCAGGGCAGGCCAGCCAGGTTAAGGCCACTGGCCAGGTTGCCAACGCGGCTGGCCAGTTGCTCATCGACTTTGCGCGTGGCCTCATTCACCGCGGCCATGACCAGGTTCTGCAACATTTCCGTATCGGCGGAAGCAAACACCTCGCGGTCGATCTGTACCGCGACCAACTGTTTCTGGCCGTTCATCCTGACCGTCACCATGCCGCCGCCCGCCGCAGCTTCCACCACCAGCTCATCCAGTTGCTTCTGAAACTGCTCCTGCATCTGCTGGATTTGTCTCAGAATCTGCTGCATCTGTTGCAGATTTTTCATCGCTCACTCCTGGCTCAGGTCTTTCACATCCACCAAGGTGCAGTCGAATTTTCTCTGGAAAGCCTCCACCGCCGGGTCGCGTCCCGCACGCTCGCGAACATCAGGCCGCGCCCGCACCGGCCGCCCTTCTTGCTCTTCGAGTGTAACATAGATTTTCACGGGTTGGCCCAACACCTGGGCGCATGCGGCGCGCAAGGTTTCCAGTTGTTCGCGGCTGCGCACCAGCTCCGCGTAGAAGGACGCATCCTTGGCGAAGAGAAAGCGGACTTCCCCGTTTTCGCAGCGCCAGCCCGACAGGTGGTCCAGACAAGAACTGAGGAGCTTCTTTGATTCGAACAACAGCGCCTTGATGGAAGCCAGCCGGCCGTCCTCGATAGCCGGAGGGGCGGCCTCTGCCGGCAGCGCGGAAGGGGCCGCAGACGCGGCCGTAGGCGTCGGCCGCGGCGAGGACGCGGCTTCCTGCGCTTTGCGCGTCGCAGGCGGAGCCGGGCTCGGCGCGCCCGCGCCGCGGGAAGTCGCGCTCGGCTTCTCCCCCAGCGCCGCGTGGTGCAACTCTCCAAGTAGCGATTCGAGTGAAGCCAGCTTCCCCGCGTGCACCAGCTTGAGCAGCCCCATCTCCAGGTGAAAGCGCGGCTCCAGCGAGTAACGCAGTTCTCCTTCCGTGCGTAACAGGATCTGGAAGAAGCGCGTGAGATCCTCTTCGCTAAAAAGCTGGGCGAGCTCGCCCAGTCCTTGACGCTCGTCGTGCGGGACTTGGAGCAAGGGGCTTTCCGCGCCGCAACTTTTTGCCACCATCAGATTGCGCACATAGCGGGTGTACTCGCCGCAGAAGTGAGCGAGCTCGTAGCCCTCGGCGGCCAACTGGCTCACCAGCTCGAGCACGCGGCGCGCGTCGGCGGCATGGATGGCTTCCGTCATCTCGCGCAGCAGCCGCACGGGCACCACGCCCAGCAGTTGTCGCACCCGGCCCTCCTCCAACTGCTCGCCGCAGGCGGCGATCACCTGGTCGAGAAGAGACAGCGCGTCGCGCAGGCTTCCCTCGGCAGCCTGAGCCAGCGCGCCGAGCGCGCCCTCGTCGGCTTGGATTTTCTCCGCCGCGCACACCTGCTCCAGCCGCGC
>Ga0315268_10004215_pt1 | contig 15638 bp, 35 predicted proteins | sample C1_top_MG_FD_204535 | JGI IMG/M metagenome (GOLD analysis project Ga0315268, IMG submission 204535) | Sediment microbial communities from Yellowstone Lake, YNP, Wyoming, USA - C1_top | ecosystem: Environmental > Aquatic > Freshwater > Lake > Sediment | place: USA: Wyoming | collected 2017-08-01
ACCAAAGGAAAGTAAAAAACCTATGACACCAATGCCAACCAAACCCGTGATCGTTGTTCTGGTGAACAATAACAGTGTGGTACGTGAACGTAACAACCTCGGCAATGACCTTGAAGTGGTTGTAACTCATACTCTTGCTGAATTCGAGAAGGCTTCAGCCGGGGTGCCTTACGTGGCCGGAACGGAAGCATTGCACGAATCCACTCGGCAAGCGTTGACGGCCAAGCCATAAGATTTTGTCGGATTCATCTTCGGCTCACTCCAGGAGGGGTGGGCCTTTTTCTTTTATTCCTTGTGTTAGTTTTTATAATGAACCACAACAGGTTGGGGAACTAAATCAAGCACTTGAAATAGTTGGATATAAATAATCGGAAAATGAGCTTTTGGGATTTCTGAAAGCTATTTTCAGGGAAAACTTGCAGTACTAAGTACTAAGTACAAGTACTTCTTCCTTTGATATTTTCCCCTTCCTTCCTCCTTTCGGAGAAAGGAAGTCAGGGGAAAGAGAAATAAGTACATAGTACAGCGATTTTGGGGGTTTTCGTGTACAAAAAGAATCCGGCAGCTGAAGGCAATCACTTGTTTTCACAAGGAACTGTCTGCAACTGCCGGTTGCCTGCTTCGAGCATCTACTTCGGTCCCTTTCGGGCACGTAGGCAAGTATTGATGCTACTCACTGCCTAATCGCTTTCCTGCAAGCGAATTCTTTGCTGTACGGCTGGGAGGTCGTTTTGGCATTGGTATGCGTTATCCCAACTTTCCTCCGAAGGCTACCACGTCGCTTCGGTTACATCTGAATCAGCAAAGAACAATCTGCTACTGAACCGAATGGATTTGCTGTCTCCATCTTTGAGTCTCTATCATCGCACAGAGACCCAAAATTGTCAAGAACTTTTTCAAAAAATTTTATTGGGGGGGCCTCTAGGGGAGGGGGTGTATGTCAATCACCGAGAACTGATCCACGGGTTCGCCCTCCTCAGTGACTTCAAGGATACAGGAGGCTCCCCGGGGGAGGGGCTGGCCAAGGATGTCTCGGGGGAATAGGGATGCTTCATCGAAGTCATGTACCCATCCACAATCCACATTCCAGTAAACAAGTTCGGTGGGTTCACCGCACGAGCAACATTCCATTTTTGTGATGACGTAGTTGTTAGGCATAAACTTTTTTGAACTTGGGGGTTCCACCGAAAGGAAGATACAGCTCACCGCCTTTCAATGTCAATCGCATTGTGAAGGGGCGAATGGGAATAAGGGCGTGCCGTTTGCTGTCAGTCTTTGAGTACCCACCGATCCCTTGTTTCATAAGGGCGCACCAGGCTTTGCTTGCCTCAGTTCCCGGTGGTTGAGTTCCGTGAATGAGCAAGGCAAAACTTTCCTTGCCCTCGAAAACGTGTGTATCATCGTGATCCACGGGGAGACCTTTGATCTCCGCTTCCTCAAGGCTGTACACGACTTCAGAGAAGCGGAGACGATGCTTGCCGATAAGGTGATCGTAAGTTCCCCCCTTGCTGGCAGCAAAACGAAAGTTTGGGGGAATGTATTTGCGGTACTTCACGAGATAGGGCAACGCTTTCGTGTATCCGTAAAACGTCATGGCGGGGTTGTTTAGGGCGACATTCAACCAAGCCAGGAAGTACTCTTCCCGATAGTAGTCACCAGAGACGTGAGTACGAACGAGATTGATACCACGGGGGAGCGACCGTTGAATAAGGGTTGCCATCTTTTCAACGGACCTTGCTTGCTTCAGGAGATCAAAGTTATGCCATCTGGAATGTCGAACATTGGTTTTGCGGCACTCTTCGCTTGCGGCAAAGCAGCGAAAACGGCAATGTTGACCGTCAATGAGTTTGCCCGTGAGTCGGTTTGAACGGCTCAGACATTCTTTGGCAAAGGGACAACTCCAGCCAGCGGGCAATGAAAATGTTGCAATCGCCTTTGAAAGCTTGGAGTTTCCTTGCCCAAAGTACAGTTTAGTTTTATCACGCATTGAAAAGACTTTAGAGCCTCACCGAAAAAATGTCAACGGGAAAATGGTTTTATTTAGTCCACTTCACCTCACCGATTTTATTTACTCTGGCATAGTTCGTGTTCACCGACAGGTTTTGGGTCAAGTGAATAAAACACTTGATTTAGTTCCGACCTTCTGGATTTCGGCGGTGGATGAACGGATCGAGGTACAAAAAAAACTCCCACCTTGGCGGCGGGAGCTTTCGGGGCGAGGATGACTTAGGCAGGCACGGGCTCGGCAGTGGCGGCGACCGGCTCGGCAACGGGCGTAGTGGCGTCAGCCGTCGGGGCGGATTCCGAAGTCGGCTCGGGCACCGGGATCGGAGGCACCGGATCAGCGGGCACGGGAGCGGGATCGGGCGTGACCGCCGGAGTCGGAGCGGTGAGGGCGGCCTTGATGTCCTCATAGGTCTGGGTGGCCTTGGTGAGGGTGGACGCCTTGGGCTTGCGTGTGGCCTTGGCGTGCGGCTTGCTGCCGATGTTCACGCTCACGGCACGGGCATTCTTGAGGGCATCCAACCGAGAGCGGAGGACGTACACGAATGCCTTGCGGCCCAGTCCGTCAGCCGAAGCGGGCTCCCGCTTCTCTGCCAGCCTGACCACGAGAGACTTGCCCATCCGTTTGGCGTCAGCCTTCAGATGCTTGGTGACGGTCAACTTGGTGAGGGGATTGTTGAGTTCAACGGCGTCCGCCAGAGTGAACTTCTTGTTGGGCCACTTCACGGTTGCTTTCGGGCGACCCGGACCACGGGTTGCGGTGTTCTTTGCGTTTTTCTTGCTCATAGTTTTGTTTCTGTTTTGTTTGTTGTTGTTTCTCTACGTTACGAGTAGAACTATATCACTACCCGTAAATTTGTCAAGAACGTTTTTCAACTTTTTTGTCTTCGTCTGCCGCATCCGCATGTATCTGGCAGACTGGCAACGATTTCTTGGGGCGGTTGTTGATGGAGATTTTCCGCTTGGTGATTGCGATATGCTGACACACCGCACAGCGGGGGAGTTCCAACTTTCCTCCAACAAAAGGCATTTCCCCCGGTTGAATCATATCGAAAGGCAGGTAAGGTTCCGTGCCATCAGGTTTCTGCATACCCACTTTTTTGGGGTCCACAGGGTCTCCCATTTGATTTTCATACTCCACGTCACCAGCGACAAACTCTTGATGCGTGTACTTGCCCGTTTCGGTGTCAAACAGTTGACTCACGAATCCGTTTGTAATCTTATTGATAATCATGCGAGCACTTTACAGCGTTTGCATTTAGAAGTCAACAGAAAAGTGAAACTTTTTTCAAACGGAGTTGGCATACTTCTTGCTCTTGATGACAGGAACAGAAAGTATATTAAGTGCTTTATTTACTTGCCTGGCGAGGTGCTTGAGTTCGGACTTCGAGGTGGAAAAACAAAAAACCCCGGAAATGACTTTCCGGGGTTGTGCCAACGTGAGTGAGGACTCTAAACTTGGCCGAGGAACCTGGCTTCCGTGACTTTGAAGCTGCGGACTGTGAAGCGATTGTTGGTCACGTCATTGGTGGCCCCAAAGATGATGAAGGTTTCGTTTTGGGCGTACCCCACACACGTATATTCAATGTTGGGGTCCATGCCAGTGAATTTCTTGCCGACGAGTAGTTCAAGGTTCATAGTTTTTTTCATTGTGTTGTTTGGTTAGGAGTGGAAATCTTACCCCCAGGTCGTCCATCGTTCAAACTCTGGCTTGATGCCTTTGGAGTGGAGAAACTCCAATTCGGGTTTGGGAACGAGGTGGTACAGGTCGTCATCCTGAAAGCAGATGTACACTTCGCCTTTGTCGAGATTATCGGTAGTGTCTTCGTCTTTCAGGAAGAAAGATGATTCAAAGGTGGGGAATGCTTCGGGGGCATTCTCACCAAGAATTTCGTCAACCAGTTCGGTATTCTGGTCGGTGATGGCTTGAGTGAATTGTTCTCGTAAGTGTTCGGGAAGAAACGAAGTAAAGACGGATGCTTTGACGACGTAACCCGATGCTCCGGTGCTGTCCATGCTCATAGTGTTGTTATTGTTACTTTGTTGTTGTTGATGTTATGGATTCCACTCTAACAGTTCCGTGGAAAATGTCAAGGGGAAAATTTGTCGCCCAGACGAACTTGAAGCCGGACGAATTCTTGGTACAAAGGATGCTCAGTATTCCCTTTCTTTTCAAGTTCTTCGATTCGCTTGCGGTTGAAATCGTTCATCCCTTTCAGAATTTCGATACGAGCACGGATGTATGGGTTAGCAGATGTCGTACCAAGGGCGGTCTCCAATTTCTTTTGGTCATCCTTCTTGGGAGGAGCAACGGGAGGAGATTTCTTCTTCTCTTCTGCTTCCAGCAACTTCATGCCTTCGGCAGTGAGTTCCATGATGGTTTGCTCTTTATCGGGAGTGGGAATGTTGTTTCGCCCCAGGCGCTCAAGATTGGCCAAGTACGTTTTCAGATTTTCTGATGGTTCAGTTTTCTTTGATGACATAACGTCAATAAATATAAGACAGGCAGGAGGTTATGTCAAGTTGTTTTAACAGCGGCATAAATCTTGCTTGGCTTTCCCTTGGCGGCCCGACGCTCTTCCCGAAGGAACTGGATTTTGGGTGGGGTTTCACCGAGAGCGGTTTTGATCCAGAGGAAGGCCACTGGATACTCGATTCCATTGGCTTCGGCCAACTCTTTGGTGCTGAACTCACCGATTGGCACAGTGATTGCTTTGGCGGGTTCGGAAGGTTCATTTTCTTCTGCTTCGGCGACATCCGCTTGCTTACAGAGACGTTCAAAGCGATCCATGGCTGCTCCCTCATTATGGAAGGACCAGGCGATCCGCCCAAACTGACTGGCACTGGGATATTTCTCGGTATCGTCTTCAACGACTTTGACAACACCTCCAGGAAACTTTTGTTCCTTTCCCTTGGGGTCAACTTTGATGATGAAAGTCTCAAAGTCTTTGGGGCGGCCATCGGCATAGAAGCGTTGATAGACGGCCACCGAATCCGTGCGGGCGAGTTGCTTATAGGTCAATGGGCCGGGGGATGTAGAGAACCCCCCCTCACCAGATACGAAGGTGGTTTCGAGTTTGATCATGCTTCAGCATAGGCTACTTGGGCCGCCTTGTCAAGGATTTCTGCACTCCACTTGTCCGTTACCATGTTCCTGGCATCGGGCGATGAGAATCCGATTTTGCGGGCGTGCCGAAGGAAAGCCGTTGCTTCAAGCAATTGGATGTCAGACTTACACCGAGCGATTCGATACTCTTGCGGGCCATTGTGCTTGATGATTCCGGCAGCCAAGAGATGCACACATCCCCAATGGGTGAACTGTTCAAGTTTGGTTGTTTCGGGACCCGTCAATCCGTGGGCACGGTCACACCGAATGGCGGCGTCTTCATCCGTTACATCGAAGAAGTCCTTGGATTCTCGGATGAGTTTGGTGAGGTGAAAAGATTCAGTTTCGTGAAGGTCGAAGAAATCATTCAGAAACTCGTCCATGGCTGCTTGTGTTGGTAATGATGTTCCACTCATAATGTTGCACCGACTCTATTCCATTGCCGAGCGGGAGTCAATAACTTTCTTCACATTTTATTTACTATTTCAGTTGACTCCTTTGGTGAACCTGCTAGAGTAGAGGCATGAAAGCGAAATACTACATCGTGCCCGTATTCGGGTGCGTTGATCCCGAAGCTCTCGTGGGTCCGTTCAAGACTTATCATGGCATGAAGCGTGCTGCTCGCAAGATTCATGCCAAACAAGCCGAAGAGGACGCAATCTTTTGGTTGCGGGTTCCTGCCAAAGGTCGCCCCGAAATGGGTTCCTTCACGGATGCCGAGTTGTCCACGGAAGACGTTTGCGGCAGTTGTGGAAGTGGATTAACAGACACCAAAGGCAATTGTGCCAAGTGTGGACTATGACAACGCATCCAGTACAAAATCTTGAAATCGTGGAGCGCAGTAGTGGCTTCTGGGTTACGAATGGTCTGGAAACCATTGAAGGACCATTCGATTCACCCGAACTGGCTCAATTGTGGATTAGTGAAACCTACTCCGATTGACCCATGAAATACCAATACAATCTTATACTTTCCCTCGACTTGGGCAATGCGTTCGCCCCGGTCGGTGACATGCTAAAGCGTGTGAATGACGACCTTTCCAGGGTCGGATATTCGGAACAACTGAGGGTTCGCTCGAAATGTATTCAGACCACTCTCACAAGTGAACGTGAACTCACCAAGGAAGATCGTGAAAAAGTGAAAACTACCCTCCTAGAGCAGTTTACCGCCTCGCAGCCAGCGTGGAAGGTTCGAGTGGAGTCGTTTCGCCGTAAGTCCGGTAACGTCCAGCAGTCAGCCCTGTAATCCCCATACCGAGACATCCTTTTAGGATCAACGTGGGTTTGGCAGTTAGTCTGGTTCGGCAGCAGAAACCGTTAGCACTCAAAGCCTAAAATGCTTTACCAATCCCGCCTTCGGGCGGGACTTTTATGTACACTTACCTCCCTCACCGATCCCAATCACCTCGGTCGGCGATCCAGTTGAGTATATCAAGTGCTTTATTTACTTTGATCAACGATGATCGGCTTTGATCAGCTGTTTGTATATCAAGCATTATATTTACCTATATGAAGATTCGGTTCGTTAGAAATGTGCTTGTGGATGTGCAGAAAGTACGCCTGGAAGAAATCTGGGATAAGCAATTCCGTCGTTGGGACGAATTACAAATCGAATCCGTCCATTACAGCGGAAAGAAAGCTGAAGTCCGTACAGCAGAAGGAGACATCCTAGTGGATGTCCCGATTGACGCTTTCGAGATGGTGAAAGCTTAGGAGCCTTCAGGCAACTCAACGACGCACGCCCAACGCTCGTCAGTCATTACAGTTGAATAGTTCTGATTGCCCGAAAAGCTGGGGCAAGAACTAAGAGTGCAGACCAAAGTGTGTGGAACGACCTTTGCTCCCCTTTTCAAGAGATCATTGAGTTCCGATTCAAACATTTCACGGCGGTAGTTTGAGATGAACTTTTGCATAAATTGTTATGGCATTTTGAACCAGACTCTGGCTCTTTTGGGTTTATCGTGGCAATCACACCGACAGGATTTCTTACACCATTTGAATCGTTTGAACAACCAGACCCCAATGGTCGGGAAGAACAACATCAGAAAGATGTCGTCAAACGGGCAAAGACCTGGAATGAAAGCAATCATACGAATATCATACCAGTTTTGTTTTCTTTGTCAACATATTTCCATTTGAATCCAAAGATTTTTCCGGCGTATCGTCCAGTACAACTAGCAGCAATTGCCGAACCATTTCTACCATTACCATTCAATTCTTTTGCTGCATCCGTTGCTGAATTCCATATTTTTATTGGGTGTCCTTTATCATCCAGTTATTTTTGGAAGAGGGTTATTCATCAGAAGTCAATCCTTTATTGGCTCGCCGATCCCTTCGTTCTTCAAGAACAGACTCCATGAGTTCAGCTTCCTCTTCAACGTCTCGACGACGGAAAGGAATCACTCCATCAGCAGCTTCCTCAAACTGCTCGTGTCGTTTCTTCAACCACTGCAATCGTTCTTCTCGTGTCATGGTTTGAGTTCGGGATGTAAAATAACACTGGCTGCCAATCGCCATTCATTCGTTTTGCATCCATCCAAGAATCCTTCATCACGCAAGTAGTTGCAAGTCCTTTGGGCATTCTCGGCGATTTGGTCCTTGGTCTCCAAAGTATGAAGATCCTGGGGAGTCTTGCCATTCAAATGAACAATGAGGGTGATGAACCCCATTGGATGAATGGACACGACTTCCACGTTTCGGATGACGAGTGCTGGTGTCATGGTGCGTAACCTTACTCCTTTTGTGAGGAATGTCAAGGCTGTTGAAAACGCCAATACTTTTGGGCGTCCCGTGTCGAATCCTTGATGACAATGCCTGTAACATCAGCGGGAGCGACCAGCAGATTGGTGCCATCATACATGCCATTAGAACTGTTGGTCAGGATAGGCACTCCCATTCCATCGTACACTACCACTGAAGACACACCGGCGGTGACAGTATTTGTTACCTTGAGTTCCGTGTTCCAAGTTCTCAAATCGGTGGAGGATTGGACATTGAATGTGAGCGTGCCCGTCATGGTATCGAAGTTGAAAACATTCGTGGTGATGGAAGGTTGCGGTGTTCGGGCATTGTTGATGACCGTAGGCAAGGGACCATTAAAAGTGAAGGTGGGATCATTTCGATAACTCATGGCGGTCAACCCTTCAGTAACGTCATTCGTTTTCTGCCGCAGGATTTGGTCTAGTTTCTTGATGACCCGATACACAACATAAATGACCACTCCCAAGACGGTAATGGCAATGGCGACGACGATGATGATGGCACCGACTGGCAAAAGAACCATTGGTCCAACTGTGGGGTTATCCAATGCGTACACAACGGTTCCAGAAGGGATGACTTCACCGAGTCTGTGAACAGCCGGCGGTGGATTGGTGGAGACTTCGACATACACCTCTGCATTCACAGGAATGTTGTACGCCTTGCGGAAATCTTGTTCGAGCTTTCGGGTATCGTTCTGGATAATGTGAGAAATCAGCCTTTCTTTCGTCTTGTTATCCAGACGAGAGTTTTGCTGAATGGTTGCCACGTCGGGCAACATCAGGGTCGCCATCACCGGATTGGTGGGCGTCAGGAGAATGGCGGAAATGAGAATGCCAATGATAAACACGGCAGACCACGCTTTGAATGCTTTGAGGTTTTTCATGGGAGTATTGGTTAGCTTTTGTTGTTGTTGAAAAGGAGAAGGAACAAGGCGATTTCAAACCCAGTCACACCGAGCGCAATGACGGTGGTAAGGACGATTGCCGGAATCCCTGACAAGACGAGTGCCAGCACCGCACCGTTGATGATGGCAAAGAGAGCAAGTTTCATTTTCATACGATTATGTTATACGAGTTCCATATTCCATCCCGATTACCGCCGACCGCCCTTGAATTCTTTTGAATTGATTTGACCATCGGGAGTCAGCAATCCCATGCTGGTAGCCATTTCGGTTGCGGAGACATACGAGTACTTGGTCCGTTCGCCCTTGGCATTCGCCGGACCAATGATGGAGATTGATTTGATCAGTTCCGCCGTTGACTTGCCTGCCTCAATCTGCTTTCGCAGTGTATTGAATGCCGAGCGAAACGCATACGGGAAGCTGGTACAGTCAATCACTTGACCGTTGATGTTTAGAATCCATTTTGAGTTCATGGGCGTAGATTATCCTTTTTTATCGGCATTGTCAACAAAATTTTTCACAATCCCAGCACTCGCCGCTCTTCGAGAGTCAATTTGTCCAGAGCTTGCTGCTTGACCCGCTGACGAATGCCCGCAGCATTTTCGGCAGCAATGCGTTTGGCATCCTCATCGTCGTGCTGCTTGATCCACCGACGAGTCTCAGGAGTCAAGTCGGATTCAACTCCACCACGGCGCAAGATAGTCCGTAGGTCACACGCTGCCCGGGTAGCTGCATCTGCGGCCCGGCGCAAACGAGGGTCTTCACTAGGAGTATTGTCTTCTTCACATCGGCATGGCATAGTATTTGCTTTCGGTTGAGTGTTATTATGAGTTGAGAATCTTCGTCGCCTTCTCCTGAATCTCTTTCAGTTGTTCAGCAGTCATGCCCTCGTTGAAATTGCCATATCCAGTGACAACCCAGATGTCAGTCCACTGGGACCCGCACTTATGACAATAAACGTTGGCACATCCACAACTTCCATCGGCGTCCACATTCTCAGAAGAGATTTCGGGAGACCGGCACAGAGGACACACGGCAGCATCGTGGAATCCGATGTACCGATCCGAAGGCATTGGTTTGATTTGCTTGCTCATATTAGGCCGGGGTTGAGGCTTCTTCAAGGGCGGATTGAATCTCCTTCAGCAACCGCCCGTGAACACGATTCATTTCTCGCACGGAAGCAGTGTATTTGAACCCATTCCGCAAATCATCGTCACCGAGAATGGTGTCCATGATACTGCGAAGAATGATCTTGTCTTCAACTGTCAGTTTATTTTTCATATTGTTGAGAGTGTATCACCTTCACCGAAGGATGTCAACGGATTTGTTTCACCGAATACTCATATCCCTCCACCGTGGCGGGAGTTTCACCCGTCAGAGTACCATTATTCATCGCATCCCGCACGACTTGGTGCAAGTTATGCTTCAGGTCTCTTGGGTCGGTTCCGTTTGGGGCAAACGTAACGGTGAGAGTCAGCCGGTATTTCAATGGTTTGTTTGTTTTCATACTTTCCGAAAATCTGTTGGATTCACCGAACCTTGAATGAGTGGATTGGTCCGCCATGCTTCCCACGGACTATCGTACCCGAGACGAGTGTGCAAACCATACAGTTCGGCGTAGTGCTGAAAATCACCGAAGGAGGGATAATTTTCTTGGAGATGACATTGCCATCCCTGCACACCGGATTGACATTTGACTTGCTTACGCATATTTGATTTCCTCATCTTGTTTATGGTCGGAGTAGGGGCAAGTAGAATCTTCACAAAATCCTTTCACGAGAGCACTTCCACACTTTTTACAGGTCGGGTCAAGGGCTTGCAACTCGGCAATGAGAGCGGGGATGTCCTCACGAGGGATTTCAATGTTACACCGCCCAATGATGTCCTTTGATGTGACTGGCTCAAGGATAACAAGATTTTGGTTGCTCGGTGACAGATACACCGAAACCTCCATGCCAGTTGCCGTGAACACTCCGTTGCGGCCCAAGAACGTAGTTGGTCTTGTAAATTTCATATTCTTACCTTAGCATTGTCACCGAACCTTGTCAACAACTTCTTGTTTGCAGTCCACCCGCTAACATGTAATGACTCAGGATTGAACGCTTGTACCCGCCTTCAATCATGCGTTGCATCGCTTGCTCGAATTCGCTGGCGCACTTTTGCATAGCTTGAATGCCCTTTTTGGTAAGGACCAACCATCCCATGCACCGATGGGCAGGCACGGAATTTGCCCACGTCATTAGACCCGCATCCAATGCCTCCCGATAAGCGGCTTCGGTGCCCAATCCAAGCCATCGCTGGGAAAGAGGTTTGCTTCGCTCGTGACTGTCCGCCATTTCATTGCGGCGGTATGCTTCAAATAGCAATTGCTTTTCTGCGCTTTTCAATTTCATGCCCGCACTCTAATACTTCACCGAACCCACGTCAACAGAAAAGTAAATAAAACTTTCACCTCACCGAGCACGAGGAGATGACCTCCCAGGGGACGAACTACTAATTCAAGTGCTTTATTTACCCAACATTTCCTTCTACGAAGGAGATGTTGAATTTCGTCTTCAGCAAAATTCCGAAAGTTTTTGTTGACAAAATAACCATAATCTGCGACACTTCCAACATGGACAGAAAAGTATATCTAACTGTGCAAGTGCCCGTCATCCTTCGGGTCAATGAAGGCGTGGAAATCGCCGATGTCATGGACCAGATGGAAATCACCGTGAAACTTCCTCACAAGGCTCCCGCCGATGTCGAGGATGTTGGACCGTTCAAGAACTGGGAAGTAACCGACAGCAAATAAAAGTTTCACTTTCCCGTTGACAAACCCAAACAAACCTGTAACACTATTATCAACATGAGCAAGCAAAAGTATCCGCAAGTTGCAAACACGAGTGCCGATGGCACCAAGGCTGCCAATAAGGGCAGGGAACATTACAGTCACGCCAAAGCCGATGCCCGCAAGGACAAGCGGCGTCAGGAGGCTGAGAGTCGGCAACGAGAATATGATGCGCTTTCGGTTCAGGGCAAGATTGCCCGGGCTAAATCTCGTCCCGGCGAGAGCAAGCGTGAGGTCGCCCGACTGCTTGCTATTTTGTCCACACCAGCCAAGAATACGGGAACCGTGCCCGTGGTTGCCGTGGAAACGAAGGCCGACGGCCTCGTGTTCCCTCCGACTCCCTCGTGCCGGGTGGTGTATGTGCGGGATGGCGTTCAGTATGCTGGCGTCATGCCTACGCCACAGCAGCAGAACATTGATCTCACCGATATTGCCTCTCTGAGTGGGCAATGAGGGCGAAAGCTCAACTCAATTGAACCCCGCAAGGTCCAGTTTACCAGCGGGGTTCTTTCCTGTTCATCACCGAACAATTCACCGAAGCAGTTCATCAGATCACCGAAGGAGATCTGGGAAAATAAACTACTTGATATACTTAAGCTGATCCCTGGCTTCCCTGGCTTGATCTTCGTAAGCTCTTGATTATCAGGCCAGAATTCAAAGCTTCAAGGATCCAGGCAATTGCCTGGATCCCGCCAGGTTTGTATATCAAGTGCTTTATTCAGTGAAGAGGAGCATCTCCACCTCGATGTGGTGGTCTTCCAAAAATAATTGTTGACATCTGCAAAGAAATCGTTTAGAGTGCTCACATGAGATTGAATATAACGAGTTTTGGTGAATCAGCTGAAGGCATTGAACTCACGGGGAATCCCAAGAGTTGTGAACCAGATCATGTTCGCATTACCTTTCCCGGCGGCGACTTGGAAATTGTCCGGGCGACAGACGGAAGATGCCCGGACTATTGGGTTCATGTTCGCATCAACAATCCCAAGGATGGTATGAACATCCAAGGGGAAACTTTGCACGCTACTTTGTCCTCTGCTCGCCTCGATATTCACGGCAAGGGAACTGCGGAGGCCAAACTAGGTGACTTTGGACATCCCGATTTGTATCACGTCGCCTTTCGGGTGCATCCTCAATGGGAAACGAATCCGGTTGACATCTGCGAAAAACTTGGTAAGGTGAAAGTATGATAATCACAAAACTGCCGAACGGAAACTTGGAAATGAAACCAAGTGGCAATGATTCTTATGTCATCGCCAATCGGTATCGGCCCATGCAGGCGGAAGTATCAGAGCAACGATTCATCAAGAATCGCCTCGGCACAGTCCACCTTCACGCTGGCGACCCGCCCATTCACTTCAAGTCCATTAAGCCTGAAGAGTGCGGAGCATTGACCTCTGCTCCCCTCATTACGGATGGAACGGATGTTTGGGGATTCATGGATTACGCAATCAAATCTTTCCTGGAAGAACTGGCAGCTGGCAACACAATCGTCTGGCAGAAAGGATAACTGATTTTATGATTCTACAACCTGCTCAAGTCAAGCGCAGTGATGACGAAATCGTGGACGGACTATTGGTAGCCTGCCAAGTATGCACAGGCGAGTCCTTCCATATTGTCATCGTTGACAAACAAAACTTCTTACAGTGTGCCAATCCTGCTTGTGGAGAGTTTTACTCGTTTCGCCATTTGGCAAATGTACTTCCGAAAGATTGATTTTCAGCACGGATAAACAATAAACCGTGTGTTCCGAAGCTGGGAAGGTCCGGCCCGTGTGGGCCGGATTTTTTGTTTTCACCGAGCCTCACCGAACGATCTCACCGAACTCTCCGAGCTGATCCCACTATATCAAATGTTTTATTTAGAGTATATCAAGTGTTTTATTCACTCGCTGAAGGATCATCAACCTCGTGGGTGGTGGTCAAATTTCTGAAAATAGTTGTTGACATTTCTTTACGAATGTGGCAAAGTGTTCGCAGATATGAACGAGAACATTAAACGGTTCACGGTTGAAACGAAGGCGGGCAACACGCTCGAATTTTTTTACAACCCGGACAACAATCTGGTCGTCGTGGACTTGATTGCTGCCAATGAGAAGGGCGGCAATGAACTCCTTCGCAAGACGCTGGATGAAAAGAAACTTCTCAAACATACCAAGTGACCTATGCCCAACGAAATTAAAGGAATCCGCTGTTATCGCATCCGCCGCTATCGCAAAAACGGCTGCGGGAAACCTCGCACTATTCGCAACAACGTGACCGAGGCCGAAGCCCAAGCGCACTGCTCTCGTCCCGAAACCACGGGACCAACTTGGTTTGATGGGTACGATTACATGCCCGGCTGCGCTCCCAGAGTGAAATAGAATCTTCACCGCTCGCAGTCCCGTGCTGCTTTGCGCCGGGATGTTGTTAGAAGCGGTGCAGGAACCCCGGAGGTCCTCCTCCCCTCCGGGGTTCAACCCTGTTTAGACATCTCACCGAGTCTCACCGCTCCACCACCGAACCGATCCACCTCCCAAGCAGGGCGATCCCGGAGTATATCAAGTGCTTGATTTACTCGGCTCTAGGGAGAACTTAGTCACTACTTAGTCACTAGACAATTTCCGTGCCATCCACCAAATAAAACGCACTTGGCACGAAAATATATTTTACTATTTTCTTGCATTATGTCTGCCGTTCCGCTAGAGTGTTGGCGTTAGGAGCAAAACGTTCCTTGTGTGTGTAGAACGAAAGCGACAACATGAAAGACAAAACGGTGGTCCAAATGGTGAATACCCTTGAAATGGTGGGATTCATCAAAACGAATGGCACCCAGTGCCGGTTCGTTTCCTTGGTATGCGATACGGAACCGAAATTGAAAGTCGGTTGCCCGTTCAAAGGAGTCCGCAAGGTCGCCCGCAAAATTGGGCTCGTCAATGCGAACTATAACACCAGCGTCCGCAATCGCATTGCCGATAAACTTGGCGTCAAGTTGAATGAAGTCGAATACGCCAGCGGTGAAGTGTGGTATCAGCACTTGCTCACTTCCGATGGGAAGCCACTTCCGCTTGTCGTCAACAAAACCAAAAACGATGGGAAGCATTATTTGCAGTACTTCCCACACGCCTCCATGAACGCCTATGTCATGCCAAATGGTGACACAGTGACGGAAGCACAATTGGAGCCGTGGCTCTACAAGCGGAGTGAACGCCCTGACTACAAGCCATGCGTCATTGCCATTGACCTTGCCAACGTGCGAAAACTTGCTGCCTCTGGCGTCATTATTGAAATGCCTGATTTTGAGGAAGCGGCACAGGCACTCGAAACAGTTTCGTAGTCAAGTCGCCAACACACGCACAAGGCGCATCCGGAAACGGGTGCGCTTTGTTTATCCTGCCCACAAGTTTCTTTTCCTCATATTATCAATAGCTAGTTTAGGTTGAAGATTATCTAATGCCCAACACTGCCTAAATTCGGGGCCGAGCACGAGATGACTGAAGACAGGAGTATATCAAGTGCTTGATTTACCTCGCCGGATGTGCTCCTCGGATGTGAAAAAGAGTTGTTGACATTGCATGGACATCGTGTTATTCTCCCTTTGCTTAGCCAGCAGTGTCGCAATGGCGGCATGAAAGGAACTAGGCTCCCGCACTTGGGCAAGGTGCTGTCGGTTAGCAGTATAATCGTGTTATGGCAACAAACCTCATGGCAGCAAGTCGTCAATGGGCGACTCGTCCCCAAGACCAACGCTTTGAAACTCTCGATGCGTTGTTCGATTCAGTCCACAATCGCCGCCTCCGCTCCCGCTCCGCTGACATTGCGTTGACGGGCATCGAAGCGGCTGAAGTCAATGGCAATATCACGTTGAATCACGGTATCAAAGCGGTGGAACCAACGCATTGGTCCTTCGGGCAACTCGCCGGATGGATTCACGCCCCCGCTGAATACCTCCGTCGCCTTCCCGCTCCGCTGGCAGTTCAGAACATCAATCATGGCATCCGTGAAACTGCCAAGGAGACAAGCGACCTCAAGTTTATGACGGTCCTTGCTCCCGACGATG
>Ga0315268_10004216_pt1 | contig 15637 bp, 18 predicted proteins | sample C1_top_MG_FD_204535 | JGI IMG/M metagenome (GOLD analysis project Ga0315268, IMG submission 204535) | Sediment microbial communities from Yellowstone Lake, YNP, Wyoming, USA - C1_top | ecosystem: Environmental > Aquatic > Freshwater > Lake > Sediment | place: USA: Wyoming | collected 2017-08-01
TGGTGGTTGCTGTACCAGTCCCTCACCCCCGCCTCCGAAGCGCTGGTGGCGGCGTTGCCGGTGGACCGCGCCAGCCACTTGGGCGGCGCGCTCCAGTTCTTCCTCTACGACACACCCAAGGTGCTGCTGCTGCTCACGCTGGTGGTATTCGTGATGGGCATGGTGAATTCGTACTTCACGCCCGAACGCACCCGCGCTTTGCTGGCCGGCAAGACCGAAGGCGTGGCCAACGTCATGGCGGCCAGCCTGGGCATCGTCACGCCGTTCTGCTCTTGCTCTGCCGTGCCCCTGTTCATCGGCTTCGTGCAGGCCGGCGTGCCACTGGGCGTGACCTTCTCGTTCCTGATCTCCGCGCCGATGGTCAACGAGGTGGCGCTTGCGTTGCTGTTCGGACTGTTCGGCTGGAAGATCGCGCTGCTCTACATGGGCCTGGGGCTGAGCGTGGCCATCGGCGCCGGCTGGGTCATCGGCCGCCTGAAGATGGAGGCTTACCTCGAGGACTGGGTGCGCGACATGCCGCACGTCCAGGCCACCGCCGGCGGTGACGCGTTCACGCTGGTGGAACGCATCGAAGGTGGCTTTGCCAGCGTGCGCGAGATCGTCGGCAAGGTCTGGCCCTACATCCTGGCCGGCATCGCCATCGGCGCTGCGATCCACGGCTGGGTGCCGCAGGACTTCATGGCGTCCTTCATGGGCAAGGAAGCCTGGTGGTCGGTACCGCTGGCAGTGCTGATCGGCGTGCCGATGTATACCAACGCGGCCGGCATCATCCCCATCGTGCAGGCGCTGCTGGCCAAGGGCGCGGCGCTCGGTACCGTGCTGGCTTTCATGATGAGCGTGATCGCGCTCTCGCTGCCCGAAATGATCATCCTGCGCAAGGTGCTCAAGGTGCGACTGATCGCCACCTTCGCCGGGGTCGTGGCCACCGGCATCCTGATCGTGGGCTTCGTGTTCAACGCAGTGCTGTGACCACAGCCCTTCATTCCGACTTTCAATCCCATAGGAGATTTCCATGAACGTCAACCGCGCCGTCAGCATCTTTGCCGGCTTCATGATCATGCTCAGCCTGGCGCTTGCGCACTTCAGCGGGCAGGTCGACCTGTCGCATCTGAGCTGGCTGTGGTTCACCGCCTTCGTCGGCGCCAACCTCTTCCAGATGGGTTTCACCGGTTTCTGCCCTGCGGCCAGCATCTTCAAGATGCTGGGTGTGAAGGACAGCAGCGGGGGCCAGGCGTGCTGCGGCTGATCAACCTGCTTCGCCTGTGCGCGGGCATACTGGCCCTGGCCTGCGGGCCCCGGGCGCAGGCCATCGAAGTGCGCTTCGTGCCGGTGGCTGAAGGCGTCTACGCGCATGTCGGCGACAGGGGCCCGCGCACGGCCGAAAACGAAGGGCTCAACGCCAATATCGGCTTGGTCGTCACGCCCGGCGGCGCGGTGCTCATCGACAGCGGCGCCACCCTCCAGAGCGCGCGGCAGATCGCCGAGGCGGCCGCGAAGGTGACGCCGCAACCCATCCGGTGGGTGGTCAACACCGGCGGGCAGGACCATCGCTGGCTCGGCAACGGCTACTTCAAGGCACAGGGCGCCGAAGTCATCGCCCACGCCGATGCCGAAGCCGACATGAAGAACCGCGGCAACGACCACCTCGTCGCCCTGCGCGCGACACTGGGCGCGAAGGCCGACGGCACCGTGCCCACCTTGCCCACGCGCTGGCTTGCCGGCAACGACCGGCGGCTCGAACTCGGTGGCGTGGTGTTCGAATTCAAGCACCGCGGCGGCGCGCACACCCCGGGCGACACGATGGTGTGGCTGCCGCAGAAGAACGTGCTGTTCACCGGCGACGTGGTCTACGTGGACCGCATGCTGGGTGTGCTGCCCGTGAGCGATACGAAGCGCTGGCTCGACACGTTCGCCGTCATCGAGCAGCTCAACCCGGCGCTGCTGGTGCCCGGCCACGGCAGCGTCACCACCGTGGCCACGGCCCAGGCCGACACCCAGGCCTATCTGTTGGCCTTGCGTGCGCACATGAAAAAGGCCGTCGACGACGGCGTGGATGTCAGCGCTGCTGTCAAGTCTTTCAACGCCGCGCCCTTCATGCGGCTGCTCAACGCCGCCGAGCTGATGCCCGGCAACGCCAGCCGCACCTACCTCGAACTCGAACGCGAGTGATTCAGACAACTCCAGCCATTGCAGGACACGCCATGAACCCGCAAAAGAAATTCCACCTTGTGTTCTCGCTCGTGATGGGGGCGATGATGGTTTTCCTGATGACCTTCGTCATCACGCTGGTCAACGTCGGCGACTCCGAGGCCTTTGTGCGCACCTGGATGAAGGCCTTCGCGATCGCCTATGTCGTCGGCGTGCCGGTGATCTTCTTCCTGGCGCCGGTGGCCCGGAAGATCACCACCGCGATCCTCGGTGCGCCGCAGTGATATGGCTTCGCCCCTGTGACCACTCCCGCATCCGCCAGCCCGATCGAGCAGCTCAACCGCGACTGCTTCTGCCTCAGCCTCGACCGCAATGCGCTGGCGCATGCGCTCGACGCCGAGCTTGGGCAGCCGGGCCTGTCGGCCTTGATGCGGGAGCGCTGCCCGTCGGTCTTCGCCGCGCAGCCGGTGTTCGTCGCTGCGCCGCAGTTGCAGCGCATCGCGCAGGTGGTGCGGGCGGTCGAGTCGGTGGTGGCGCTGCCGGCGTACCGCGAGCAGGCGCTCGCCAGCGCGCCGGCCATCGCACGTCTGAGCGCGGGCGGGGCGCTGGGAGTGTTCTTCGGCTATGACTTCCACCTCGACGGCGGGCGTCTGGGGCTGATCGAGATCAATACCAACGCCGGCGGCGCGATGCTCAACGCGGTGCTGGCGCGGGCGCAGCGCAGTTGCTGCGCGGCGATGGACGAGATGGTGCCCACAAGCGCCGGCGTCGCCGCCTTCGAGCAGCGCCTGGTGGACATGTTCCGCCATGAATGGCGCCTGGCCGGTCATTCGCGCCCGCTGCTGAGCATCGCCATCGTCGACGACGCGCCCGAGCAGCAGTACCTCTATCCCGAATTCCTGCTGTTCCAGAGGCTTTTCGAGCGGCACGGCCTGCGTGCCGTCATTGCCGACCCGGCGGCGCTGGTGTGGCGTGACGGCGCGCTGTGGCACGGCGAACTGGCGCTCGACCTGGTCTACAACCGGCTCACCGACTTCTACCTCGAGCAAGCGGCCAGCGCCGCGCTGCGCCAGGCCTACGTGCAGCAGCGCGTGGTGTTGACCCCGCACCCGCAGGCGCATGCGCTGTACGCCGACAAACGCCAGTTGGCGATCTTCGCGCCCATGCCTCCGGCGGCGAGGTTCAGTGGGTGGCGGCGAGCCCGATGCCCTGGTCAACGAGACCTACCGGTGTGGTCCGCGCCGATGTGCAGGGCCGCATCGACTGGACCGCGGCGCCGGCGGATGCCGGCTGGCCGACCGCAGCTGAGCGCGAGTGCATGCACGCCTTGCTCTTCGAGCCGGCGGCGACTTCCCATTGAACGGCAACCCCTTTCCCCAACCACCAGGAGCTTCCATGGACATCAAGGTACTCGGCACCGGTTGTGCCAACTGCAAGACCACCATCGCACTGATCGAACAAGTGGCGCAGGCCAAGGGCGTGGCCGTCACGCTGAGCAAGGTCGAAGAGCTGCGCGACATCATGGGCTACGGAGTGATGAGCACGCCCGGTGTGGTGATCAACGGCAAGGTGGTGCACGCCGGCGGCATCCCCAGCCGCGACAAGATCGAAAAATGGCTGGCCGCTTGAGGAGCACACGATGAACGCACGCGTTGAATTGCCGCCCGCCCGCGAGGTCTGCCCCACCACCGCGCGCCGGATGCTGGCCGAAGGCGCCTTGATGGTCGATGTGCGCGAACTGGGCGAGGTGGCTCAGGTGGCCTTCGATGTGCCCGGCGTTGTCCTGATGCCGCTGTCCGAGTTGCAAGAGCGCTTCGCCGAGTTGCCGCGTGAGCGCCAGCTGGTGCTGGTCTGCCAGGTGGGCGAGCGCAGCCTGAAGGCGACCTACTTTCTCATGGTCCAGGGCTACACGCAGGTGGCCAACATGGAGGGTGGCCTCTTCAAGTGGGCGCGCAAGGGCTTTCCGATCAAGGGTGCGCAGCCGGCCGCAAGGCCCACGACGGGCGGCTGCTGCGGCGCACCGGCGCCGGCCGCTGCCGTCGCGGCCTCGTCCTGCTGCGGTGGTGGCGCGGCCGGCGCGCCCGAGGCGGCTCCCGCCGGCGCCTGCTGCAGCCCGGCAACGGCCGAGCGTGGGTGCTGCTGAAGGAGGGCTGGCGATGAAGACCGGCATGGTCGCGGGGGTCGTGTCGGGTGTGCTGGCCCTGGGCTTGGGGCTCGGCGCAGCCGTGCTCCGCTCATCCGGCACGGTTCAGGCGCAGGCCGGTGCCGGCGTCGCAGCGGCCCCTTCATCCCACGCTTCCGACGCGGTTCAAGCGGCTCTTCTTTCCGGCAAACCCACGGTCGCCGAGTTCGGTGCGAACGCTTGTGCGTCGTGCCGAGAGATGAAGCCGATTCTGGAGGCCTTGCAGCGTGACCATGGCGAACGCATTGCCGTGGTCAACGTGGACCTGCTGGCGCAAAAGGAAGCGGACTACATCCGGCGCTACCGCATCCAGCTCATGCCGACGCAGGTGTTCTTCGATACCCAAGGCCGCGAGATCGGCCGCCACATGGGCAGGATCTCGGGCGAGGACATCCTGGCCCGCCTGCAACCGGGCGGCGCGCAATGACCGGCGCCGAAGGCCTGGCGGCCGCCTTCGTGGGCGGCGTGCTCACGTCCGCCTCACCTTGCGTGCTGGCCGCCGTGCCAGTGGCGGTGGGTTTTGTCGGTGGGCGGGCGCTGTCGCCGCGCCGTGCCTGGACACCGGCGCTGGCATTCGTGGCGGGAATGAACGCCGCATTGCTGGCGATGGGCCTGCTGGCGGCCCGCCTGGGGTTGCTGGTGGGCACCTTGCCCGGCCCTTGGTCGGTGGCGGTCGGTGCGCTGGTGATCGGCGCTGCAGCCTGGTTGTGGCGCACGCAGGCCGCAGCATGCGGCATCCGACTGCCAGCGGCTCTGGAGCTGCGCCTGGCTCGATCCGGCCTGTGGGGCGCGGTCGTGCTGGGTGCCCCGATCGGCACCGTGATGAGCCCTTGCGCCACGCCGGCGCTGGCCGCCGCGCTGGCGCTGGCTGGATCAGGCAGCAGCTTCGGCGCGTCGATGTGGTGGGGTGCGACACTGCTGCTGGCCTACGGCATCGGGCACAGCGCACTGCTCCTGGCGGCCGGTGCCATGCCCGGCGCGCCCGGCGCGCTGATGCAACGCTTCGCGTCGGCACAGGCCTGGCTGCCGGGGCGGCGCAGTTTTGCCGTGCTCCTGGCGGCCGCCGGCGCTTGGTGGATCGCGCAGGGCCTCGGGGTCGTGGCTTGAAACCCTCTGCAGACAAGGACCGGAACCATGAGTGAAGCTTCTGCGCCCAAGATGGAGTTCGACGTGGTTGCGGTGCGCCTGAGCGCGCATGCCAGCGAGGCCCGCTGCAAGCAGGCCACTGTCACGCTGGACACCGATGTGGCCGGCAACCCGCAGGCCTTCAACCCCGCCGAACTGCTGCTGGCGGCGCTGTCGGCGTGCATGATCAAGGGCATCGAGCGTGTCACACCGATCCTGAAGTTCCAACTTCGCGGTGTGGAAGTGCGGGTGCATGGCGTGCGCCAGGACATTCCGCCACGCATGGAATCCATCACCTACGAAATCATGGTCGACACCGACGAGCCCGACCGACGGCTGGACCTGCTGCACGAGAACGTGCGCCGGTATGGCACCGTCTTCAACACCGTCGCGCCCGGCACGGAACTGTCGGGTGTGCTTCGGCGCAAGGAAGACAATTCATGAGTGCAGGCCACGACCATGGCCACGCGGCAGCCAACTTCAATGTGGCCTTTGCCATCGGCATCGGCCTGAACATCGCCTTCGTCGCGATCGAGGCCTTCTACGGCTGGAAGATCAACTCGCTGGCGCTACTGGCCGACGCCGGGCACAACCTGAGCGACGTCATCGGCCTGGTGCTGGCCTGGGGCGGCGCGCTGGCCGGCCGGTTGCGGCCCGATGCGCGCCACACCTACGGCTGGAAACGCGCCAGCATCCTGGCCGCCTTCATCAACGCATTGCTGCTGCTGGTGGCGATGGGGTCGCTGGCCTGGGAGGCGGTGCACCGGCTGCAGTCGCCGGAGCCGATCGAGGGCGTGACCATCATGGTCGTCGCGGGCATCGGCATCGTGATCAACACCGCCACCGCGCTGCTGTTCATGCGAGGCCGCGAGAGCGATCTGAACATCCGCGGCGCCTTCCTGCACATGGCGGCCGACGCGGTGGTCTCGGCGGGCGTGGTGGTGGCCGGCGGCCTGGCGCTGTGGTTCGGCTGGAGCTGGCTCGACCCGGTGGTGAGTCTGTTGATTGCCGCCATCATCGTGGTCGGCACCTGGAGCCTGTTCAAGCAGTCGGTGCATCTGCTGTTCGATGGCGTGCCCGAGGGTGTGGACCTGCACGCGGTACAGGCGCTGCTGGAAGGGCTGCCCGGCGTGGCGCGCGTGCACGACCTGCATGTCTGGGCCATGGGCACGTCGGAGATCGCCATGACTGCGCACCTGGTGATGCCCGAGGGCCATGCCGACGATGCCTTCCTGCTGCACGCTACCGAGCAGCTACACGACCGATTCGAGATCGAGCACACCACGATCCAGGTGATGCGGGTGCCGTTCACGGCGCCCTGCGCCACCTTGGCGCCGCCGTCAGCGGGTGGGGCCGCGGGTCAGGCGGGTGCTGACCCTGCACATGGACATGACCCTGGACATCCGCACGGGAACAGCCACAGCAGCAACTCTGCGGCTGGCTGATGCGCCCATCTCCTGCGCACATGCAGACGGCCTGTCCGACAACACGCCGCACGCTGCGCGAATCCGGACATGAAAACCCGCGTCCAGTGATCACAACCCACCGCCGCAGCGCGGCGGTGGGCCCCGGGATTCTGCGTGTGCGCGGATCCAGAATCGGCCCATGCACGATCATGCTGCGATGAAATCGCAAGCGGCCCCTGCGGCGACGGTCTGGCCGACCTTCGTGCTGCTCTTCGCGGTAACGCCTGCGGCGGCGGCCGAAAGGATTGGCCAGCCGGCCGGCCTGCAGGCCATCCCTGATGAGGTGGCCGCGGCCTACCGCGAACGCATCGAAGACCGCCAGCAACGACTGCTCGGCCAACCCTACCTGCAGGCGCGGCGACTCGAACGCCGCAGCATCGGCCGCCTGGCCCTGCCGGGCGGTGATGCCGACCCAGCCTTTGCCGACATCCACTTGGTCGTGCACAAGTCGGGCGCGACGTTGTGGGAAGTGTGGTTGACCGCGCCAGCGCAGCCCATGGCCGTCGAGCGCTGGATCGGCTGGCTGGACATGGAGGCGCCCGACAGCCTGGCCCGGCGCGTGTGGAGCCATCTCTCGCCGACCGGCGGTGGCGCTTCAGCCGCGCCCGAGATGGCCTTGCCGCTGATGGTGCTGCGCTACCCGGACGCCAGCCTGCCCGAGCTGGTCGAGGCTCACGCGCACGATCTCGTCAAGCTGCTGCACCGTGACCAGTCGCCGCAGCGCTTCAAGGCGCGCTTCGTCGACGATGAACTGGCCGGGGACTTCTGCCGGCGTGAACAGGGCCTGTCCCTGATGGCGCGCAACGGTGCGATCGACGTGCACGCGCAGGATGACAGCGCACCTGCCACCGACGACGCGCCATTGCCCCGCAACACGCTGCCCCTGCTGATCACGCTGGAACTGCTGTGCCTGGAACGCGCGGTGCTGCGCTCCTTCCTCGACCGCCTCGCCGGCGGCGTGGTGGGCACCATCGATGACCTGGTCGCCTTGCGCCGCGACATCTTCGACGGCCTGGAAGAGTACTACGGCACGCTCGCCAAGACCCACGGCTACACGGCCGACGCCACGTCGCGCGGTGAGGTGCTGTTCGGCATCGACGACTTGTTCGATTCAGTGGTGGACCGGCTGGAATCGCTCACCTTCGAGATCACCACGCGCAACCAGCAGACGGTGAACCGGCTCGGCTTCTGGCTCACGACCTCGTTCGGCGCCATCGAGACCGGTTTCGTGGCGGCCAGCATCGCCACCTGGTACTACGCCACTGAACTCGGCGCGGTACTGGCGTGGACGATCGGCGTCACCTTGGTCACCGCAATGGGCATCGCGGCGCTGCTGCGATGGACCATGAAACCGTGACCTGACCGATCGCGGCCCGTTCAACTGGCAGCAGGTTCGAAGACGTCGATGGCGTGCGGCGGGCATGCGGCGACGCCGCGCCCAGCGCAATCCGCCACGTGTGAACTGCTGGCGATGTCGAGTTCGCAACCGACCCGGCTGAGGTTCTCGCACATCCGCCACGCCACGCGGGGTGGTGTGTCGCTCGCCAATACCCAGCCCTTCGTGCGCGAACTCGGTGGGCGCACCCATGTGTTCGCGCACAACGGCGACCTGCCGGCAATCTACCGCGGCGACGCCTGCAGCCCACCACCGGGGGGGGGGGCGGGCCGAACCGCCGGGGCTTTGGTGCTTGCGGCGCGAGTGCGCGTCGGATGCGGCGGGCGTCGACGACTTGGCCGGCGTGGCGGTAGGAACTTCGGCGCGGTCGGTCGTGTTGCTGGCGAGCGTACCGCTCAGCGACGAGGCGTGGCGCCCCTTGGCCGAGGACGAACTGCTCGTGGCGCGGTCGGGCCGGTTCGGTAAGTAGGCTCAGGCGTGATCGCGCGGTCATTGACGTGGCGCAACGCGCTGGGGCTTGTATGAACAGATGATTCGGGCCGAACACGGAACCGGATGTCTGCATGCTCAGTTGCCTGCGATCTGACCGAACGCTCAGGCCCCTCTTTGCGGCTGTGCTGATGGGGGCCGTGGTCGGACTGTCGCTCCTGTGGACGCAGACAGGGATCCATGTATCCGGCGTCTTTGCGCTGCTGTGCCCACCCGCGACAGTCGAAGCGGCGCAGGCGCCCAACGCGTTTTCCTGCTCGATTCACAGTGCCGCTGCAGACAAGGGCTGGATCGCGTGGATGGTTGGCGGCATCTTCGCCGGCGCCTTTCTCACATCGTTCTGGAGAAGTCGCGGACTGCGCTTTGCAATCGAGCGCGGAGAAGGCGTTCGACCCCTGACCCGGCTGGTACTGGCGGCTGCCGGGGGGCTGGTGGTGGGCGTGGGATCGGCATTGGCCGGCGGCTGCACCAGTTCCATCGGTCTGACCGGCAGTGCCTTGTTCTCGGTCGCCGCATTCGCGTTTCTGGGCGTTTTCTTTCTTGGCGGTTTCGCCGCACGAATCTTCTTCGGGAGGTTCTGGAATGTCTGAGAGCCTGTCGAGCCTGCTCATCGGCGTGCTGTTCGGTGCCAGCCTCGATCTGGCCGGATTCGGCAGCCCCAGAAGGCTCAACGATCAGTTCCTGCTGCGCGACTTCTCGATGTTCAAGGTCATGTTCGGCGCCATCGTGCTGGCGGCGGCGATCTACCTCCTGATGCAGGCTCTGGGCTTCTTCCCAGCACCGGATTCCCTCATTCCGACGCTGGACCTGGCGGTCCTGGTGGGAGGCTTCCTGCTCGGCGCCGGGCTGGTCGTCGGTGGCTACTGTCCGGGCACCGCACTGGCGGGTGCGGCCGGCGGCAGGCTGGATGCCCTGTTGTTCTTCGGGATGATGTATCCCGGATACCGTCTCTGGGTATGGCTCGAGCCTCGAATGAATCTGGACTTCCACGCCGCGTTGGCACCCAGCCATCTGAGCATGCCTGATCTGCTCGGCACGCCCCGGATCGGTGTCTTGATCGGGCTCGGCGTGGCCTGCTTGCTGGGATGGAAGCTCGGCGACCACTTTGAGGCCCGCAGCGCTGCGAAACGCGCGGCGCGCCGCACGTAAGGCGCAGTCAGGACCTGGTGCAACGTCGGCTGGGGGCGATCAACTCCGCACGTGTTCAACCCGCTGCCCGCCCGCGACAGCGGCTGGCGTATTCAAGCCAGGAAGGGCTCGAAGGTAGTACTCCCGCTGATCTGCATCAACCGCCGTGCAGACGCGCCTGCATCCTTTGGCGGCTGGCTTCGTCTACTACGCACTGGTGTGACAGCTCTTGCTGCAGCAGGAGCCGCCAGCACGTAAGGAGTGCGTTGTGCCCAACCCCCAATTCACGAAGCCCTGGCACGGCGTGCCGCGCGAGCAGATCGCCTGGAATCCGACCATCCTCGAAGACGCCTGCATCGGCTGCGGCACCTGCGTGACGGGCTGCAGCCGGCTGGTCTATCGCTTCGACTTCGAGCGCAAGAAACCGGTTGTGGTGGACCCGCTGAACTGCATGGTCGGCTGTACCACCTGCGCCAACACCTGCCCGGCGCATGCGATCGAGTTCCCGCCGATCGACAGCGTGCTCTCCTTGGAGGGGCAGGCACTCGTGCGGCACGCGGTCGAAGACGACCTGCAGCAGCGCCATGACGTGCTGGCGGCCCCATCGTCGATCCCGCATCCGGACCGCATCGTCATGCTGAAGGTGGCGGCCATCGAGCGGCCAACGCTCGAGGTGCTGAAGCTGACACTCGCGCCGCTCACGCCGGGCGAGTGCTTCTGCGAGTTCACGCCGGGCCAGTACATCGAGCTCTGGCAGCCGGATTCGACGCATTTGTCGCGCTCGTATTCGATTGCGAATGCACCACATGGCGACGGCAGCATCGTGCTGCACATCCGGCGCGTCGACGGCGGCCGCTTCACCGCCTGGGCGTTCGACGGCATGAAGGTCGGTGACCGGCTGCAGGCGCGTGGCCCGCTGGGCGTCTTCACGATGCGCTCGCCCGCTTCCACGCCGCTGCTGTTCATCGCCGGCGGTACCGGCCTGGCGCCGGTGCTGGCACTCATCGAGCAGCAGGCTCGCTTCGATCCCCAGCGCGACATGGTGCTGCTGTGGGGCATGCGGCGCAACGCCGACTTCTATGCATTGGATGCACTGCGCGATCTGCTGGCCCTGGCGCCGGGCCTGCGCGTGCGCCTGGTGGCCGAACAGCCCGATGGCGTGGCGCCCAGCAGCGCGCGCCTGGCACTCGAGACCGGCACCGTGCTCGACGCGCTGGGCCGTGACCCGGCCGTTCTGACGGGGCGCGATCTCTACATCGCCGGTCCCCCGGCCATGCTGCGCGGTCTGACGCAAGCGCTGAACGCGCGGGGTGTCGATAGCCGGCGCCTGCACATCGATTCCTTCGGCATCTGATTCACACAACTCCAGGAGAAGAAACCATGACCATCCGACAAATCGTCCTTTGCCATCCGGTCCGCACGGCGATCGGCACCTATGGCGGCAGCCTGAAGGAGATGCCGGCATCCGACCTGGGTGCAGCGGCGATCCGCGAGACGCTGAAGCGCTCCGGCCTGGCGGCCGACAAGATCGAGACCCTGGTGATGGGCAACGTCATCCAGGCGGGCGTGAAGATGAACCCCGCGCGGCAGGCCGGCATCGCCGCCGGGCTGCCGGTGCAGGTGCCCGCGCTCACTGTGAACCGCATCTGCGGCTCGGGTGCGCAGGGCGTGGCCAGCGCAGCGCTGGAGGTCTGGGCCGGCATGATCGACTGCGCGATCGCCGGCGGCATGGAGAACATGGACCGCGCACCCTACCTGCTGCCGCAGGGCCGCTGGGGCGCGCGCATGGGCGACGTGACGCTGTTCGACAGCATGCTCTACGACGGCCTGAACGACGCTTTCAGCGGCAAGCATTCGGGCTGGCACACCGAGGACCTGGTGATCAAGAACGGCATCAGCCGCGAGGACCAGGACCGCTGGGCGCTGCGCTCACAGCAACGCTTCAGCGCGGCGCAGGCGGCGGGCAAGTTCGAAGCCGAGATCGCTGCGGTCGAGGTTCCCGGCCGCAAGGGCCCGACGCTCTTCGCCAAGGACGAGCACAACCGGCCCGAGACCACGGCCGAGTCGCTGGCCAAGCTCAAGCCCGCCTTCCGCAAGGAGGGCACGATCACGGCAGGCAACGCGCCGGGTCTGAACTCCGCCGCCGCGGCGATGGTGGTGTCGCATGTCGCCTGGGCCGAGAGGAACGGCCTGGCGCCGATGGCGCGGCTCGTGAGCTATGGCGTGGGTGCGGTGGAGCCCGGCTTCTTCGGCCTCGGCCCAGTGCCGGCGGTGCGGCAGGCGCTGGCGCGCGCCGGGTGGTCGGTGGCCCAGGTGGACCGGGTCGAGATCAACGAGGCTTTCGCCGCCATCGCGCTCGCCTGCCTGCGCGAGATCGGCTTTGCCGAAGACATCGTCAACGTCGAAGGCGGCGCCATCGCCCACGGCCACCCAATCGGCGCCAGCGGCGCGGTGCTGGTGACGCGGTTGATGCACTCGATGCAGCGCGACGGCTGCAAGCGCGGCATCGTCACGCTGTGCATCGGCGGCGGGCAGGGCATCGCGCTCGCGATCGAGAGGGTGTGATTCGCGCGCGTTGAGCCGGCCCTGGTGGCGATGAGGCGAGCCCGCCATGATCGCTCTTGCCGCCGTATTGACGTTCGTGCTGACCACCGTGATGGCGATGGCGGGCGTTGGTGCCGCCGTCGTGCTGATCCCGGTGTTCCTGGCGCTGGGCGTGGAACTGCACACCGCGATGGCGACCGCCCTCTTGCTCAACGCCGTGGCCATGACCGTGGCCTCGGTCACCTTCGTCCGCAAGCGGCTCGTGGTGTGGCCGCTGGTGCTGCCGATGCTGGTGCTGGCAGTGATCGCGTCGCCGTTCGGCGTGCGGTTGGCGCAGCACCTCGACCGCACGCTGCTGCTGTGGCTGTTCGTCGCCTTCCTGATCTTTGCCAGCATGATGATGCTGTGGTACCGGCCGAAGGCGCGGCCGGCCCAGGGCTCGACTGCAGCGGCGCTGGCCCTGGGCTTGCCCGTCGGTGCCGCGGCAGGCTTCGTCGGTGGCCTGCTCGGCGTGGGTGGCGGCAACATCATCGTTCCCGCGCTGGTTGTCTCGGGGCTGGAGCCCAAGCGCGCTGCGGCCAGCGCCTCGTTCGTGGTGCTGTTCGCGTCCTTGGCCGGCTTCCTGGCTCATGCCACGGTGGCCCAGATCGGCACTTCGCTGCTGGTCTCAACAGCAGCCGCAAGCGCTGCCGGTGCGGCACTCGGCGCCTGGCTGGCGAGCGAAAAACTCCGCGCCGAGCAACTGAAGCGAATCATCGCCATCGTGCTCATCGCCGTGGCCGTCAAGACTGCCTGGGGCCTGCTCTGAGGCGTTCCCCAGTGCCTGAGCGGCCCGTTCCCCTCAACCTGATCCAAACCAATCTGGAGCGACACCATGAGCAACGATCGTCAAACCCTGTTGAATGCCCTCGACTTCCACGGTCACCGCTGCTGGGCCAGCGTGGCCGGCGTGCGCGCCGGCCTGGCGGCGCTGCGCGAGTTGAAGGTGCGCCGCTCGGGCGGGCGTCAGTTGCACGCCTTCGTCGAGATCGGTGCCGACCACGGCGGGATGTGCTTCGGTGATGGCGTGCAGTACGCCACCGGCTGCACGTTCGGCAAGGGAAACATGGACAAGACGCCCCTTGGCAAGCTGGCGGTCACGCTTGTCGAGCGCGCGACCAATCGCGCGCTGCGGGTGAGCTACAAGCCGACGCTGCAAAAGCGGATCGGCGAGTCGGCCTTCATGCTGAAGCGGGGCCAGGGCATCGATCCGGACGCCATCCCCGAGGCCGAGCAGCTTGAGGTCGTGGACATGGTCTGGAATGCGCCGGAGTCGGACGTACTGAGCATCGGCGAGATCTTTCAGTTCGAACGCGAATGGGAGCCCGAGATCATGGGCTTCGTGCCCTGTGCCGCCTGCCATGAACTCACCGCGCGTGCGTACCTGCGCGTGGTCGGTGAGAAGCATGTCTGCATTCCGTGCTCGGGCTACGAGCGCTGAGACACCGATTCCGGCCGCTCGTCCTTCAGGTGCGAGATGCCGGGGATCGCGGCAGCACGAGGCTCGCGCGCAAGCCGCCCGCTTCACGGTTCTCCAGGAGCAGACGCCCACCGTGGTAGGCCGCAGCGTCGCGCACGATCGCCAAGCCCAGGCCGACGCCACCGGATTCGAGGCTGCGCGACGGGTCGAGCCGAACGAAGGGTTCCGTCACGCGCGCCAGGTCGGCCTCGGGAATCCCCGGGCCGTCGTCCTCGATCACGATGCGCAGTTCAGCGGGCGAGTCGTCGAGCCGCACCGTCACCGTGGCCCCATGCGCCACGGCGTTGTCGATCAGATTGGCAATCGCGCGCCGCAGGATGGACAACTTGCCGGCATAGGGGGCCGGCGGTGCTCCGCCATCGGCACGTTCCAAGACCTCGACCCGGCGGCCCAGCGAGCATTCGTCATCGACGATGCTGTGCAGCAAGGCCTCCATGTTGATGCTCTGCAGGGGCTCGGCGTCCTCCAGCCCGCGCAGGTAGGCCAGCACGCCATCCACCATCGAGCGCATGGTGTCGATGTCGGCATTGAGCTTGTCGGCCAGCGCGGGGTCTGCGATCAGTTCGGTGCGCAGCCGCATTCGCGTCAACGGCGTGCGCAGGTCGTGCGACACGGCCGCCAACGCGCGCCCGCGTTCGACCACCAGTTGGCGCAGGCGTGCCTGCATGAAATTGAAGGCCTCGGCGGCGCGGCGCACCTCGGCCGGCCCGGTCACGTCGAGCGCTGCGGCATCCAGGTCATGGGCGAAGGCGTTCGCCGCCACGGCCATCTGCTGCAGCGGCCGGGTCACCCACCGCACCGCGATCAGCGCCACGCCGATCACGACCGTCAGCGTCAAGGCCAGGTGCCACAGAAAACGCAGCGGCAGCACGCCTGCGCCCATCATGCCCGGGTGGGCGAGCCCTGCGGCCATCAGGCCGGCGCGCTCCTGCAGGTTCAGCATCAGCATCGCGACCTGCGCGGCCAACACGCCGAGCACCAGGATCAGCGTCACGCGGCCGAACAGCGACTTCGGCAGCCAGGTGGTCGGGTTCAATCGCATGACGCTCTGCCTTCCACCGCGGCAGCCAGCACATAGCCTTCACCGCGAACAGTCTTGATGAGCCCGGACTCGCGTCCGTCGTCCTGCAGCCGTTGGCGCAGGCGGCTGATCTGCACGTCGATCGCGCGGTCGTAGGCATCGGCCTCGCGGCCGTGGATGAGCTCGACCAGCTGGTCGCGGTTCAGCACCCGGTTCGGGTGGTCGAGCAGGATGCGCAGCAACCGGTACTCGGCACCCGACAAGGGTGTGGCCACGCCGTCGGCACCCGTCAGCACGCGGGTGGCGGTGTCGAGCTTGCGGCCGGCGAAGAGCAGGCAACGCTGGGTGTCCGCCTTCAGGTTGGGCGGCAGCGCGCGCGTGCGCCGCAGGATGCCCTTGATGCGCGCCAGCAGTTCGCGTGGGCTGAAGGGTTTGACGAGATAGTCGTCGGCGCCCATCTCGATGCCCAGGATGCGGTCGGCTTCTTCGCCACGAGCGCTGAGCATCAGCACTGGAATGCTGGACTTGGCGCGCAGGTCGCGGCACAGCAGCAGGCCATCGGTGTCGGGCAGCATCAGGTCCAGCACCACCAGGTCGATGGCATGGCGCTCCAGCATCT
>Ga0315268_10004217_pt1 | contig 15627 bp, 15 predicted proteins | sample C1_top_MG_FD_204535 | JGI IMG/M metagenome (GOLD analysis project Ga0315268, IMG submission 204535) | Sediment microbial communities from Yellowstone Lake, YNP, Wyoming, USA - C1_top | ecosystem: Environmental > Aquatic > Freshwater > Lake > Sediment | place: USA: Wyoming | collected 2017-08-01
CCATCCTGGGTGCCGGCCTGGGGTGCAATCCTAAAGGAGATCAGCCGGTCGAAGAATCCTCAGGGTACGGGCCCTGATTTCGACGGGGTCCGCAGGAAGTACCTGGCAGAGCTACACAAGCGAACCGGCCGCGCGACCATCCTCTACGCAACAGCCTTCCTCGAATCGAGAAACATCTCGCCGCTGGATCTCCAGGTGAACCTTGCAGACCTTCAGGGTTTCATGGAGGCCGTTTCAAACATCGAGGAGCGGAATTTAGATTTGATCCTACACAGCCCGGGGGGATCGGCCGAAGCGGCCGAATCAATCGTCGCCTACCTGCGGAGCCGTTTCGACCACATCCGGGTCTTCGTCCCGGTCGCCGCAATGTCGGCCGCGACTATGCTCGCCCTATCCGCGAACGAGATCGTCATGGGGCAGCACTCGCAGCTCGGACCCATCGATCCGCAGTTCATCATCTCGACCCCCGAGGGGCCACGTTCCGGGCCAGCTAAGGCCATCCTCAACCAGTTCGAATTGGCGAAGCAGCAGTGCAAGGATCCGTCGAACCTAGTGGCGTGGATGCCCATACTCAGAAGCTACGCCCCGAGCCTGTTGACTCAGTGCGAGGATTCGAGAACGCTCGCCGTTGAGATGGTCTCAACTTGGCTGAAGAGCTATATGCTTGCGGGGGATGCCCAGGTCGAGGAGAAGGCGCGGTCGATCGCCGACTGGTTCGCGAATTACGAGAACTTCCGTTCCCACGGGCGGCGGGTTGGACGGGACGAGGCTGCAGCAATCGGGGTGCGGGTAACGCAGCTAGAGAACGACCAAGGCCTGCAGGATTTCGTGCTTTCAATCCACCACGCTACGATGCACACCTTCTCGGGGACGCCCGCATCCAAGATCATTGAAAACCATCACGGGAGAGCTTGGGTTCGACTGACTGGCCAAGTTGCGACACAGCTTGTTCTTCAGCACCCGCCGGGACCCGCCCCGATTCCGTCTCCCACAGGAGGGCCAGCGCTCAGCAGAGCGGAGCGCCGCCGCCTGGAACGAGGAGCGCGAAAGGGGCGGCGGTAGTCTCGCAGTTCCACAATCAGCCCCCCAAGAGAAGCTGTGAAACCAGACCGTGCCCACAGGCCCCCGGTATAGCTACCGGGGGCTTTCCTTTGCCCACGGCTGGGCCGGCCAACTGACAGCCGCCTCCCGAGCGGTTGCCGTGGGCCCAGAGTTTTGCTGTTTCCGCGAAAGCCTGAAGTAGGGCTTGTGCTACCATATCAAATGTGGTATAAGGGAGATGGCCTGGATCCTCGAACGTTACGAGCGGGATGACGGTGAAAGCCCGGTCGAGGACTTTATCAATGACCTCCCGACCAAGGTTCGGGCCAAGGTGCGGGCTCACCTCACCCACCTGGAGGCAGTGGGTAACCGGGCAGCGGCCCCAATCTCAGAAGCCATCGGCGCTGGTTTGTTCGCGCTACGAGTGAGTCTGGGCCGGCATGAAGTGCGGGTTCTTTATGCTTTCCTTCCCGGCCAAAGGATCGTGTTGCTGCACGGCTTCTTGAAGAAGACCCGATCCATCCTGGCCCGGGAACTGAAGACCGCACATGCCCGGTTGCGGGAGTTGCAGGAGAATTGAGTCATGGCGAGGAGCGCTCCGTTTCGTCGGACCCTCAAGGAAGAACTTCGCGACCCTGAATTCGCCCAGCAGTATGAAGCCGAACTCCAGCGTCTTCGAATTGCCGAGCAGATCGCCCAGGCGCGGCAGGCGGCGGGGCTGAGCCAAACAGTCCTTGCCGAGCGCATGGGTACGTCCCAACCCGCCGTTGCCAGACTGGAGCAGGGTGGCTACCGAGGGTACACCCTGGCGACCCTGGCGAGAGCTGCCCGCGCCCTCGGTCGCCGACTGAAGGTGGAGTTGATTCCCTCGGCGGGGCCCGGGCTGGTCTATGCGAAGAGGGCGACCTTTGGGGCCTCTGCCGTAAAGCATGCAAAGAAGAAAGTGCCGCGAGGGGGGGCGAGGAAAAAGAAGTAAGCCGCTCATCTTTTCCCCAGGCCAGGGTCGCCCCCGAAAAGCGGGACCCTGCCAGCCTGATCTGCGGTTGCCTGTCCCCGCCCCGCTTGTTCAGAAGTGAGGGCGGCGGAGTGGCTCGAATGAACAGACTCGGATAGCTACACCAACTTCATCCACCAAGTTACTCAGCGGCGCGGAATTTTGGCTACACATTCGCTCGGGCTGCTTCGTTCGCGGGGAAGGCCCTCGCCATTGCACAGGGTGCGCCGCAAGTGCTCGGCCCTCCCCGCGGGCCCTTCCGAGAGGGGCGGGCCGCCGCCCCTCCTCGGACTCTCCCCCGGACTGTGCAGTCCGGGAGGGACTGTCGCCTATTTTGCGCACCGCACAGTAGGAGAGGCAGGCAATGAGCTTAAAGAAAATCGAACTCTATCGGGGATTCAACATCTACACGGAGGAGATCCGGGGTGGGACCTGGGGAATCTCCGTGGTCGAGGTTCCCTCAGGAGAGGTGGATATTATCCGTGCCCCTTCCCAGGGGCGTGTGCCGGGAGGGTATCAATCCAAGGAGAGTGCGCTGGAAGCGGCAAGGGCCCACATTGATCGGATCCAGAAGAACAGAAGGAACAGGGCCAGCCAGGAAGCAACATAGTCAGGCGTCCCCGGGCGGCCCGCTCCGGCGTGATTTCTGGCAAGCATTTGGCAAACATGAGGGGCCAAAACGGGCTGAAATCGCCCAGGACAGGCTGAAGGGCGAAAGGCCGTAAATGCTTGACAAAACGAAACATGTCATACTATCCTGCAACGCCATGCAGGGCCAGGGTCCGCTTAACACGCAAGAGGGCGCCGGTTCAAGGCCGGCCGTCCCTACCACCTCTTCTCTCGTGACGGCATAGTGGATGTCCTGAGCATCACGATGCAGGTGGTGTCGTGATGCTCTTTTATTCTGTGGATGCCGATGGCTGACGCCGAACTCCAGCTCACCGACGGCCGGCGTGCCCGAGTGCCCGCCGGACAGCCGATCCTCGCGACGCTGCGGTCGCTGGGGGAGTCGGCGGCGCACTCCGCCGTCGCGGCCGCGTGGAACGGGCAGATCCTGGACTTCATGACGCCCGTCCCCGCGGACGCCTCTCTCACGCTGATAGCGCCAGACTCGGCCGAGGGGTTGCGGGTGCTCCGGCACAGCGCGGCCCACCTGATGGCGGCAGCGGTCCAGGCCCTGTTTCCCGAGGCGAAATTCGCCATCGGGCCGGCCATCGAGGAGGGCTTCTACTACGATATGGAGCTGCCGCGGCCCCTGGCCCCGGAAGATCTGCCGGCCATTGAGGCCAAGATGCGAGAGCTGGCGGCCCAGCGACTGCCCTATGAGCGCCGCGAGATGTCGCTCCCGGACGCGCTGGCCTGGGCCCGCGCCCACAGGCAGGACTACAAGGTCGAGATCCTCGAGACGATTCGGCAGTATGGAACCTCAAGACCCGAGTACCCGCCGGAGGCGGGTGGCCGAGAGCCGAGAGCCGAGAGCGGAGCGCCCAGCGCCGGGCGCCGAGAAGACGTCGAAGAGATGGCCAGTGAAGTCGCGGCGGGGGCGTCGACGGTGAGCTTCTACGACACCGGGGCGTTCGTGGATCTCTGCCGAGGGCCCCACGTTCCCGACACCTCCTGGCTGACGGCGTTCCGCCTCACGCACATCGCCGGGGCGTACTGGCGCGGGGACGAGCGGCGTCCCATGCTCCAGCGGATCTACGGGACCGCCTTCCCCACGCAGGAGGCGCTGGACCGGTACCTGTTCCAGCTGGAGGAGGCGCGCCGGCGCGACCACCGCCGCCTGGGGCGAGAGCTGGACCTGTTCAGCGTGGCGGACGAGGTGGGGGGCGGCCTGATCCTGTGGCACCCCAAGGGGGGGATCGTTCGCACGCTCATCGAGGACTTCTGGCGGGACGAGCACCTGAAGAACGGCTACGACATCGTCTACACCCCCCACGTGGGCCGGGCCAAGCTGTGGCAGGTGAGCGGCCACCTGGATTTCTATCGGGACCTCATGTACCCTCGGATGGAAGGGGAGGGGAACGACTATTACGTCAAGCCGATGAACTGCCCCTTCCACATCATGATCTACCAGTCCAAGGTGCGGAGCTACCGCGACCTGCCCCTCCGGTTCGCCGAGCTGGGAACGGTGTACCGCTTCGAGCGGGCCGGCGTGCTGCACGGCCTGCTGCGGGTGCGGGGGTTCACCCAGGACGACGCCCACATCTTCTGCACGCCGGAGCAGATGGACGAAGAGATCACGCGGGCGGTCAAGTTCAGCCTGTTCTTCCTCCGGACCTTCGGGTTCAAAGAATACGAGGTGTACGTGGCCACCCTTCCCGAGAAATTCGTGGGGGATCCCAAGGACTGGCAGGTGGCCACGGAGGCGCTGAAGCGCGCCGTGGAGCGCGCCGACCAGTCCTACGAGCTGGACCCGGGCGGCGGCGCCTTCTACGGCCCCAAGATCGACATCAAGGTGAAGGACGCCCTGGGGCGCCCGTGGCAGTGCACCACGGTGCAATTCGACTTCAACCTTCCCGAACGGTTCGGGATCACCTTCGTGGGCGAGGACAACCGCCAGCACCGGCCCTTCATGGTCCATCGCGCCCTGCTGGGATCCATGGAGCGGTTCCTGGGCGTCCTGATCGAGCACTACGGGGGCGCGTTCCCGGCATGGCTGGCCCCGGTGCAGGCGCGGGTGCTGCCGGTGGCGGATCGCCATCATGGGTACGCCGGGCAGGTGGCGGCCCGCCTGCAGGCGGACGGCCTGCGGGGCGAGGTGGACACCCGCAACGAGAAGATCGGCTTCAAGATCCGGGAGGCGGAGGTCCAGAAGATTCCGTACATCCTGGTGGTGGGGGACAAAGAAACGGCAGCGGGGACGGTGTCGGTCCGCCTGCGGGGCGGCCAGGCTCGCGGCGTGATGCCCCTGGCGGACTTCGTCACCACGCTGGCCAGTGAAAACAAGCCGCAGGCCGCCTGATCCGGCGACCGCCCTTCGCGGCTGGAGGTGGGGCCCATAAGTAAAGGCCTTCGTGTCAACGAGCGGATCCGCATCAAGGAAGTGCGGGTGATCAGCCAGGACGGGACCCAGCTCGGCATCCTGCCGATCGAGCAGGCGTTGCAGACCGCCTTTGACCTTCACCTGGACCTGGTCGAGGTGGCGCCCGAGGCCCGGCCGCCTGTCTGTCGGATCATGGATTACGGCAAGTACCGGTACGAACAGAGCAAGAAGGCCCGGGAGGCGAAGAAGAAGCAGACGATCATCGAGCTCAAGGAGATCAAGCTCCGCCCGAAGACGGAGGAGCACGATTTCCAGTTCAAGGCGCGAAACGCCGAGCGCTTCCTGAAGGAAGGGAACAAGGCGAAGGTCACCATGATGTTCCGGGGGCGCGAGGTGATCCGCATGGACCGGGGAAGGGCGGTCCTTGACCGGTTCGTGGAGGCGCTGAAGGAGGTCGCGGTCGTCGAGCAGGCACCCAAGGTCGAGGGCCGGAACATGTCGATGATCCTGGCCCCGAAGCACTAGGAAATCAATGACCAATGGGCGGTCGGGAGTATGTTCCTTCATTGGCCGTTGGCATTCCCGTGAGCCACTGACAGTTGGCCGCTGGTGAGTCTGCTGGACTGCTGAGGGGCGCGGCCAATCAACACCGCTACAGGAGTAGGGGACCATGCCGAAGATGAAGAGCAACAAAGGCGCCGCCAAGAGATTCAAGCGAACCGGGACCGGAAAGCTGCGGCGTGCCCGTTCATCCAAGAGCCACCTGCTGACCGGGAAGTCCGCGAGGCGCATGCGTCCCCTCCGCAAGGGGAAGCTAGTGGACCCTGCGGACCTCAAGCGCATGAGGATACTGGCGCCGTACGTATAACCAGGATTTCGGATTTCGAATTTCGGATTGCGGATTTGATTTCAGAGGTTCAGTGTTGAGGCTCTAAGTCCAGAAGGAAGCGAGGAGTACGCATCATGCCACGCACAAAGGGTGGGTTCAAGACACGACGGCGACGGAACCGCGTCCTGAAACAGGCGGAAGGGTACTGGGGGAAGCGGAAGAACTGCTACCGGAGCGCGCAGGAGGCGGTGGATCGGGCGCTGGCCTACAGCTACCGGGACCGGCGAAACCGCAAGCGGGAATTCAGAAACCTGTGGGTGATTCGCATCAACGCGGCCGCGCGCCTGGCGGGCCTCTCCTACAGCCGCCTGATGGGCGGTCTGCGCAAGGCGGGCGTCAGCGTGGATCGCAAGATCCTGGCGGACCTGGCGGTACGGGACGCAGCCGCCTTCAACGCACTGGCGGATCTGGCCAAGGGGCAGGCCGCCGCCTAGCTAGCGGGTCAGTTTACCCTGCTGCGCCCCGATGCCCTCGGGGCGCTTTTTTTGCTGAGCCAGGAATGACAGACATACTGGAAAAGCTGGCGGCGCTGGAGGCGATGGCCCGCCTCGCCCTCTCGGACGCGGCCGATGAGGCCGCCCTGGAGCAGGTGCGGGTGCGCTTCCTCGGCCGCAAGGGGGACCTGGCGGCGATCCTGCGCGGCCTCGGCGATCTGGATCCGGCCGAGCGCCCCGCCGTGGGCAAAGCGGCCAACGAGGTGAAGCAGCGGCTGGAGGCGGCTTTCACGGCGCGGCGCCAGGCGCTGGAGGAGGCCGCCCGGGCGGCGGCGCTCCAGGCCGAGCGCGCGGACGTCACGCTGCCCGGCCGGCCGATCCCGACGGGGCGCCTGCACCCCAGCACGCAGATCCTCCGGCGGATCTGCCAGATCTGGGCGGACATGGGGTTCCAGATCTATCGCAGCCGGGACGTCGAAACCGATGAGATGAACTTCGAGTTGCTGAACATTCCGGCCCACCACCCGGCCCGGGACATGTGGGACACGTTCTACACCACGACGGACGGCGTCCTCCTCCGGACGCACACCTCGCCGGGGCAGATCCGGGCCATGCGCGAGTACTGTCCGGAGCCGATCCGCGTCATCCTGCCGGGGATGTGCTACCGGTACGAGCAGATCACCGCCCGGTCGGAGATCCAGTTCCATCAGGTCGAGGGACTGGCCGTCGGACGCCACGTGACCATGACCGACCTCAAGGGGACGCTGATCAGTTTTGCCCACCGCATGTTCGGCGCCGAGCGGCGGGTGCGCTTCCGGGCCAGCCACTTCCCCTTCACCGAGCCCAGCGCCGAGATGGATGTGGAGTGCATGCTCTGCGAGGGGAACGGCTGCGGCGTGTGCAAGCAGACCGGGTGGCTGGAAATCCTGGGCTGCGGCATGGTCCACCCCGCGGTGCTGCGGAACGGCGGCTATGATCCGGCGGCCTACTCGGGGTTCGCCTTCGGGATGGGCCCCGAGCGCATCACCATGCTGCGACACCGGATCGAGGACATTCGCTACTTCTGGGCCAACGACCTCCGCTTCCTCGAACAGTTCTGACGGGGATCTCCCGTCCCAGACGGGGGACTCCTGACGGGCCTACGACCGATGCGCGTGCCGATCAGTTGGCTGAAAGAGTTCGTGGACATCAGCCCGCCGGTCTCCGAGCTGGCCGAGCGGTTGACCTTCGCCGGCCTGGAGGTGGCCGGCGTCGAGATCATCGGCCTGCCCGGCGCCGCGCTGCCCTGGGATCCGGAGCGGATCGTGGTGGGGGAGGTGCGGGAGATCCGGCCGCACCCCAATGCGGACCGGCTCGTCCTGGCGACGGTGGAATACGGCGCCGGCCAGCTCAAGACCGTGGTGACGGGGGCACCGAACCTCCGCGTGGGCGAGAAGGGGCACAAGGTGGCCTTCGCCCTGGAGGGGGCCCGCCACTGGGACGGATACAGCGCCGCGCCGGAGGTCACCACCCTGAAGGGACGCAAGGTCCGGGGGATCCACTCCGACGGGATGGTGCTGTCGGAGAAAGAGCTGGGTCTCTCGGACGATCACACCGGCGTCCTCGTCTTGGACGCGCAGGCGCCGGTCGGAACGCCCCTGGCCGAGTACCTCGGGGACGTCGTCCTCGACCTGGAGATCACGCCGAACATGGCGCGATGCATGTCGGTGTTGGGGGTGGCCCGGGAGGTGGCGGCACTGACCGGCGGGCGCGTGCGGTATCCAAAGGTCGAGATGCAGGCCGAGGGGGAGCCGATCGAGGGGCGGGTGCAGGTCGCCATCGAGGATCCCGCCCTGTCGGCCCGCTACACGGCAACCTTGATCGCCGGGGTCACCATCGGACCATCGCCGGAATGGATGCGGCGCCGGCTGCGCTTGGCGGGCATCCGGCCCATCAGCAACATCGTGGACGTGACCAACTATATCATGCTGGAGTGGGGCCAGCCGTTGCACGCCTTCGACTACGACGTCCTGGTGCGCCGCGCCAAGGGGATCCCGCGGATCACGGTCCGGCCCGCCAGGGCGGGGGAAGTGATCACGACGCTGGACGGGGTGACGCGCGCGCTCACGCCCGAGCGGCTGCTGATCACGGACACGGCGGGGCCCATCGCCGTGGCGGGCATCATGGGCGGGGCCGAGACCGAGGTCACCGACGGCACGCGGAGCATCCTCCTCGAGTCGGCCAACTTCCACTTCGTCTCCATCCGCAAGACGACGCAGGCGCTGAAGCTGCCCAGCGAGGCCAGCGCCCGGTTCGGCCGGGGAGTTCCCCCCGCGTCCGCGGTCCCGGCCGCCACGCGGGCCACCGAGTTGATGCGGTCGCTGGCCGGGGGGACGATCGCCCGGGGCGTCGCCGACTGCTACCCGGCTCCCCAGGCGCCCTCGGTGGTGCTCCTGACGACCGATGAGGTGAAACGCATCCTGGGCATGGACCTTCCCCGGGCCGAGATCGAGCGGATCCTCGCGGCCCTCGAGTTCCGCTGCGAGGCCGAGGGCGAGGGGGGGTTGCGGGTGACCGCGCCCGACCATCGCCTGGACATAGGGACGGGCGTGACGGGGGCCGCGGACCTCATCGAGGAGGTGGCGCGGATCTACGGGTACGACCGGATCCCCGTCACCGAGATGGCGGACACCCTTCCGCCGCAGCGGGACCGGGTGTCCGTGGATCTCGAGGAGCGGGTGCGGGATCTTTTGGCTGTCGCCGGCCTGCAGGAAGTGATCACCTACCGCCTGACGACGCCCGGGCGCGAGGCCGCCCTGACCCCCGGGGGCACCGGGGCCGCGGAGCGGCCCTATGTCCGGCTGGCCAATCCCGTCAGCGCCGATCGGGTGGTGATGCGCCAGAGCCTCCTGCCCGGCCTCTTGGAGGTCATGGCGCAGAACGCGCGGCTTCGCGAGCGGCTCTGGTTCTTCGAGGTCGGTCCGGTCTACCTCCCGAGCGGCGCGGCCGACCTGCCGGCCGAACCGCGGCGGCTGGCCATGGGGGTCGCCGGGCGGATCACGCCGGCCTCGTGGCGGGACGTGGATCCGTGCCGCGCCGATTTCTTCGATCTCAAGGGGGTGGTGGAAGCCCTCCTGGAGGGGCTCCACCTCACGGCCGTCGCCTTCGAGCCGGCGACGCATCCGACGTTCGCGCCGGGCCGCACGGCCCGGGTGCTTGTGGAGAGCCAGGAGGTGGGCATCCTGGGCGAGATCCACCCGCAGGTCCGAACGGCTTTCGATCTGCCGGGCGGACCGGTCTGCCTGGCGGAACTCGACTTGGACGCGCTGCTCGGGCGCGTCCCGTTGACGTATCGCGTGGCGCCGGTTCCCCGGTTCCCCCCCGCGCTGCAGGACATCGCCCTGGTCGTTGACGAAGGGGTGTCGGCGGCCGACCTCACGGCGATCGTTCGTTCCGCGGGCGGACCGCTGCTCTACGATGTGCGTCTCTTCGACGTGTACCGTGGACCGCAGCTTCCCCCCGGCCGGAAGAGCCTGGCCTATTCCCTCGTGTTCCAGGCGACGGATCGGACGCTGACCGATGCGGAAGTGGAGGCGGAGAAGGGCCGCATCGTCGAGGCGCTGGCCAAGCGCCTGGGGGCCCGACTGCGCGCCTGAGGGCACACCTCCCTGAAGGTGTTCCTGAATCTCCACCGCCGGAGAATTCCCCCTTTACAAAGGTCTGGGGCTTTGCTAGGGTTTCCTCGGTTGTCGCGGAGTGGACCAGATGGACACGGTATTGGATCGGCTTGCCGCCCTCGAGACGAAGGTTCGTGAGACCCTGGCGGAGGTGGAGGATGCTCGCCGGGGGCGGGAAGCGTTCCAGGCGCAGCTCCGCACCTTGGAGGCGGACGTCCGCTCCCGCGAGCAGGAGATCGCGACCCTCCTGGCGGAGCGCGAGCGGGACAGGGCCGAAGTGGCGCGCCTGCGCGCCGAGCGCGACGAGGTGCGCGCGCGGGTGGAGGGCCTCCTCGCGGAGATCGGCCGTCTGGAGGCGACCGTGCAGGGGGCCGCGGTCTGAGCCGAAGGAGTCAGCGGATGACAGCCGGCGAAGGGATGATCGAGGTTGAGTTCTTCGGTGAGCGCTACACGCTGCGGGCGACCGACAGCCCCGAGTACCTGAACCGGGTGGCGGAGTACGTGGGCGACAAGTTCCACGAGGTGGTCAAGGAAAGCCCGGCGCTCACCCCCGTCAAGGTGGCGGTGCTGGCATCACTGAACATCGCCGACGATCTGTTCAAGCGGGACGAGGCAAAGGATCGAGCCGAGAAGGAGCTGTTGGCCCGGATCGACGGGATCTTTCAACTGTTGCATCGCGGAGGCGTGGCGGGATAGCCCGGCGTTTGCGTCGGCGCGTCGCGACGTAGGCGGCGCGCAGTAAGGATGCGACAGGGCGTGGAAAGGGCTTGCAACGGGGAACGACCTGTGCTAGCGTTTCTTGCGGACATCAGGGATACCGAGAACCCCTACCGTGCGCGTGATGCGGTAACTTTTTTTGAGCCAACACCCTTAGAACGGGGACCCCTCCAAGAATGCGGTGTGCAGGCCTCTCCGCCTCGGCGGAGGGGAAGCCTAAAGCGTTTGCGGGATCCCCACCTGGTTACCCAGGTTCAAACAGGGACCGGCACACGGCACAATGGTAGGGGTTGTTTCTTTTCCAGCCCGGTAGAAGACCTTCCCTGCCCCGCCGGCATCAGGTTGTCCTGACCCCATCCGCCCTCTCCCCCTCGCAGCGGCTTTCCTGACGCCCCGGGCACATTCGGGCATTGGGCGGCCTCGCGGCCTGCGCCCATGGCGCTCCGCGCGGTCGCGCGCTTCGACTGGATTTCGACGGGACTCGGTGCATGGCAACGGGTCGGTTCCGCCAAGGCGGAATGCGACCCTGTGAGAGGACACGGAGGAGGGAGGAAATCCCGTGGACATCTGGGTCACCATCGTGCTGGTGTTGGCGATGGGCCTGGTGGCGCTGGCCATCGGCTGGGCCCTGGAACGCCGACGGCAAAACCGGCTGAAGCAGCAGGCGGAGGATGAAGCCAAACGCATGCTCCGGGAAGCGGAGCGGGAGATCGAGGCGCGCCGGAAAGAGGCCGACCTGGAGATCAAGGGCCGGACGCTCCAGGCGCGGACCGAGTTCGAGCACGAGACGCGCGCGCGCCGGGAGGAGTTGCAGGGGCTGGAGAAGCGCCTCAACCAACGGGAGGAGATCCTGGACCGCAAGCTGGAGGTCCTGGATCGGCGCGAGCGCGATCTCGGGGGACGGGAGCAGGAACTCCGGACCCGGGAGTCGGCGGTGACCCAGGAGGAGGGGCATTGGCGCCGCTTGGTGGAGGAGGCGCAGCGGAAGCTGGAGCAGGTCGCCGGCATGAGCTCGGAAGAGGCCAAGGCCAGGCTGATGCAGGCCCTGGAGGACGAGGCCAAGCTCCACGCCGCGTCCCGGCTCAAGCGCCTCGAGGACGAGGCCAACGAGTTGGCCGAGGAGAAGGCCAAGCTGATCATCGGGCGGGCCCTTTCCCGCATCGCCTCCGAGTACGTGGCGGAGGCAGCGGTGTCGGTGGTGGATCTGCCCAGCGATGACATGAAAGGCCGCATCATCGGCCGCGAGGGGCGGAACATCCGCGCCCTGGAGAAGGCCACGGGGATCGACATCATCGTGGATGACACCCCCGAGACCATCATCCTGTCCGGATTCGATTCGGTGCGCCGGGAGATCGCCCGCGTGGCCATCCAACGGTTGATCCAGGACGGCCGGATCCACCCGAGCCGCATCGAGGAGATGGTGGAGAAGGTCACCAAGGAGCTCGAGAAGGACATCCGGGAGGCGGGGGAGCAGGCCTGCTTCGAGCTGGGGATCACCGGCCTCCATCCCGAGCTCGTCCGGATGGTCGGGCGGCTGAAATACCGGTACAGCTACTCCCAGAACCAGCTCGCCCACACCAAGGAGGTGGCGACGCTGGCCGGCCTCCTGGCGGCGGAGCTGGGCCTGGACGTGAAGGCGCTGAAGCGCGCGGCGCTGCTCCACGACATCGGCAAGTCGGCGGACCAGGGGACGGAAACGTCCCACGCGCTCCTGTCGGCGGAGCTGGCCAAGAAGTACAACGAGGATGCCCGGGTGGTGAACATCATCGCCGCCCACCACGAGGAGGTGGCCCCGCAGTACCCGGAGGCCGTGATCCTCCAGGCAGCGGATACGCTGTCCGCCGCCCGGCCCGGCGCCCGGCGCGAGATCATGGAGACCTACGTCAAGCGCCTGGCCAAGCTGGAGGAGATCGCGACCTCCTTCAAGGGCGTGGAGAAGTGCTTCGCCATCCAGGCGGGACGCGAGATCCGGGTGGTGGTCGAGAGCGAGCAGGTGAATGACCAGGCCGCCTACGTGATGGCCCGGGATATCGCCAAGCGCATTGAGGACGAGATGGAGTACCCGGGGCAGATCAAGGTCACGGTCATCCGCGAGACCCGCGCGGTCGAGTACGCGCGCTAACGGGAAAGACGACAGCGACAGGGACAGCGACAGCGGATGCGGATCCTGTTCATCGGTGACATCGTCGGGCAGCCGGGACGCCAGATGGTGGCCCGTCACCTCAAGGCGCTGGTGGCGGATCATGGGGCTGAGATGGTCTTGGCCAACGCCGAGAACGCCGCGGGGGGCTTCGGCATCACGCCGTCCGTCGGGGAAGAGCTGCTCAGTCTGGGGATCGACCTGCTCACCTCCGGCAATCACGTCTGGGACAAGAAAGAGGCCGAAGGCTACCTGGCAAAGGAGAGCCGGGTGCTGCGGCCCGCCAACTATCCGGAGGAGACGCCCGGGGTCGGCGTCCACATCCTTCGCAAGAACGACCGGATGCTGGGCGTGCTGAACCTCCAGGGGCGGGCATTTCTCCCGTCGATCGACTGCCCCTTCAAGGCGGTGGACCGGGAGCTGGCGCAACTCCGCCGGGTCACCGACACTATCCTGGTGGATTTCCATGCCGAGGCGACGGCCGAGAAGCAAGCGTTCGGCTGGTACGTGGACGGGCGCGTCTCGGCCGTGATCGGCACGCACACTCACGTCCAGACGGCGGACGAGCAAATCCTGCCCGGGCGGACGGCCTACATCACGGATGTGGGCATGACGGGCCCCCGGAATTCCGTCATCGGGATCAAGCCGGAGGAGGCCATCCAGAAGTTCCTCACGCAGATGCCGCGGAAGTTCACCCTGGCCCACGGACCGGTGCAACTCTGCGCGGTGGTGGTGGACGTCGGAGAGGACGGCCGGGCCCGAACCATTCGGCGCCTCCAGATCTCCGACGACTAGCGCAGACAGTGGTGAAGCAGAGGGGCAGAGGCGCCGAGGAGCAGAGGGGCGAAGACGTGAGTCGTGGGCCGAACCCGTCCACGCCTCATCAGTCTTGCGCCATGAGCCATCAGCCATGAGCCACACGGCGCGAATTATCGACGGGAAGAAGATCGCGGCGGAGGTGCGAGAGGAGGTCCGCCTGCGGGTCCTCCAGCTCAAGGAGGCCACCGGCAGAGTCCCTGGCCTGGCCGCCGTCCTCGTCGGCGATAACCCGGCCTCGGCCTCTTACGTCCGGTCAAAGACGAAAGCGTGCCAGGAGGCCGGGATCTTCTCTCGCCAACTCACGCCACCGGGCGATATCCCCCAGGCCGATCTGCTGGCGATCATCCGCGAGCTGAACGGCGACCCGGCCATCCACGGCATCCTGGTGCAGTTGCCGCTTCCGGCCCACCTCGACGAGCGAACCGTTTTGGAGGCGGTGGATCCCGGCAAGGACGTGGACGGATTCACCTTCGCCAACATCGGGCGCCTGGTGGAGAATCAGCCCCGGTTCGTCCCCTGCACGCCCGCCGGGATCATGGAGTTGCTCGACCGGGAGGGCGTCGAGGTCAAGGGAAAGCACGCGGTGGTGGTGGGGAGGAGCGAGATCGTGGGGAAGCCGGTGGCGTTCCTCCTGCTGCATCGCCATGCGACGGTGAGCATCTGCCACTCGCGCACGGCAGACCTTGGCGCCGAGACGCGCCGCGCGGACATCCTCGTGGCGGCGGTGGGACGGCCCCGGCTGATCACGGGCGCGATGGTGAAACCGGGCGCGGTCGTGATTGACGTCGGGATCAACCGCATCGAGGGGAAACTCGTCGGCGACGTGGATTTCGATTCCGCCGTCCCGGTTGCGTCCGCCATCACCCCCGTCCCCGGCGGCGTCGGCCCCATGACCGTCGCCATGCTCCTCAAGAACACCCTCTGTGCGTTTGAGAGATCCGCGACCTCTGGCTAAGGCCACCCTCCGCCTCGAAACCCAAGAGTTGCCGTCGTGCCCCCGCGGAGTCGAGCACTTGGCCCCGAATTGGTGTGCGGTGCCAATTCTCCCGGCGCGAATCCCGTTATGGCAAAGGGACTGCCTGACCCCTCCTCTAAGACGTAAGACGTTGCCGAGTATGTCAACTTGACGCGGCCTGCTGGGAACAGCCGTCGCGTCGGCCGGGTGAGGCAGGTGGAAACAGGAGGGGTGGGAGGGGCTTGGTCGGGAGGATAGAAATCTGGTGCCAGGCACTGGATTTGCTGGATTTACAGTATGGCGCACGGGATATGCAGCGGTCCGGCGTTCGCGCTCACACGGATCGGGCCGCCAGCCCGGACCTGTCTGCCGGGACCAGATGGGGGGATGGTCTGCTTCACCGACCCAGAGATCCCTTTCACCAGCCAGGTTCCGCTTGACCTGTCCCGGGGTGGATGGTAACGTCTCCGCCGACATCGGTATTTGTCGGGTCTCCTTCCCTGGCTCGGCCGACGCACCGGTCGCCTGTCCCCTGCGGAAGCGGTTCCCGGCCGCGCCCGGTCTCCTGTTTCCTGTCGGTTCGGCGTCCCATTGGCTCTCTCGGTTGAAATGGCATGGAAATAGTTACGGAAGGAATTACACTGGCCAGCCTGCGTGAGATGGCCGGGAAGAAGTTCGGCGACATGGTGAAAGCCGTCGTCGACGTCGAGAGGGGGATCATGGCCGTCGATGGTGAGCTTCACGCGGATGAGGAGGGTCTCCTCTTAGAGAATGGGTCGAAGCAGGCGAGCCTCTGGGGGATCAACATCTATCCAGATGTGGCTGGCGATGATTGGCTGGAATTTGATTCGCTGATCAACCTTCGCCCCTCGCAAGGAAATCGGAGCCGGGGAGTCGACGACCCGCAGATCAGGGAGAAGATCAAGGGTATCGTGTCGAGGCTGGTAAGACGATGAAGCGGCAGCATCAAGAGCTGGCATCGGGACGGTGGTTCGA
>Ga0315268_10004218_pt1 | contig 15616 bp, 14 predicted proteins | sample C1_top_MG_FD_204535 | JGI IMG/M metagenome (GOLD analysis project Ga0315268, IMG submission 204535) | Sediment microbial communities from Yellowstone Lake, YNP, Wyoming, USA - C1_top | ecosystem: Environmental > Aquatic > Freshwater > Lake > Sediment | place: USA: Wyoming | collected 2017-08-01
AACCCGGACCCGGGCAGGAGGACGTATGCGATGATGAGTCGGAGAGCGAGGCCGAGCGCGAGAAGGATGCCGAGCGGGACGGCGACGTCCCGGAGCCGCACCCGGGCCTGCTCGCCCGCCCGCGCCCGCTCGCCCGGTGCGGGGCCAGCCAAGGGGAACGGCCTCCGTGATCGAGCGCTGAGGTGGACCGGAGTATACCCGAGGGTCCGGTGACCCTTCCCAGCCGGTCCGCACCACTCGCCGCCGCTCCACCTCGCTCGACGCTTGCCGTCGGGATCGGGCTGGTCGTCGCCTTCTTCGTGCTGTACTCCCTCACCCGGCCGGCCTGGCAGACCGTCTACAACCACTTCGTCTGGCAGGCGGACGCGTACCTCCACGGCCAGGCCTCCATCCGCTACCCGGTGCCTGGCACCGCCACGTCGCCCGGCAACGACTACTTCAACGACGTCGTCCCCGTGCTTGATGCCGCCGGAAACGAGACGGGCCGGGGGATGGTCCCGTTCCCGCCGCTCCCTGCCGTGATCCTCCTCCCGTTCGTGGCGATCTGGGGGATGGCCACCGACCAGGCCTTCCTGGCGGTCGTGCTCGGCGCCCTGGACGTGGGGCTCGCGTTCTGGCTCCTTGGTCGGCTCCCCATCCGGGCCGGGCTTCGCGCCGCCCTGACGGTCTTCGTGGGGGCAGGGACCGTGCTGTGGTATGCGTCCTCGCTCGGGACCACGTGGTTCCTGGCTCACGTGGTCGCGGTGGGGCTGACGCTCGCAGCCGTCGCCGTGGCGCTCGACGCCGACGACCGGACGGCGGCGCTCGACGCCGGCGCGGGGCAGCAGCTCCTCTCCTGGCGACAGGTCGTCGCGGGCCTCCTCCTGGGCCTCGCGGTGACCAGCCGGCTGACGGTGGTCTTCGGGGGGGTCTTCCTCCTGTTCGTGGGTGGGGGCGGCACCTGGAGGCGGCGGGCCGCGAGCGCGGCGCTTGGCGTGGCGATCCCGGTCGGGGCTCTCCTCGCCTACAACCTCGCGGTCAGCGGGACGCTCTTCAACCCCGTCTACGAGGCCCTCTACCGCTACGAGGTGTGGGCCTACCCGGACCTCAGCTACAACGCCGCCTGGTCGCTCCAGGACGTCCGCTACATCCCCCAGAACCTGGGGATCCTGCTGGGCGGCCTCCCGGACGTGATGCCCGGCTGCGCCGCCGGCGTGGCGCGTGAGATCTGGAGCACGGCCGGGTGCTCGTGGCTCGTCCCGCGCCCGGTCGGGATGAGCCTCCTGCTCACAAGTCCGGCGTGGCTCCTGGCCGCGGGCGCGCTGCCGCTGCTCCGCGATCGGCGGGTGGCGGGTGGCCTCCTTGCGACGCTCGTGATCGCCGTCGCCAACCTGATGCACTTCTCGCAGGGGTGGGTCCAGTTCGGCTACCGCTTCAGCCTGGACTTCGCGCCGTTCCTGCTCGTTCCGCTCGCGCTCGGGGCGGAGCGGCTCCTCGCCCGCCACGGCCGGGGTGCGGCGCGCGGCGGCCTCCTGGTCGGCGGCCTGATCGCGGCCTCCGTGGCAGTGCAGGCCTGGGGAATCGCGTGGGCGCGGACCCTGGGCTGGTGAGCGACGAGAACGCGTCGGGCCGGGGCGCGCGCTGGGGCGCGCTCGCGAGCGGCGCTGCGCCCGCGCTGGTTGGCCTGGTCGCGTTCGGCCTTGCGCGGTCGACGCTGCTGCCCGGACTGGGCCTCTGGGACACCGGCGAGTTCCAGGTCGTGGCCCCCGTGCTGGGCACGGCCCATCCAACCGGCTATCCGAGCTACGTCCTGCTTGGCTGGCTCGCGAACCTGCTGCTGACGCCGGTCGGTGAGCCGGCACTGCGGATGAACCTGCTCTCCGCGATCCTGCTCGGCGTGGCCGCCGGGTTGACGGTCGTGCTGGTGCGCCGGCTCACCGGCCGGGCGCCCGTGGCGATCGCGGCCGGCGTGCTCCTCGCGCTGACCCCGATCCCGTGGCGCGTTGGCTCGTTCGCCGACCCGCACATGCTCCACCTGGCCCTCGTGGCAGGGCTGCTCGTGCTGCTGGTCGGGTGGGAGGAGCGGGTCCGGGACGGCAGGCCGGACGCCGACCGTTGGCTCGTCGGCGCCGCGGCGCTCTACGGCGTCGCACTGGGCAACCAGGCGCTCACCCTCCTGCTCGCCCCCGGGATCGCCCTCTTCATCCTGGCAGTCGAGCCGCGCATCTGGCTCCGACCGGCCCAGCTGGGACGATGTGTCCTCGCCCTTGTCGGTGTCGCGGCACTGCTCTACCTGGAGCTGCCGATCCGCGCGGCGATGGGTGCCCCGCTGGTCTACGGCCACCCGGGCACCTGGGACGGCTTCTGGTACGTGGTCCTGGGCGCGCAGTTCACCGGCGCTGTGACCGGGCCCTTCACGGACCTCGCGGGCAAGGCCGCCGAGCTGGCCCGGATTGCCACGGACCAGTTTGGCCTGCTCGTCGCGCTCATTCCGGCCGCCTTCCTGCTGACGGCCGTGCGCCGACCGCGGTACGCCCTCCTCACCGCGGCGTGGCTTGTCATCACGTGCTGGTTCGCGGTTTCGTACACGAACGCCGACATCGAGCGCTACTACCTGGGCCCGATCCTCATCGTCGTCAGCTGGCTCGCGGTCGCGGCGGGCGTGCTGCTCGGCGCGGCCGCCGCGCAGTTGCCCGCGCCGCCTGACGGCGTGGGGCGCCGCGCCGCCGCCTGGAGCCTGGTGGCCAGCGTCGTCGTCGGTGTCGCGCTGGTCGCGCCCGCCGCCATCGCCGCCCCGGCGACGCGGCTCGTGGTGGACCAGTCGACCGACACGCGCGCTGCGGACTGGAGCCGCTGGACGTTCGGGGTCGTGGAGCCGAACGCGGTCCTCGTCACGTGGTGGGGGTACTCGACGCCCCTGTGGTACCGCCAGCTGATCCTGGGCGAACGTCCGGACGTGAGCGTGATCGACGATCGGACCCGCCTCGACAAGAACCTCGGCAGCGTGGACGACGTCATCCGCGCCAACCTCGGGAAACGGCCCGTCTACCTGGTGCGGCTCGACGAGGACACGCTTGACCTCGAGGGGCGCTGGCAGGTGGACGTGCTGCTTGACCCGAACGGGACACAGCCGCTCCTTCGCGTCGTGGGCCCCCGGGCGGCGGGCGCCGTGCCCGGTACGATGGCGCCATGATCCCGGCCCAGCCCGCTCCCGCCGCAGCCTCGCCTCGTGTCGCCGCGCTCTCCTACTTCTTCCCGGCGCACAACGAGGAGGCCAACCTGGAGGGCCTCGTGCAGGAGGCGCTGGCGGCGCTCCCTGCGCTCGCCGAGCGCTTCGAGATCATCGCCGTCGATGACGGCTCCCGGGACCGGACGGCGCAGATCGCGGACCGGCTGGCCGCCGAGAACCCGGACGTGGTCCGCGTCGTGCACCACCCCAGCAACCTTGGCTACGGCGCTGCCCTGCGCTCCGGCTTCCGCTCCGCGCGCTTCGAGCTGGTGGCGTTCACCGACGGTGACCGGCAGTTCCGCGTCGCCGACCTGGGCCGGCTGACCGAACGGCTGGCGGGCCCGGATGCTCCCGACGCGGTGGTGGGCTTCCGGATCCGGCGCGCCGATCCGGTCATCCGGACGCTCTACGCCCGCATCTACAAGCTGGCCAATCGGAGCCTGTTCGGCCTTCGCGTCCGTGACGTGGACTGTGCCTGCAAGCTCTTCCGGCGCGCGGCGCTGGCCGACGTCCGGGTGGAGTCCGGCGGGGCGTTCTTCTCCGCCGAGCTCCTGGTCAAGTTCCTGGCAGCGGGTCGGACGGTCGTGGAGGTCGGTGTCGACCACTACCCGCGGACGGCGGGCTCGCAGACCGGCGCGAAGCCATCCGTGGTGTGGCGCTCCGTCGTGGACTTCTGGAGCCTGCGCCTGCGCCTCTGGGCGAACAGGCGGCAGGCGCTGGAGCGGGGCTCGGCGATCGTCGGCTGACGCCGGCCGGCCCACGATCACCGGGCCGCGGATCAGTCGCGCGGCGGGCCCTCGTGGCGCTCGTCGGCGCCCGGCTGCGCGTCCAGGGAGTTCACGAAGTCTCGGAAGACGGAGAGCTTCGATTCATCGATCGGCTCGACCCCCTCGTCGTCGGCCGTCCGATGATCCGGCTCGACGCCCGCCCGCTCCAGGACGGCCTCGGCGGCGAAGATCCGGGCGCCCGTGCGAACCGCGAGCGCGAGCGCATCCGAGGGCCGGGAGTCGACCTCGATCGGCCGGCCACCCGATTCCAGCATGACCCGGGCGTGGAACGTGTCGTCGGCGAGGTCCACGATGATCACCTCGCGCACGGTGGCGCCAAGCACGTCCAGGACCGTGGCAAGCAGGTCGTGGGTGAGCGGCCGTTCCGGGGACTGGCCCTGGAGCTTCATGGCGATCGCGCTCGCCTCCCAGGGACCGATCCAGATGGGAAGGTAGCGGTCGCGCTCGAGCTCCCGCAGGATGACGACGTGCTGGGTCGAGAGCATGTGGACCCGCACGCTCTCGACGGACATCTCGATCAGGCGGCCGACCATGGGCGAAGTATCCCACCTCCCGGCGGGTTCGCCGAGGCTGACTACGGGCTGGGCGTCGGCCGCCGCGTCGCCGACGGCTTCGGCGTGGCGCGTGGCGAGCCCGACGCCCCACGGCTCGGCGACGCGCTCGGCGTCGGGCTGGCGCCTGGTGAGCTGCCGGGGGACGCAGCGGGGACCTGCTCGAGGACCGCCGTTCCCAGCGTGTTCCCGTCAATCCAGAAGATGGCCGGGGCCTGGCCGGGCGAGCGTGGCGCCACGTAGAAACCCCGCATGAAGTCCCACGCGGGGCTGCCGGCGGCCGGCCGGTACTGCGCCTGGTAGGCGCCAGTCAGCTTGTCGAACGCCAGCACCCGCCCGTTCGCCGCGTCGTAAACGTACAGGGTGCCCTGGCGGCGTGGGTCCGGCGAATCGATGAGCGTGTAGCGGTGGGTCGGGCGAAGCGCCTCGTCCCCGGGCGATGCGAGCGACCAGCTGCCCGAGCTGCCGCCCACGAACCGTTCGATCAGCCCGCCGTCGGCCAGGTAGACCTCGCCGTCGATGTACATGGACGTGACGCTGCTGACGTCCTGCGGGGCCGCCAGGTAGCCGGTCGCGGCCGCCGGATAGCTGGACCCGTCCGCGAGCATCGTGTAGCGGAGGATCTGCTGCTGGGACGGCTCCAGGACGTAGAGGTTGTACAACGCCGCGTCGAAGTTGGCGACAAACGTGCCGATCCCGAGGATGTCGTTGCCCCACGTCGTGGAGTCCTGGACGGGGAGCCGGCGCAGGACCCCCTTGCCGGTGTCATCCGTGGGGCGCCAGCGCCAGAGGATGTTCTTGTCGTCGAGCATGAGCAGGTCCGGGCCGCCCACGGCAAGGTAGCGCGGCACGCCCAGCTTGATCCCGGCGCTCGCCACCGCCTGGCCCGCCCGCATGATCGGGACGGCCTTGTGCGTCTGCAGGCTGATCCGGTAGACCGCCTTCGTCGTTCGGTCCAGGACGTAGGGCGCCCCGTCCGGCCCCTGGACCAGCCCGCCGAGGTCGAAGGGGGGATTCTGCGAGGCAAACGAGAAAGCGGCCTGCGGAGCCACCTCCACAACCCCGTAGAGGCGGTCGAGTCCCGCGGCCGCCCGCGAACGGAGCGGGTCAAGCGTCGAGGCCGCGATCCCTGCGGCCGCGGCGTCATCCACCCTGGCAAGCGCGTCCTTGAGCAGCTCTTCCGCGCGTCGCGGATCAGCCGCGATCAGGTCGGTCCCGTTGTCGAAGACCAGCCGGAGGTCGTCCTTCGCCGTCACGAGCGCCTTCTCGCCGGCGTTGATCTGCGGGATCTGCGTCGTGGCACCGGAGCCGCCGAACACCCACAGGCCGAGGCCGAGGAGCGCCACGACCCCGACGAACGCGAGGACCGCGAACGCAGCCCGCCGCTGCGACTCGCGGCGCGTCGCGGCGGGGGTGACGCGCCGGTAGCGGGCCCCGCGCCGCGGGAGCACGTCCTGGACCCGGCCGGCAAGGCCGGCGACCGCGGTCCCGACGGCGCTCCACGCTCGACTTGTGCCCGACGATACCGCCGCGATGCCACCGCCGACCGAGTCGGCCAGGGGAATCGGGGATTTGTCGGGGATGCCGGCGAGGGGTTCCGGGGGCCGAGCCGGAACGAGCCGTCCACGATGGGCCGTCACCGACACCTCGTCCGCCTCGATGGCGAGCGCGGCATCACTGCCCGTTCCACCGGCCGCCACGAACCGGTTGTGAAGGTGTTCCATCGCGGCCTGTGGATGGAGGGTCACCACGGCGACCTTGAGCTCGTCCGGGCCCAGCTTCGCGGTGAGGTTGGATGAGATGAGCACCAGCGAATCGCGGACGGCGATCTCGCCGCGCCACACGACGGGGGCGACCTCCTCCATCGGCAGGCCGTGGGCGCGCCCCGCGTCGGGCAGCGTCAGCAGGTGCGCCTGCCGGACCAGGTACGCCTCCACCGGCCCGGTCGTCACCACGTAGAGCTCGTTGCTGCGGACCACGGCCAGGCCGACCCCGATCGGGCCCACCGGCCCGGCGCCCAGCGCCAACCGCTCCCGCTGGGCGAGGAGGCGGCGGTTCGCGGCGCGGATCGCCTTCTCCAGGCAGACCATCAGGCCGGCGGACTCGTCGTAGAAGTACTCGCCCGAGACCGTGTCGGCGACGAGGCGGGTTGCCTCGCGGAGGCGCCGGCCCACGCCGACGCCCGTCACAACGAGGAAGAGACTCCCCTTGGAGCGGGCCGTCGCGCCGATCGTCGGCTCGACGACGGTGACGGTGTCCGGGGAGTCCTCGAGCCGCTCGGGCTCGGCCACGAGGCCGAGCTTCATCTGCAGTCGGACGGCCATGCGATTCGACGGACCTGACGCTCGGGGGCGGGCCGGCGTGACGCCGGTGGCTGGCGACTGCGCTGCGGGCGATGGCCGCCGGCCGGGGTCACCCGATGATACCCCGGCCCACCACCACCCGCAGTGATCCGGCCCGGATTCCCCCGGCCATCGCCGCGTACGCCGCAAGCAGCTCGTCGGCTCGAAGGCGCAGCTCCTGGCCGACGATCGGGGCGCTCGCTTCCACGATCAGCGTGCCGTCCCGCTCCAGCCGCACCGGCCGGGATCCCCCGGCTGCCGCCGGCACGCGAGACTCCACGAGCCGCTCCCAGGCCGCGGTGGCGTGCGCCCAGCGCAGCTGTTCCTCCAGGCCCAGCGCCCGCGCCGCTTCGGGCAGGAGGTCGCCGACGCGCCTGACCGGCCGGTGGCGGGGCACGCGTTCGTCGTCGAAGGGGCGGGCGGGTGACACGGGCGCCCTCAGCCGGCCCGCGACTCGACGAGGCGGGCACCGAGCACGGCGTCCGGGACGACCTCCCAGGCCGCCCCGATCTCCCGCAGGGCCGGGTCCAGGTCGTCGAGCGTGGTCGTCGTGATGAATGCCTGCGGCAGGCCCGCGATCCGACGGACAAGGTGACTCCGGCGCGCCGGGTCCAGCTCGCTGAAGACGTCGTCGAGGAGGACGAGCGGGGGTCGCCCGTCCTGCGCGGTCAGCAGGTCCAGCTCTCCGAGCTTGAGGGCGAGGATCGCGGTCCGCTGCTGCCCTCGCGACGCGAACGTCGCGAGGTCGCGTCCGTCGAGCCGGAACGCCAGGTCGTCGCGGTGCGGGCCGACCAGCGTCGACCCGTTCCAGGCCTCCTTCTCCGCGGTCTCGGCCAGCCGCCTGGCCAGCGCGTCGCACGACGACTCTCCGGCGCCCGGCACGACGCTGCTCTCGTAGGTGACGGTGAGGCTTCCCTCGTCGGGGGCGATCTCTGCGTGGGCCGCGACCAGCGGTCCGGCCAGCTCACCGAGGACCCGGTGTCGCGCGTCGAGGATCGCCGCGCCCGCCTCGACGAGCTTCGCATCCCACGGGGTCAGCTGGTCAAGCGTCGCGCGTTCGTCGCGGATGGCCCGCAACAGCGCGTTGCGCTGGGCCAGGACGCGTCCGTACGCGGCGAGGTCCGCGGCGTGGGCGGGGATGCGACCGGAGGTGAGCGCGTCCAGCATCCCTCGCCGCAGCGAGGGTGGGCCCGCGATCAGGAGCATCTCCTCCGGCGCGAACACGACGACGCGCAGGAGCCCCGCCAGCGCGGCCGCACGCCGGGGAACCCCGTTGACCCGGATCCGCTTCCGCCCCCCGGCCGGTCCTTCGCGGACGAGCGTCACGTCCAGCTCCAGGGGATCCAGACCGGGCAGCTCGCGGCGCGTGTCGACGCGCGCGAACGGCGCGTCCCAGCGGATCAGCTCGGCGTCCGTCAGCGTCCGGTGCGACGATCCGCGAGCGCAGACGACGAGCGCCTCCAGGAGGCTCGTCTTGCCGGCAGCGTTGGGCCCCCAGACAAGGTGCGCGCCGGGCCCGAACGTCGCCGCCAGCGACGCGTAGCCGCGGAAGCCGGTGAGCGAGATGGAGGTCAACACCGGGATCGAGGCGGCCGCAGGAGCGGCCGCCGCCGCTACGAGGTGGTCCGGACCGGCATGACCACGTGCGTGTAGTCACGCCCGTCCGCCGGCCGGAAGACGCCCGGCGACAGCGGCCCGTTCAGCTCGATCACGAACCGGTCCGTGTCCACGTTCTGGAGGGCGTCGGAAAGATAGCGGGCGTTGAACGCGATGGTCGTCGCGTCGCCCTCGATCGTCGCGTCCACCAGGCCGCGGTGATCGCCGACCTCCGTGGCGGCCGCCACCAGGACCTGGGCTGCCCCGTCGGGGGCGACCTGCATCCGGACGATGTTCGCGGAGGAGCTGGCGATGTAGCCGGCGAGGCGGACGGCCTTGAGGAGGTCGTCGCGGTCCACCTCGATCCGGGTGGCGTGGGTCGTCGGCAGGACCTGCTGGTAGTTCGGGAATTGGCCGTCGATCAGGCGGCTGACCACGTCGACTCCCTCGACATGGAAGAGGATCTGGTTCTTCTGGGGCGAGAGGATCAGCTCCACGGGCTCGTCCGTGTCGGACAGGATGCGTGTGAGCTCGGCATACGACCGGGCGGGGACCACGATGCTCGTCTCCTCGACGGCATCGAGCGTCGGGATCGTGGTGATGGCGATTCGGTAGTTGTCGGCCGCGGCAAGGGTGAGGCGGTCCCCTTCGAACCGGGTGAGCACGCCGGTGAGGATGGGTCGTGCCTCATCCGACGCGGCCGCGAACGTGACCTCCGAGAGCGCCCGGCGCAGGACGCGCTGGCTGATCCGGGTGGTCGGCCGCTCGCCCGCTGCTGGAATCGCGGGGAACTCGTCGGCGTCGATCCCCCGCAGTGTCGTCTCGAACTGGCCGGCCCGGATGAAGAGGTGGTCGCTGTTGCGGACCTCCAGGTCCACGCGTTCCTGCGACGGGAGGCCGCCGATGATCTCGGAAAAGAGGCGCGCGGGAACGGTGATCGCGCCGTCCGTCTGGATCCGGCCCGGAACCCAGTAGGTGATCCCGATCTCCAGGTTGGTCGCCGTCAGCTTGAGGCCCGCGTCCTCGGTGCGCAGGAGCACGTTGGCCAGGACCGGGAGCGTGCTGCGTCCGGAGACAGCGTGGCCGACGACCGAGAGGCCGCGGGCGAGGTTTTCGCAGATGACGGAGAGGTTCACGGATACGTCACTCCGGGTGCTCGGAACAGGGGCGGGCAGGGTCGGCCCGACCAGCCGGAACACGATGGATTCGTGGTTTGGTGCATGGTCGCATATCGAGTCATCACCGTCGTCATCATGGTGTTGACGGCGTGGACGGACGCGCTCCCGGGTGCTCGGATTCCCGGTGGACACCCCACCATCCCGATGTGGACGAGGGGCCCCCGGCCGTGCATGCCGCCCGGGAGAGGGTGTGGACGCAGCGAGACGGCGGAGGCGCGGTCGACTGGAGGTCCCGAATCCGGGCCCGATCGTCCCCACCGGGACACACGTCCGAAACGCTCCTTGTCCACACCCGTACGGGGTTTTCCACCGAATCCGGGCCCTTTTCCACACGCCTGAGCGCCAGCGGAAGCCTTTGCGGTGCGATGGCGAGGTCCGCTTGCGGCCGGCCGGCCGTCAGTCGGCGTAGATCAGCTCGCGGACCGCGGCAATGTCGCGGCGCATCTCGTCGCTGAGAGCCGCCTCCCGGTTGATCTTGGCGTAGGCGTGGAGGACTGTCGAGTGGTCCCGGCCTCCGAGCTCCGCGCCGATTCGCAGCAGGGAGACATCGGTCTCCTCGCGCATCAGGAACATCGCGATCTGGCGGGGTGTGACGATCGCCTTGTCGCGCTTCTGGCCCCGCAGCGCGTCGAGGCCGACTCCGTAGTAGTCGGCGACCGCCCGGGCGATCTTCTCGGTGGTCACCTGGCGCTTCTTGGGGTTGTACAGGACGTTCGAGAGGACGGCCTGGGCCAGCTCGATCGTGATGGGCATGGCGCCCATGCTCGCGTACGCCACGACGCGATTGAGCGCGCCCTCGAGCTCGCGGATGTTGCTGACCACCTTGCGCGCGATGAACTCGATCACGTCGGAGCCGATCGGCACGGCCGAATCCTCGGCCTTGGCACGGAGGATGGCGATCCGCGTCTCGAGGTCCGGCGCGGTCAGGTCGGCAATCAGACCCCACTCAAAGCGGCTCCGGAGCCGCTCCTCGAGCGTGATGATCTGCTTGGGCGGGCGATCCGACGAGAGGACGATCTGCTTCCCGTCCTCGTGGATGGCGTTGAAGGTGTGGAAGAACTCCTCCTGAGTCCGCTCCTTGTCGGCGATGAACTGGATGTCATCGATCAGGAGGAGGTCGATCCGACGGTAGCGGGCCCGAAAGTCGTCGATCCGGCCCTGCTGGATGCTGGTGATGAACTCGTTGGTGAACTTCTCGCTGGTCGCGTAGACGACGCGCTTGCGCGGGAAGCGGGCCACCACCGCGTTGCCGATCGCGTGCATCAGGTGCGTCTTGCCCAGGCCCACGCCGCCGTAGAGGAAGAGCGGGTTGTAGGCGTGGCCCGGCCGCTCGGCCACGGACAGTGCCGCCGCGTGGGCGAGCCGGTTGGCCGAACCGACGATGAAGTTCATGAAGGTGTACCGCGGGTTGACGTTGGCCGACGAGCCGTCGCCACCGACACGGGTGGGCTCCACTCGAACGTCGGACGCCGCCGCCGCGGCACCTTCCGCCCCCGGCTCGGCGAGGCCCGCGTCGGCTCGCACGACGAACTCCACCGCGACGCTGTAGCCCACGATCCGGGCCAGCGTCTGCGAGATCAGCGAGCGATAGCGCGTCTCCAGCCAGTCCTTCGCGAACCCGTTCGGGACGGAAATTCGGAACCGGGTGTCGTCCACGTCAACCAGGGACGTGTGCCGCAGCCACGTCTCGAAGTTGGCCGGCGAGAGGGCGACCTGGAGCTCTCCGAGGGCCGCGCGCCAGATGTGTCGTGTGTCCAACAAGGGGACCCTGTGTTGGCCGGGCGCGCGCCCGGAGGTGGTACTCGGTTGCCGGTCCCGGGCAACGCGAACGACACCAAGGACCGAGAGATAGACGCTCGAAAGTCCACCCAGCAGACTGGGCGAGCTGCTCCCAGGCCGACCCCCGGCACCGCGCGGCGTTGGGTGGAGGCCTCCCCGCGGCCGTGAGCCGACGCATCGTAGCACCGCCCGGACCCGCCCCGCAAGGCAATCGGACACCCAAAATGCCATACTCCCAGGGAGTATCGAGCTGGCCGCCGCCCCGCCACCCCCGAGGGTCCGCCGCGCGCCCGCAACAGAGTCGATCGTTTGACACCCCGAGCGTCGCGTTCCTATAATCGCGCGGCGTTGACGGGCCTTGCGCCTTCGTGCGTGCGGTGCGTCCATGTGCCTCCTGGGGACGAAACGACCGAGACCCCAGGGGCCGGACGGTTGAGGACCACGACACCCGATGAAGCAGACCTACCAGCCGAAGAAGCGCCATCGCGCCAAGGAGCACGGCTTTCGCGCCCGGATGAAGACGACCGGGGGCCGCCGGGTTCTCGCCGCGCGCCGCGCCCGAGGCAGGAAGCAGCTGACGGTCTGACGCCAACATCGGGCCGCGACAACCGGCGGCTCGCGATGCTCACCCGGCCCGCGGACTTCACGGCGCTCCAGGCGTCTCGGACCATCCGGTCCCACCCGCTGATGACCGCGCGGTTCCGCCGGACCGACCTCGACCAGGTTCGCTTCGGGTTCGCCACCGGCCGGACAATCGGGGGAGCCGTGGTCAGGAACCGGACGCGACGGCGCCTCCGGGAAGCGCTCAGGGTGATGGCGCCCCTGTTCCAGCCCGGCTGGGATGTGCTCATCATTGCCCGACCGGCACTCGTGGCGGCGGACCACCGGGCGCTCGTCGAGGTACTTGAACGGCTCCTCCGGCGCGGAGGGGTCCTGGGAGGATTGACGCCCTCGTGAAGCGGATCGGAATCGGGCTCATCCGACTCTACCGAATCGTGTTCGCATGGCTCCCGTCCAGCTGCCGGTTCTACCCCACCTGCTCGCACTACACGGAGCAGGCAATCCAGAAGTACGGCCTTCTCCGGGGAAGCTGGATGGGAGCGCGGCGCATCGCCCGCTGCCACCCGTGGAACCCGGGCGGCTATGACCCGGTCCGTTAAGTGAGGCAGCTCCACGTGTCGCTCCCCCGTCCGCGCCGCGAGCTGCTGCTTCCCCTGCTCCTGTTCGTCGCAGTGGCGCTCCTCGTCGTCGCCTGCAGCCCGTCCGGGATCGTCCCCGCCGGCAGCGGCGGAGTGGCCGCGACGGCCGCGCCGAAACCGCCGCTCACCCCCGCCCAGCCAGGCGCGGACCCGGTCTCGCTGCTGGCCTGGGTCTTCAACCCGATCTTCCAGCTCCTCTACATCCTGCTGGTCTGGCTGCAGAAGGTGACCGGCGACATCGGGATTGCCATCATCCTGATGACGCTGATCGTGCGGACCGCGCTGATCCCGCTCTTCCGCCGCCAGATCGTCTCCACGAAGCGGATGCAGCTGATCCAGCCCGAGCTCAAGGAGCTCCAGAAGCGCTACAAGGGCGACCGGGCCAAGTACAGCGCGGCCCAGATGGAGCTGTTCAAGGAACGGGGGATCAACCCGGCCTCCGGATGCGTTCCCCTGCTTCTCCAGCTCCCGCTCCTCATGATCATCTACTCGGTGATCAGCCAGGGGCTGACGAACCCGAACCCCCAGGCGATGTTCACCTTCTTCGGGCTCCACCTGGTCGACTACACGTGCGTCAACAATCTCGGCACGGCCGCCTACAACGCCTACGAGCCCTGCATCAAGACGACCGTCGCCTGGCTCGGGAACGTGGACATCTCGGTGAAGCAGGTCCTCTTCCCGGACATCCCGTTCCTGAGCTGGTTCAGCGTCCTGGCCGCGGCGTCCGCGCTCCTCCAGCTGGTCCAGAGCCGGATGACGATGCCCCCGTCCACGGCCGCCTTCAGCGACCAGAACTCGAAGGTCCAGCGGCAGCTCGTCCTGTTCCTCCCCCTGATCTCGCTGGCCTACGGTGGGTTCCTGCCCGCCGGCCTGTTCATCTACTGGATCGTCACCACGATCTTCGGGATCGCCCAGCAGTACCTCATCGTCGGCTGGGGCTCCACCTTCCCGCTGTTCGGGTTCACACCTCGCTTCGCCCTCGACCACCGTCCGCGGTTCCCGGTCGAGGAGCCGAAGATCGTCAGCGGGGGCGCTCCCGGCGCCGCCCGCAAGCCGGCAACCGTCCGTCCGCCCACCGACCGCACCCCGGCCGCCCGCTCCGCTTCCGCGGCGGCCACCGTGCGACCGCGAGAACGAGGCCGTCAGGGCCGCCGAGGGAGAAAGCGCTGAGCATGAGTGCGTATCAAGAGTTCACTGGCAAGTCCGTCGAGGAGGCCCTCCGCCACGCCCGCGAGGAGTTCGGCGTCGGCCTCGATGAGCTTGATTTCGAGATCCTGACCCCGGGCAGCCGGGGCGTTCTCGGGATGGGGGCCGAGCCCGCCCGCATCGTCGCCGCGCCGCGCGCGGCGCTCGGGGGCGCCGCGCCGAAGCGCGAGGCCGCCGCCGCGACGCCTCTCCCTGTTCCGGTGGACCGCGGCCCGCGCCGCGACGACCGGCCCCCGCGCCGCGACGACCGTCCCCCGCGCGTCGAGACCCCGCGCCGCGACGACCGTCCCGACCGACCCGCGATGGCCCGACCGGACGCCCCGCATGTCGAGGCCCCGCGAAGCGATGCCCCCCGCCGGGACGCCCGACCGGACCGGGGCGGCGACCGTCCCCCGCGCCGCGGCGACCGCGGCCCCCGCCGCGATGACCGATCGCCGCGAAGCCCTGGCGATCGCCCCGGCGCCTCGGCCGTTTCCTCCACCGAGGCCGACGAGGTCCAGACAGCGCGCTCGCTCGTGCGCGAGCGCGAGGAGCTCCAGGCCGCCGAGGCGTCGCCGGCAGCCCTCGACGCGGGGAAGCGGCTGCTCGAGCAGCTCATGCAGCACATGGGTTTCTCGGTCGCCGTCAACATCGAGACAGGAGAGACAAACCGCCTCAACGTGATCGGTGCCGACGACGAGGAGCACGAAGCCCTCGGCGCGCTGATCGGCCGCAAGGGCGAGCGGCTCTCGGCCCTTCAGCACATCGTGAACCTGATGCTTTCGCGCGAGATGGGCGAGTGGACCCGCGTCCTCATCGACGTCGAGGGCTACCGCGGCCGGCGCGAGCAGCAGCTCAGGGAGATCGCCGATCGGGCCGCGGCACGCGTCGTCGAGACCGGCAAGATGCTCCAGCTGGAGCCGATGCCGGCATTGGAGCGGCGCTGGATCCATCTCGCGCTCCGCAATCACCCGGCAGTCGGGACCCAGTCGATCGGCGAGGAGCCGAACCGTCGCGTGGTGGTGGTGCCACGGGCGGTCGTGTAGGCCCCGGGCTCTCCCCCCGTCGGCCCGCCTGCGGCGGGCCGCATTCTCCCTGCGCGTCACGCAGGGGCGCGGCCGCACGTCAGGTCGACGCCAGCCTGCTAGATTCGGCTCCGGTCCGTCCGCACTGAGCCACGAGATTGTCCACCGCGTCCCATCACTTCCCGTTCGGTCGCCTGATCTTCGCCGCCACCGCCGGCTTCGTGCTGGCCGCGGCGGTCGGGACCGGTGCCATGTTCGCGTACCAGGGCCGGTACACGGACCGGGTTGTCCCCGGCGTCCGGGTGGCTGGCGTGGACGTGGGTGGCCTGGATCGCGCCGCTGCGCGCGCGGTGCTCACCTCCGCGCTTGCGGCCTACGGCAACGGCAGCGTGGTCGTCACGGCAGGCAGCGAGACCTTCGCGCTCGCCGACGCCGATCTCGGGCGAGCCGCGGACGTCGAGGGGCTCCTCGACGAGGCGTTCGCCGTCGGCCGCTTCGGCGACCCGGTGGGCAAGGTGGCCGACGACGTCCGGAGCCTGGTCCACGGCACGGATATCGCGCCCCGCGTCGTCGTCGATGCCTCGGCCGTCGCGCGGGCCGTGCAGGCCGCCGCTTCCCGGCAGGATCAGCCGCCGGTGAACGCGACCGCGTCGCCATCGAAGGCGGGCTTCTGGACCACTCCGGCGCTCGCGGGACGCGGTGTGTCACAGCCCGAGCTGGTCGCCGAGATCGTGCGTCGCCTCGCGGACCCGACCGCGCCAAACC
>Ga0315268_10004220_pt1 | contig 15610 bp, 14 predicted proteins | sample C1_top_MG_FD_204535 | JGI IMG/M metagenome (GOLD analysis project Ga0315268, IMG submission 204535) | Sediment microbial communities from Yellowstone Lake, YNP, Wyoming, USA - C1_top | ecosystem: Environmental > Aquatic > Freshwater > Lake > Sediment | place: USA: Wyoming | collected 2017-08-01
TGCGAGGGCAACTCAACGGTGATCCGCGTCACGTGTTTCATATTCCCTGGATTGAACTGCTCGCTGACAAACTCTGGCAGCCGGCCGATTTTCATCCTTTCCGACTGCTTATCAAGGTACGCGACTGTCAGGGTGGGGTCCGGGCCGTGTGCGATCCTTGTCGGCACCGCAGTAATCGGGTTGACACCGACCGGCAGCACATCCATCTCAAGGATGTGATTCAACAGAGAGGACTTTCCCGAACTGACGCGCCCAAATACCGCGATCTGGAAGCTGTTCGACTCGAGCCTGTCCAAAATGATGGAGAGAGTTGACCTGAATTCGACAAAACCACGCCCGTTTATGATCCGCTCGAGCGTCTTGAGCAACTCGATCTCGTCGCCCGTGCGCTCCAGTCTTTGCAGGCGACCCTGCAGATCCTGCCCGATGTCTTGGGCCAAGTACATACTCAGCTTGCGCACGACGCTCTTCATCTCCTCGACCAAGCCATTCACTTCCGGGACGAGCGATTCTGGCACTTCACCATAGCCCCGCATCGCGCTTGCGCGGCATTCATCGAAGGCAATATCGGCAAACATCAGGCTGACCCGAATCGAATGCGTGGCGCCGAACCGTGGTCCGGGAATAGAAATTCCTTGGCTCTTCAGGACCTGAACCATCTGCCCGCGGATCCGGGCGATGTAATCCTGAACCACTTTGATTTGTACTGGGGATAGATCTAATCGGTATTTGGGAAGCGGCGATCTCGATGCTGAGTTGAGAATGACAGACTCGATCTCTGACAGCAGCTGCTCAACGTATTGGAAGCTGGTCAAGAGATGACGCTTGTGAGACGAATTAAGTGAGTCGCCCGGTCCCATCGTCGTATACTCTTCGCCTGCGCGAAGGGATATTTTCGATCGAGGGGGATCTTCAAGGCAAGAGAATTGGAAGACAAAGCTGGACCGCCCCCCGCCAGAGAGCCCCTGTAGGAGTCATCTTCCCCGCAAGGGGCGATTAAGGGCGAACTCCAACGCCAGCCCTATTATCCAGCTTGCTGCTCTTGCAGTCAACGGTGTGAATCCTCGGCCGACTGTCATATTCGTTCCAAACTTCGCGGGAAGGAGCCTCTGCAGGAAGACAGCGCAGGCGCTTAACCACTTATCTTGAATGATTAGGGAGTCGGGCCAACTCAAGGTCAGGTATAATCAATGGAGGGCGATGGAGTTCGCCCAGTGTACCGTCTCGTTAATCGAGACTGATAACTCCTACCAAACGACGCCTGTCCAAGGGGTGTGCGTTCTAGTCTTTCCTGATCGGCGCGTTCATGTGTGAGCGGCTCCCTGTGGTAACGTCTCTTGTCCAAGAGGTCTGAGCGGCCACGGGGCGCTCATGTGAGAGGTCAACCGTATGGCGCTGGAGAAGCTGGGTCAGTCCAGAAAGGCTTCGGACAGTAACCAAGGGGAGCCCTGCACGATTTGTAGAGCCCTTAAAGAGTTTCAATCCGATTGTGTTGGCAGTCTGAATGACCGGAGGCCGGGAAGTTTATGTAACCTTCACACTTGGCTTGTCGCTAAGGCAGCCGAAGCGGGTGCCGCTGCTGAGGTCTTGCTCCGAATGTTGGAGCACGCTCTCGAAGATGACTCTGCAGGGACTGATTGCAGTTTGTGCGCGTGGATTGCGCACGAGGAGGATAAGAAGTTAGGGGAATTTATACAACACCGTAGCAAACCAGAATACCTGAATCTGTTACGTGAGCGCAGAGACCTTTGCATTCCTCACTCACGAAAGCTCTTGGACCGCGTCCCGAACGATCTTCGTCACGAGATCATTCTGAACCTTCAAAGGCGGGCGGCGGATTTGAGACACGAGCTGCTAATGTTGTCCCGCAACGCTAAGGCCGGCATGACAATCCATCCAGGTCTTCTGGGACGAGTGGCCGAATACTTGGTCTCCAACCGAGGGTTGGATATCAAGCGGTGAGAACTCCCGGACGGCGGATGACCTCTTCATAAGGACCAGTTTTGGACGTTTCTTTTACCTACCGCGTCGCGTGATTCTCGCCAGCTGAAGGGCTCGCTCCACACCACTCAGCCGATCTATCGGCACAAAGGCCAGCCGTTGCTGGATGAACAAGCGGCGCTCGGGGCTTGGCGCCGGGATCGAGACCCCGATAAATCGGATTATCTGTTCACGTCGCAGAAGGGCGGACGGCTTCACCGCTCGCAATTGTTCCGCATCTTTCGGGACTGTGCGGAAGCCGCCGGCCTTCCGCCCGAGAAACGCCACCCTCACGCTCTCAAGCATTTTCTGGCGTCCCACCTCGTGGCTGGCAACATGAACCTAGCCTGGGTGAAGCAGTGCCTCGGCCACAAGGCCATCGGCTCGACCATGAAATACGTGGCCGTGTCCGACTCGCAGGCTACCGAGGCCGCGCAAGCCGCTTTGATGAGGCTCTACTAAAATGCATCAGAATTGATGTTGCGTTTCGGTCTCGACCAGCAGCGTCACCTTCCACCGTCTGCCAAACGGGACTCGCAACCCAACGTCAGTGGGGAAGTCGGTTCGGGAAAAAGGCGCTCACCACCAGGAGAAGGGTGAGCGCGATCATGACCACACAGGTCACCCAGGCAATGATATTGAAAGGCCGAGTGTTAACGTATTTGCCCATTAAGTCTGCACGGTTAACCAGGCGCAACATAAAAATAAGCACGAAGGGTAGCAAGATCCCGTTTGCGACCTGAGAAAGCAGGATTATCGGTATCTGCTTGGCTTCACTCAGCAGAAGCACCGCCAAGGCGCCCAAACCGATAAGCGTAGTGTACAACCAGTAGAAGGCCGGCGCTTCCTGAAAGCGTTTGTTGATTCCCGATTCCAAGCCCAAGCCTTCGCAGACGTAGTAGGCCGTAGCCAAGGGAAGGATGCAAGCAGCAAATAACGAGGCATTACAAAGCCCGAGAGCAAACAGCGCGCTGGCTGCCTGGCCCGCCAGCGGCCGCAGGGCCAGGGCCGCATCACCTGCATCCTGAATGTTCTGGTTCCCGCTCACATAGATGGTTGCGGCGCAAGCCACGATGATGAAAGAAGCGACCACGTCGGTTATGACACAGCCGACGATGACATCCCACTTGGAATAAACGTAATTCTTCAGCTTCACACCTTTTTCCACTACCGCTGACTGCAAGTAGAACTGCATCCAGGGCGCAATGGTTGTGCCAACCAGCCCGGTGATCATGTACAAGTATGAGGCGTTGGACTGAAAAGAGGGCTTCAGGGTGTTGGCCAGCGAACGAGTCCAATCCGGGTGGGCGAGGAAACAGGAAATCGGGTAAGCAACATAGAAAACGCAGGCCGCCAGAAACACCTTCTCCACGAGCCGGTACGTCCCCTTCACCACCAGGCTCCAGACGATCAGCGCGCCGAGCGGCACCGCCACGTAGCGGCTCACGCCAAAGACCGACATTCCCGAAGCCAGTCCGGCAAACTCGGCGATGGTGTTGCCCAGATCTGCGACCAGGAGGAAAACCATGAGAATAAAAGTGGTTCGAAACCCGAACTCCTCTCGAATCAGGTCCGCCAACCCCTTGCCGGTCACGACCCCCATGCGGGCTACCATCTCCTGGACCACGATCAAGGCCACCGTGATGGGCACCAACGTCCAGAGCAAGGAGTAGCCGAAGCGCGCCCCCGCCACTGAGTAGGTGTAGATTCCCCCCGCGTCATTGTCCACGTTAGCCGTGATAATGCCTGGACCCAGCACGGCCAGGAAAATCAACACTCGCGTGCGCCAGTTTTTCCAGCGTTCTCGGTTCATGTGACACCTTCCGCTATTCAGTTCACAGCCACGCGCCAATTCCACGTAGCCGCTACTTCTCCCAGTGAAATCTCACGGCGTAAATGGCCACGGGTCCACGGTCTCTATTGTATGCAGGGTGCATAACGGACTGGAAGTCTGGTGAGATAGATACACCCCACCGCAAGGCCACGGAGTAGTAAGACTCCAGGATTACTTCCTTTCCGTAATTCAGTTTCCCGTCGCCGATGATGAAGCCCTTGCCTCCGAGGCGCAGATACTCCGAGTGGTCCTTTGACAACCCGTTCGCCACGAACGCCAGCCCGAAATGGTCGGACGGCCTCCTCCAACGGCGGCCGATCAGGCTCACGCCTCCGCTCCCACTGCGATCAATCTCGGTAAATGCCCAGGTTTCGGTATGGCCATCGTTCCAACCCCAGCGGAAGAACATACCGAGATCTCTGGTAATTTCCTGCTCGAGATTAATCCCAAAGCCGTACTTCACCCGATAAGCGCGGGATTTCGTGATATCCATCACGAAAGCCGGTGTGTCGATGGTTTCGCGATAGCTACCCATGTGGGCGTGGTTAGCAAACGCCATCATCCGCACCACGCCTGGATGTCCGTCGAGGGTGTGGCGTCGCTCGATCTCGAAGTTGTCAGCCCGCGCTTGGCTGATGCGCGTGTCCATTTGCATACCGTTGGCAGAAGCGGGCACCATTACCTCCGCCATTCGCCAACCCCAGCGCCCGCGATAGACCTCGAGGGCTACACCGTAGGTGTAACCGCGGGTGTCCGCCGCGAAGTCCCAAGCGCCGTTATCCATCAAGGCCCAGTTCATGAACCGGGTGCGGGCGTCGTGGCTATACCCGTTGTTGTCAAACATATCGACCAGGGAGAACTTGCCCATGGTCAGCGTGATGCGAGAGGCGTTCACCTCTCTGGGAACCTGATTTTGGGCGCTCGGCACCAACTCGCGACTGCCACCCAGGCCCCACGTCTGGCGGATGAAGAAGCGCGACAGGCTGACCTTGGGACTGGGATTGTCCACGCGGTAGATTTCGCCGTTAGGAAACCCGGCGATCCCAAGTGTGGAACTCAGGCCATTGCCCGCCAGGATCTCGGGATTGATGTAGACCTCCGCGCCATTCCACAGTTTGCGTCCGACATAGAACGTGGTGGTCAATGATCCTGCCACTTCGCCCTCAGGCGAAAGGCTGTTGCTGGAGGCGTAAGGTGAACGGAAGTCACCATGCCCCTGGGGTATCGCAGTCGCCTGAACGTGAAAGCTCCAAGGGCTCTTCTCCGAGGTTTCGACCGCGGTTGTAGGTTGCGCCTGTCCAAACAAGGGCAAGCACGCCAGCAGGCAGGCAAGGATCACCGCCCAAGTCAATCGCCGGGACACACACCTTGAGGGGAGCGCGCTGACACCCTGGTTCTCAGGGCGCCATTGAGCGCCCGCGTGAAGCGGCAATTGACTTGGGCGGTGATCCTTTAGCCGTGCTGCAAGGCACCTCCGCACGTCGCCGGGTGGTCCTCCGGCGCGAAGAGGTCGCGCAGGGCGTGCACTGGCCAGGAAGTCCACGGCCCATCGATTCTGGATGTTCTCGTTCCAGACCGCTTTGATCCGGAGCCTCCGGTCGCCATGTTCGTCAATGACCACGACCCAGCTCATGCTCAACGGTCGCTTGCAATCCTCCGTATGTTCCGCGCGCTTGAAATTGGAGTCTTGGTGCCAGTCCGCGCACACGAACCGCGTCGCCATCGTTGCTTGTCGTACAAGTAAATTGGTGCACATTGTCGGTCTCCTCCTTTTTCGGTTGAGACGTTCCGTTCCTCTTACATTCCAAGGCGTTGTCGGTGATGTGCGGCCTGTATATCTTGTAGGTTCAACGGCATTCTCCTCAGACAGAAACTGCTTACCCTTGTTATCTAGCCCGGGCCTTGTTCCCACTTTGCGTCGCTAAACGTTCAAATTTGGGGTCTCCGCTTAGCCGATTAGGCAGGACGGCAACTACTGCTCCGCAGAATGAGATTAGAGCAACGACAATCCAGAACTTAGCCACCCAATACACAGGGAACCCCGCCACACGGACTGCGACCCTCTCGGTCAGCGCAGTGTTGTCGCAGCTAAGTAGATCGTGCCGCAGTTCGCGCGTTTCGATTTTGCGGATGGAAGAAGTGTGCCTCGCGGCACCGGCCTCGATCCCTTGCGTTCTTCAGTTGTCAGCCAGAAGAAGCAGAGGTGAGGCGATAGGCAGGACACAGAGGCTTATCGGGACACCCGAGCGTTTCTTCTAAACCGGGAAGCCGCCGGGTGTTTCCGGAGGCTCGTACCCACTACTGGTGTTCATACGTCCTTTCCTAAGTCTTACCGGGAGGTCTGGCTTTCCCGCTAATAATCTTATATCATACCCCCCTAGGGTATGTGTCAAGAGAAAAATGCAGGGAGAATTCAAAAATCTTATGAAAGACAAACTCCCGGAAATATCGAAAGAAAAACAGAAGCTGATTTCTCGGGTCAAACGCCTCGGCGGGCAAATCACGGCCGTCGAACGTGCGGTGGCCGATGGTGACGAGTGCGCGGACATCCTAATGCTCCTGGCGGCGATTCGGGGCGGCGTCAACAGTCTGATGGCGGAGATCATGGAAGATCATATCCGGCTGCACCTCACGCATCCGGAACGCCGAACAGAATCCACGGAGGAATTGACCGAAGATCTGATCGAGCTTGTACGCGCGTACTTAAAATAAGCCTCATCAGGCAGGAACGCGAGTGGGTTCGTTGCGGCTTCTAAGGCATAAGCCGAGTAGCAGGACCCGCGGCGGACGCGTATGGAGATGGAATGGCGTCTCTGCGGGCGACGGAGGCCCTCGCGGGTTGGCGGAGGGGGGCGCGGGCAGACTTGTCGGGGGTCGCTGGCCACCGAGGCCGCCAATTCAAGCCGCTTGACGGCGCCTTCTTAGAACGTCCTTCGAGACGGACTCATGACACTCCCTCCATTCGATGAAAGATGAGTCTCGACTCTGACTTAGGTTTGGGGCCCAGTCCTGGGCTCTGGGCGAGAATCCAGAATATTTCCCGATCGGGTCCACCCAAAACCAGGACTGGCCGAGCGGGCGCTGCCAGGCTCGGGCTCACCTCGTGATATGAAGCGCACGAGCGAAAGGCCGAGCTTCTGGCCAAGCAGGGCAGCCTGCGGCCTTGGGCGGGAAGGGCCTTGCCCGACTCAAAACGCTGCTCGCCCAGGGGGGAGCCAGACCGAGTGCGTCGCATAGTTGGGCGTGTCCGTTCGCACGCTTGGCCGAGTCGTGGCCCGCATGGTGTTCAGGCAAGCCCCGGAATCGTTGCCGGCCACCGAGTTTACTTTAACTGCTTGCCTGTGGTTGTCATTACGAGCTTCCCATGCTTCACACCGCGCAGGCTGACGATATGGTCGGCCAACTCCTGAACCTCTGAGCCTCGCCCTTTGACGATGATGACTTCCAAGCAATTGTGGGCGTCGAGATGGACATGGGTCATGGCGAGCACCTTCCCGTGGTAATGGTGCTGTGCCTCAATTAACTGCTCGGAAAGCTTTGGGCGGTGATGGTTATAGACGAGCGTCAGGGTGGCAACCACCACCTTGTTCTGGGCTACGTCCACCGCCACGGCTTGTTCCCGGAGCAGATCGCGAATCGCCTCAGAGCGGCTTCCGTAGCCCTTCTTGGCAATGGTCCGGTCGAACCTGGCCAGCAGTTCAGAATCCAGCGAGATGCCCGTTCGCACAAGAGACGACATAGGCTGTACCTCACAACGAGATGATATGGCCTCTCCTGGCCGGTAAGTACCTCTCCACGGCGGTGTCAGCCCCCACCCCATATGTTAGCAGTGATATGCCCCGCCGCGTCAATCAGGGCGTGAATTAACTGCCAGGGTACGCGTTGCTGACCCTTACACAAAACACTTGACGCTGCTTCCACCGCTCAGCTAGTATTACGTTTATCAAAGTCGTGTTACTACCCTTTCCTGGGAGGAATATTCGTGAAGAAGCTCATGCTACTGGTGTGGATAATAGAGCTGGGAGGTGTGCTGCGGGCGGCAGATCTCCAATTACAGGTAGTTGATCTTCAGGGTGCGGCCGTCCCCGGCGCCACAATCGAGGTGCGTGGCCCTGCAGGGAACAAGGCGATCGAAAGGATGGTTTCTGATAACGCGGGCCGGGCCATGATGGCCACGGCGTTGCCCGCCGAGGTTCGCGTGACGGTAACGGGTTTTGATCCTCTGGTGCAGCGAATCGAACCCGGCGCGGCTGGTGAAATAACTCTGCGGCTCCGCCCCGCCACGATCCGCACCACGGTGGACGTGGTGGTGCAGGAAACGCCGGGCGCCGGGCCGCAGGTAGGCAGCGCCCTGGAGATTGACCGGATGGGTGCGCGCACGGTGTTTGACGCGGTGGAGAAGTTGGTGCCCAGTGCCTACGTGACCCGGATGGGTATTCTGGGCCTGGGACTCGGGCAATCCGGATCGATGACGCTGCGAGGGATCGGAGGATCGCCCACCACCGAACTCCTCGTCATTGTGGATGGACGGCCCGACTTTATGGGGTTGATGGGCCATCCGATGCCGGATTTCTACACGCTCACGGACGTGGGAAGCGTAAGTGTCACGGGCGGCCCAGCTTCGGTTCTATACGGCAGCAATGCCATGGGCGGCGCCATTGAGATCAACCCGACCCGTGTCCTGCAAGGTGTTCACACGGATTTGACTGCCAGCCTCGGCTCTTACTACACGGGGCAATACCGGTTGACGAATGGGGGCAGGTTTGGGCGCGCCTTCTACAACCTGACGGCTGGAATCGAACACACCAACGGGGCGCGGGAGGACTCGGCCTTCCGAAACCAGGATGGAACCCTGACGCTGGGCTATGACCTCTCACCGACATGGCGAACCTCCCTGGAGGGACGGTACGGACATTTCTATGTGGAGGACCCCGGCACGGTGCAGGCTCCCCTGCTCGATAATTGGTCGCGGGTGGGCCGCGGCGGGTTCAGTTGGGATCTCGACAACACCGCGAGCCGTACTTGGGGAATGGCGCGTGTGTTTTCCAGCTTCGGGCACAATATGATCTATGACGGGTTTCGCTCCGTAGATAATTCCGTGGGAGTCCGCGTCCAGCAGAATTTTCTGGTTACTCCTCAAATCACCCTCGATGGTGGGTCTGATATTGTCAAGTACGGCGGGAGCGCCCGTGACATCAGCTCAGACTACAGTTTCGGTGAATTTCACATCAGTGATTACGCGGGGTTTTCGCGCGCTCGATATGCCGTGACCAAGCGTTTTCAGCTTAACGCCGGCCTCCGCTATGATTACAACTCGCACGCGGGTGGGATCACCGTGCCCGAATTTGGCGCAACTTATCGCTTCGCAGGAAATTACTCGTTCTCGGCGTCGGTAACCAAAGGCTTCCGGAATCCGACCATCCGGGAACTTTACCTTTTCCCGGCACCGACGCCTACGCTCCAACCGGAGCACATGTGGAATTATCAGGCTACCTTCCAAGCGCGTCCAACCTCAACGTTGCTGGCCTGGATCACAGGCTACTATGCCAATATTGACAATCTGATTGTGACCACCGGCTACTACCCCAACTTGAGGCTCCAGAACACCGGCCAGGCCATCAATAAGGGTCTGGAGGCGCACGTTCGCTGGCAGCCGGTCCGGAAGGTGAGCTTCAATTCGGCGTATGCGTATCTCCATTCCACCAACCTGGCGCCCTATTCACCCCAGCATAGACTAATCTATTCTGCCGACGTGGATGCCGGGCGGGTGTTCTTCTCTCTGGGAGGCAATACCGTGGGCCGCACCTGGGCCGACACCGCGCACAGCCAACAGGTCGGCGTTTACACGGTGATGACCCTTAAATGCACGGCGCCCGTGGGGGAGCATGTAAGTGTTTTTGTTATGGTGGACAACCTCCTCAATCGCCGCTATGAGGTGCTGGCGGGCTACCGGATGCCGGGTACGAACGCCGCCGGCGGATTCACTCTGAGGTTCTAATGGCACCCATGAAAACCCCTACCTTGCGGGGAATGATTACGAGCGCCGCCCTCGCGGCGCTCGGGATCATCCTGCCCATTGCCTTTCACGCCGTGGGTCTGGGGGCCAAGTTCATGCCGATGGTGCTGGTCATCATGCTCAGCGGGTTTCTGGCGCCGTGGCCGTGGGCGATGCTGGCCGGGGCGGTGACGCCGATGGCCAGCGCCCTGCTCACCGGCATGCCCTCCGTCTATCCTCCCTTCTGCCTCGTCATGTCGTTGGAAATGACGTTGACGGCGGGACTGGCAGCCCTGCTCTACGGCGGGAACCGTCGGCGCCTTTGGCCGGCGCTGCTCCTGACCATTCTGTTCAACCGGGGCCTCTCGTTGTCCCTGACTTACGTTCTGGCGGGCAAGTTCGGCCTGCCGCCGCGGGTCGTCTCTCTGGTATACTTTGCCCAAGGCTTGCCCGGCGTCGCCCTGCAATTGACGGTGATTCCGCTGGTGGTCACGGCCCTGTCTCGCCGGAAAGGAATCCTGCTGTTCCATGACGATGAATCCGAAAAGGCAATACTTCCATGACTTGGCGCCACAGTGGGATAGCTTTCCCACCGTCCCCGACGCTCCCGCCAAGATTCGCAGATATCTGGAGCGCTCCGCCCGCCCCGGCGCTCGGCAGATTCTTGATGTAGGCTGCGGCACGGGAATTCTCCTGCCGTACCTTCTGGAGATGTATCCGCAGACGGCCTGCCTGGTAGAGTTCGATTTTGCCGAGGGCATGTTGGTGGAAAACGCCCGGAAATTCGCGGACGATCGAGTCCTGCGGGTTTGTGCTGACGTGCAGAATTTGCCTTTTGTGGGGCCTTCTTTTGACCTCGTCTTGTGTTTCAGCGTCCTCCCGCATTTCAGCGATGCGGTCTCCGCAGTCGAGCGGCTTTATCGAGCGCTGCGCCCGCAGGGCGTCTTGACGGTGGGCCATATGTCGGCGAGTAAGGAATTGAACGAGTTCCACAGTTCGCTCGACGCTCCCGTCAGGCATGATCGACTGCCTCCTGCCGGTGAACTGGGCGTGATCTTGCGTCGGCTGGGCGCGACCGTAGTTCGTCTGGAGGAGGAAACGGACTGGTACTTTGTGCGCGCCGAAAAAGGGAGCGCATGAAACCACTGCGAATAGTCGGCGCCGTCGCCCTGTTGGCGGCTATCGTGGGAATTGCCATTCTGGACAAACTCTGCTGGCTGACCCTGGGTTTGCTGGTGGGGTTGGTCTGCTACCTGGCCGTCTGGAGGAACGTCGCCAAAGCCCTGCGCGCCGCTTTGCCGATCCTGGTCTTCGCTCTTTCCCTTGCCGGCATGCAGTTGATCTTCGGAATGCCAGTCACGAATTTGGCAGGCAAAGCCGTGGTGTCTTTCTTCTTCATCACGGCGGCGGTGCGCATCTATCCGTGGGCGGATTTGATCGCCCATGTTCCTCCGGCTTCTTCCTTCTTTACGCTGGCCTGTTACTTGCTCTTCGTCCGTCATTTCTTTTTTATCTTCACCAGTGAGGCTGTCCGGTTGCTACAGGCACGCAGTTTGTGCATTACCAAACCCTATGGCCGAGGTTCGTTCCGGTCGCTGGTGGCCGCGCTGGCGGCGCTCTTTGAAAGGTCCTTACTGCGTGCCGAGCGTTTCTATGCCGCCCAGTTGTTGCGTGGATTTGCTGAATGAAAACGGTGCTTGAAGTTCGGGGGCTCACGTTCGGGTATGACTCCGGGCAAGCATGCCTCAGTGACATCAACTTCTCGGTCGGTGAGGGTGAGTGTGTGGGCATTGTGGGGGCCAACGGGGCGGGGAAGAGCACGCTGATCTGGTGCTTGCTGGGACTGCTCAAGACCCAGGGAGTTGTCAATGTTTTGGGTGAAAACATGAGCAAGCGTAACCTGGGGCGAATCGGTGTCGTGTTCCAGAATCCCGAGGACCAGTTGTTCATGCCGACTCTCATGCAGGACGTCACGCTCCCCCTGATGAATCGTGGCGCCACGGCGGAGGCCGCGGCCGAGAAGGCGCAGGTTGCGCTCCGGTCGATGGGTCTTGAAAAGCTGGGCCATCGTCCGGCAACGCAACTCAGTCTGGGCGAGCGGAAGCGGGCTTCCATTGCCGCGGCTCTCGCGGGGTCGCCGGAGATTCTCTTCCTGGATGAGCCCACGGCGGAGTTGGACGGCCGGTCGGTGCGCCAGCTTACGCGGGTTTTGACGGACCTGCCGATCGCTCGCGTCATCACCAGCCATCATCTTGATTTTCTGCGAAGCTTGGCCAGCCGCCTGCTCGTTCTCTGGCAGGGGAAAATCATCGCTGACGGGTCAACTCAAAAGATTCTATCCAATGCCGGTCTGCTGGAGTCGGCGGGGCTTATTTAGTCTCGCGTCCGCGAAGGCAGGGGCAAAGGGGGGATGACACTGTGCCGCCTGCGTCAGGGCATGGCTTTTGCTTTGCCTGATGGCGTCTAACCCAGAGCCGTGCGCCTTTGGGCGCTGGATTTTCTTGCCCTCAGCGGTTGAAGTCCTGGCTTTGAGACTTGTGGGCAGCCCCGGTTTTCTTGATCCATATGGATAATGAATCTTTAGGTCGCAGGGATCGTCTCCACCAGCTTCGCCGCAAGCACAATGAATAATTCGCAGTCTTGGCGTCCATTCTGTCATCTGGTTCCAACAATGTTGGAAGAACACAATTCAGAGGCCCTGATTCCGAGTTGGCAACCATTCCGCAGGGTCAATCCGAGATTCTGGGCAGATGCCTACTCAGAAGCGATCCGCTTGGTTGTGTAACTTGCATACCGAAACGTGCTGCCACTCGGATAACTGTTGCGAAGTCCCTATTGCATCAATGATTTTCCCGTGATTGATTGCGTGGCGATCGGATTCAGAATGAAAAGTCGGCTACCCATTAACTGGCCCACCGCTTGGCCTCAGCCGGATTTCGGCGCCAAAGGGCGTTTCCTAGGCGGAATCTTGCCGAACGGGCGCGATCATCAGTAATCATATGCCGATAACCCAGGACGGATCTGCCCTATCCGAGGCCACTCCCGCAAATTTCAAGGATTTGCTTTGGTGGCAACGCTCAACTACTTGGTGGGCGAGTTCAACGGTAGTTGCACCACCGCCGATGGTTGTCGAGATCAGCCGCCTTTGGCGGCGATCCTCCAGGAGGGTAACGACTGGAGCGCTTAGGCGCTACCTGGTTTTGGCCGTCGTCTGCGGCGGCTGGTTAAACGCATCTCCACGTCGAGCGACAGATGCAAGGCAAGGATCGTGCTGGCTACGGTGAGTCGCTAATCGAGAGCCTGGCTTCTGATTTGACCGCCCAGTTTGGCAGAGGATTTTCCTGCAGCAATATGTTTCACATGCTCGATTTTTACGCGGCTTGGCCAATTGTCCAGACGCTGTCTGGGGAATCTTCCGGTAGAGGGACACTCCGACGCACGGATGGGGAGTCTTGGTGCTCTGATGTGTCCACGCAATTGAAACGTAAGAAAACCGTAACAAAACTCTTCTCGCAACCATGTAATTGCAGGAAAATGGGTTCCGCTTTTGAGCGAAAGCAGGTACCCCGAATTGGTGTAAGGGTATGAAAACTATCGGAAAACGTGTAAAGAATAGAAAAAGGTCGGTCTGCTACGAAGCAAGGGGTCGGGTGTTCGAATCACCCCGGGCAAACGTAGTAGCTGTTGCAAACAAGAATTGCAAAGTTACCAAATCGGAAGATGCACGGCTTGTGAGCGGGAAGCGGCCGATGGCGAGGAATCGGAAAGAAGTGGCGATTCTGAGGACACGGGGCTTACAAGAGATCTCGAAGCTCCTGAAACCGGGCCTGAACCTCGGCCCACGAGGGATACGGACCAAAGCAAAGCATCCGGCATTGCGCGTCGTACTCGGCAGTGATGATCTCCACCAAGTTTGCGGGCGGAAATAGCGCGTCGCTCTTGGCAAAGCGCATGTCGTCGGGATGGAAGTAACTCCTGGGAAAATGCGCGCGGCTGATTTGGTCGTAATCCACCTTGATAGTCGTATATTCGGCGGACTTCAGCATGGCGATTACTTCTGCCTGCGCCGCCAGTTGATACAGGTCGTAGTAGTGCCTTGCGTAAGTTCCGAGCGCCTGTCCGTCGCGTTTGAGCAACTCCACCTTGCTGTGGATGGCGAACATCTTTTCGACGAAGGTTCGCCGGAAGTGGAGGAGGCGCATTGGAAACGATCCCTCGTCTTCTGCGCCCACTGACAGGCCATTGTCCTGCAGGGACTGACTGAGGTAGGACTGCAACTCGACGTTGGCGGTGGGTTCGCGACCGCTGGCGGTCCCCGCTTCAAGCAGCACGCGGGCGGCGACTTCGCCGGGCCCGCCGAAGCGTTGCCCGTAGGAGAATCGGTCGCTGCGCCCGAATCCACCTATGGTCTGGCTCTCGCTGCCAACAAACGTCAGGGCAGGGTGGGCACCGACGCTGTCACGCAGTTTCTTGAGTTCGCGATCAGTTGCTCTCTTCCCCAGTTCTGGCCGGAAGGCGAGTGGATCAAGGAAGATGTCGATGTCCTCCGAAAACCGCCGGATCAGGTTCCAGCCTTTCGCCAGGCTGGTGCCGCCTTTGAAGATCACCTTGTCGCCGGCGACGGCGGCGATGACTCGCAGGGCTTCCGTGACGTAGTAGTCCTTCTCGATGAGGGCTGGGCGCAATCCCTGCTCGCGAAAATGCTCTGCCGCCCGAACTATCGCCTGCTCGAAATCGCGATGCTCAAACAGTTTCACGCGACCGGCGCTCCTTCGCCTGCCAGCTCCGGGCTTGCGGCAGCCCAGCCAGTAGCCCAAAGTCGAATCGGGAAAACGGATTCAAGGAAGCCCGCAAGTGCTTAATGGTAGCGCGATCCTTTCCGAGTTGTTCACACATGGCGCCGAGCATCGCGCGCACCCGCGGAGGCTCAGAGTCGGCAACTTTGAGCAGACGGTCAAAGCGGCCTTTCTCGGACAGTAGCATCAGGGTTCTATGGACGGTTTCTTCCGGCGACAACTCGCTCGTCCTGCCTCCATGCCTCAAGAAATCGAGTAGGGCCGCATCGGCCTCGGAAAGATTCGCCCATGCCTCCGGCCTGCGCGTGTGGATGACCGTGTCGCTGCCAATGAGTTTGCGGGGGAGGCTTAAGGCGCTGGTGGCAACCTCGCTGTGCCTTGTGCTCTGCGTGGTGAATCCCAGTAGATTGGCAGCGGCAATGCCTGACGGAAAGACGGTTTTGCGGCGCGAGGCGAGCCTCTGGATTGCGGCGGGGTTTGGCCTGCTCTTGCCAAAGGCAGTCTCGCGAGTGCAGTAGTAGATTCCCTTGCTCAGGCGTTCGAGTGTCCCTTGTCGGGTTAGGCGCGACAGGGCCTGCGCCACGGCGGCAAAGGGAAGATCCCGGAAGTCGTCGAGCCTCCATAGTCGTTCGCCGCTGCGTGCAATGCGCTGGCGGACCAGGCCGCTGATGGGGCGTGAGCTGGCGTGTGTTGGACTAAGGGTCGGCATGCTCCAAATATAGGGCTTTCGGACAAATCCGTCAAGTTTTTATGCAATAAAACTTGACACATCGAAGGGAACACACCGAGACTCCAGGGAGGATTCCAACCCACATCCCAACCCACAAAATTCGATGTCTTGTACGACTTCCGCGAACTTTGGCAGTCCCCGCGGTCTTGTAAGTTGTTGTAAATCCTAATGACGCAGCGTTGACACGGTAGAGGTCTGGGGTTCGAGTCCCCACGGGCCTACCATTCTTTTCAACGACTTAGCAGGCCTGATGGCAAGTTTTTGGCCTGAGTTCA
>Ga0315268_10004221_pt1 | contig 15609 bp, 17 predicted proteins | sample C1_top_MG_FD_204535 | JGI IMG/M metagenome (GOLD analysis project Ga0315268, IMG submission 204535) | Sediment microbial communities from Yellowstone Lake, YNP, Wyoming, USA - C1_top | ecosystem: Environmental > Aquatic > Freshwater > Lake > Sediment | place: USA: Wyoming | collected 2017-08-01
GGCCTCTTCCAGGGGCTCCCGCTTGTTGGCGTGCATCCTAAGGATGCGGGCCACCTTTTCCGTGGTCTGCTTGATGGGGTTGTAGACCTCCTGGCCGAACTTCAGGGTGCCGGAGTAAATCCGCACGTAGGTGAGGCGCTGGGTCTGGTCCACCATGATCTTGAAGGCCAGGGCGGCCAGGGGGACGTCGTCCTGAGGCGGCCGGCTCTCGGTGGCCCCGGTCTTAGGGTGCTGGCCGGCAATGGGGGGGACCTCCGTGGGGTTGGGGAGGAAATCCCGGATACCGTCCAGCAGAGGCTGGACCCCCTTGTTCCTGAGGGCCGAGCCGCAGTAGGTGGGCACCCCCTTCAGGGCCACGGTGGCCCGGTGGATGCCGGCCTTGAGTTCCTCCAGGGACAGGGGTTTCTCCGCCAGGTAGGACTCCATGACGGCGTCGTCCACTTCGGCCAGGGCTTCCAGCAGGCTCTCCCGGGCCCGGGCGGCCCGGGCCTGGTAATCGGGGGGGATTTCCAGCTCGTCAAAGGCCAGGCCCAGGGTCTCATCCCGCCACTTGATGGCCTTCAGGTTCAGGAGATCGATGGCCCCCTGAAACCGGTCCTCCTCCCCCCAGGGGATGGTGAGCACCAGGGGGTGGGCCCCCAATTTCTCCCGCAGGGACTCCACCGCGGCCGTGAAATCGGCCCCCAGGCGGTCCATCTTGTTGATGAAGGCCAGCTTGGGCACCCGGTACCGGTCGGCCTGATGCCAGACGGTCTCGGACTGGGGCTCCACCCCGCTCACCGCGTCGAAGACCCCGATGGCGCCGTCCAGCACCCGGAGGGACCGCTCCACTTCGATGGTGAAGTCCACGTGGCCCGGGGTGTCGATGAGGTTGAGGACCGCGCCTTTCCACTGGCAGGTGGTCACCGCCGCGGTGATGGTGATGCCCCGCTCCTGCTCCTCGGGCATCCAGTCCATGACCGCGGCGCCGTTGTGCACCTCCCCCATCTTGTGAGTGCGGCCGGTGTAATAGAGGATGCGCTCCGTCAGGGTGGTCTTCCCCGCGTCGATGTGGGCGATGATGCCGATATTGCGGATGGCCTTGAGCCTGTAGCTGGTCACGGGCGAGTCTCCGGAAAAACAAGGAACCTCGATTTTTTTAAATGAATTTGCCCGGAGATTCAACCTTTAATATGAAAAGACAGTTTTCGGTTTTCGGTTTTCAGTTTTCGGTGGATGGAGAAAAGCTTTTAAAAGCCAAGGATTTTAACTTCGGTGGAACAGGCTTTCCAGCCTGTTCCAGGCAATGGCGCCGGTGCCACCAGAACTTTTCGTTACGGGATGATTTCATCAACGGCAAAGCTTTGAATTGAAAAGCTGCAGAAAACTCCGGGCGGGCACGGAGGCCCGCCCTACCAAAATAAATTGGAAAAAGAAAACCGAAAACCGAAAACTACTCTGGGAACAGCTCCAGGGACTCCAGGACTCTTAGGTCCTTGAGGGAAACCATGGCCACCCGGAAGTGGACCAGGTCCAGAACCGCGAAGCTGAAGGTGGGGTGGCGCCCCTCCTCCAGGGTGAAGGCCCCGGGCACGATGAGGTACATGGTGTCCGGCGACAGCGCCAGGCAGGCCTGGCGGGCCTGGAACTCCTGGGGCCGCACCGCGTCGTTGATGTAAAGGAGGCGGCTGAAGGGCGGCGAAAACCGGGTGACGCTGGGCACGTGGGTGTGGCCGTGGCAGAGCAGCAAAGGCGGGCGGCAGGTCCGGGGGCCATGCTCGTAAGCGCTGATGCGCTCCTTGAAGTGGGTCCAGACCAGGGCCCGGGTGTGGGCCATAAAGAGCCGGTCGCCCAGCCCCAGGGCCACGTCGCAACCGGTGGCCTCGGGCAGCTCCGGGCCATAGACGTCATAAACCCAGTAAAGCCGGTGCCGGGGGTCCGACGCCAGCCAGGGCCGGAAAGGTTCCGGCCGGCAATCTCCCAGGCAGGCCAGGTGCTGCAGGCCCTGGCGGCGGAAAAACTCCAGCAGGGCAGGCAGGCCGGCCTGATAACTGTGGGTGTCAGCCACCAGAGCCAGCCTTTCCATGACCCTCCTGAAGACTAGATTTTAAGGTCTCTGAAAAATGCCTTATCAGGGAAGCCAGGGGGTTAAGCTTTCAGCGGTCAGCTATCAGCCAAAATAAAAATTGTCCGCATTGCTTCGGAACCGGTTTAATGCTGACGGCTGATAGCTGACTGCTATTAATTCCCCCGGCCCTCCCCTGAAATTATCTTTTCAGGGGTCTTAAATGGTTACTTGATGGGCCCGGTGCCGCAGACGTGGCCGGCGGTGCCCTTCATCCGCTGCACCAGATTGGTCAGGTACTTGAGGGCTTCCTCCTTGTCTTTGTCGATGACTATGGCTTCGATCTGCTGCTGCTCCTGATCCGAAAACAACATTTGCTTGTCCGCCATCGTGGTTCTCCTTTTTCTCTGTGGTAAGGGGCCCTGGTGTGGGGAAAAATGGGGGCAGGTGGGTTCTTGGGGTCTCTGCCCTTTTCCCAGGGCGCATTCCAGGTCAGGTGCGGTGGTGCCAGGGGAATTTACTTATCCCCGCCCCGGCGGGCCTCCTTCGACATGGGGGCCGCAGGCATGACCCGGATGGCCCTTGATGCGGGCCAGGAGATCGGCCAAAAACAATAACGCCCCTTCGCCATCTTTGTCAATGACGATGCCCTCGATCTTCATCTGTTCCTGATCCGAGAAGGCTACGGTTTTTTCCGCCATAGGTTTACTCTCCTCTAACTCCGTTAATTCCATGGTTAACAAATTTTAATTTTAAGGCCTTTCGGTGTCAATAGCAAGGCCATGGATTGCCGCGTCCGGAAAAATCAGGGATAATAAAGGGTAGGGTTTCAGCTGGCTTTTTTCTCAGGATGATGGGGGAGTAAGACTGCGCCGCTTTCGTCCCTGGGCGCCAGTCCAGGCCCCCTAAAATTTTTGCGAGGTTTGGGATGCCGAAATTATTTTACGACCGCACCTTGCCGGCTTGCTGCCCCTTTTGCGGCAAAAAAGTTCCGCGGCCGGTGGAGGTGACAGGCGGCCAGTGGTACGACTTCGCCGGGGGAGGCTGCGACTGCGGCGCGGTGTTCGCCCACGACCCCACGGCTCGGAACGGCGGGGCGGTTTTTCTCCAGGCCCTGCTCATGGCCTGCGACGGCGATATGGACCAGGCCATGAGCCTGGCGGAGGGCGAGGATTACGACGTCGGCTACGTCCCACGCTATAATCTTGACCTGCACCGCCTGGACCCCAATTCCTTCGGCACCCTGTACTTCGTCCGCCGGCGGGCCGGAGTCAGATGATAGTGATTCTTATAAATTGAGCAATAGCACGCAAAAGAGGAAGGCGTTGATAATGGCAAGTTACTACAATTTTGAAAAGAATCGAAAGTTGATCCGAATATTTTAAAAATCAAGGCCGGGCAGAGCTGGCCATAAGGGGGTTACTCAAAAGATTAAGGTGATGAGCCTATCTTTCCATGGTTTCGGTTGTGCCGAAGGCACATGTGTTACTGCTAGAAACCTTGAAGATAGTAAAAAGCGCAAACAAAAATGAAGGATTTTCCAGGCGAAACGTGAAGAGGGAGGGGCTGCCGCATAATCTCGTTTTTATCGATACGGGTTATGGAACCGGCAGCATGCCATAAGCTATTTTCAGGCCTCTCTAATCTTTTCCGTTATTGATGCGGTCGAAAAACGATTTTTTGCTAAAACCTTCGAGAAACAGTTTTTCTTCTACTTTTTCCAGTCGGCTCTGCGCTGCTTCTATTTTTTCCATCACGTCCCAGAGGTCCTTTAGTTTAGCGCTTAATTCTTTCAGTTTGGCTTTCGCTTCCAGAAGTTCCTCTTTTGCTTGGGCTATTTCGTTTTTGGCTTCCTGTTCGTTCATCTCACCTCTCCTTTGATCCGACCCCGTCGGCTGCAGCGATCTGTTAGGCTGTACCCCTTTGCACTAATGGTCGAAGTCAGTCTGATAACTAGGCAACGCGCAGTTGCGCCAGCGATGCCCGGGTGCTACCACCGCTTATGTCTGGCACAATCCTCAATTCGAGTGCCGTTACACCGTCGAGTTCAATGTCGTAGTCTTCAACCTCACGTGCCGCCTCCGGCGGACTGAAGTTATACTGCTGGCGCAAAATCTCTCGATACGACTGACCGCCGTCTGGTGACCACCGCAAAACGAACTCTTGAGTGCGCTCCTGCTCATTTTCATGGAACACTAAATGGATCCGCCTGAGTCTCAGCGGCTCATCAAACAGGAGGCGGATCGTCTGCTCCCCAGGCTGCGCGGCCCGCCAACCAGAGCCCTTACCCGGAATCAGTGCCGATTCAATCGGGTAGTCGACATCTTCGGACGTGATTTCGACCTGTGCCACGCGCTCAATGTCTACCCAGCCCTGCTCGGCGGCTGAGACCTCACGATGGCCATGACCGATAATGCGCTTGCGCATAGAATACCCCTCATTTCTCGTTTTACTTAATAGTTTAACTTATATATTGAGTGGATCCTACTTTTTTTACCTAAGTCATCTGTATGGGCGCATCATACAATAACCACTATTATTTATAGGAGCTCAATAGGAGACCGCAAGAGGCTGTGGGCATTTATTTTAATTAACTTGACATCAAGCAATTTTCTTGTAAAATACAACAAGTTTAGCATGTCAGACTGAAGCAGGGCCGCAATGTCCTGGATAGGAATCGGACGGGGGTGCTAATTCCCCGCCGTTTTTTTTTGCCTGACTGCTGTGCGCCCTGCTTTTTTGGCGGGATATCATTGCAGTATCTGTAGGAGGTTTCACAATGAAGGAAACTGGTACCGTAAAATGGTTTAATGATTCCAAGGGCTTTGGCTTTATCACTCGGGAAAGCGGTCCGGATGTGTTCGTGCATCACACCGCCATCCAAGGCGACGGCTTCCGCTCCCTGGCAGAAGAACAAGCAGTGGAATTTGATGTAACCCAGGGTCCCAAAGGGCCTCAGGCCCAAAACGTGGTAAAAGTTTAGGCAGAAACGCCTGGTGATCGGAACTCCGGCGGTCTCGGGACCCTGGAGTTCCGGCACCTTGACCCTTAGAGAGGTTGAAATTGGCACGGAACCGTTACGGCTGGCAAAAGCGCGCCAAAGAGTTGGCCCGAAAAGAGAAGAAAGACGAGAAAATGAAACGTCGGCAGAGCAAAACCACTACACTGTCGGCGGAAGAAATCCCCGAGGCGGCTGAAGAGGGAACTTAGAAGCCTGGAGGAGATGATTCCGCCATAAGAAGGCCCAGGCAAGTGCATCCCGATAAGACTTGCCAGGAGAAGGTTATGAGTAAAAGATTATCCGTGGGTAACCTACCCCACCAAATGACCGAAGAACAGCTCCAGACTCTTTTTTCTGAGGCTGGCTATGTGGCCTCAGTCAAGATCATCTCCTATCTGCGTAACGGTCAGCCCAGTGGCTTCGGCTTTGTGGCGATGGAAACCAAAGAGGAGGGCCAGAAGGCCATCTCCATGATCAACGGCCGCAATTTAGATGGTCGCTTCCTGGCAGTCAAAGAAGACAGGCCGCAGTCAAAATGCTCCTTTGGCAACCGCAGCCGCAACTGCCGGTGATCTTTGCAACTAACTCAGGTAAGAGATCCACTGACTGGCCGCCGGAAACAGGCCGCAGAGGAGACCGTAAATGAGACACAAAGACGTTAAGGTGATGTTTTCGGAATTTGACGCTTACTGCGAGAGGCTGGATAGAAACGGCTGTATTAGCTATCCGGTCACCATCACCTGGACCAGAGAGGGGCGCGATTACGACCGGCCCGTGGTGGTGATTCTTGGGGAGACCCGCGAGGCCGGAAACATGCCTTCTGGTGAATTGCAGGTGCCTTCGGAGATTTTGCACGAAGTGAGGCAAGTTGGATATGGCGCTGAGCCTCTCAGCGTGGGGGAAATCAAGGACTATTGGCGAGAGGCTGGGCGGTTGAGTGTCAAAAACCATTGGCACCCCGAGGCCCGGCTGGTGCAATATTAAGTAAAATCGGCTTCTTTTCCTGAGAAAAGGCGGAGTAATTGGGCAGGAGCCTCAAATGTATCCATCATAGGTAGAGCTTTCTATCTAGATTATCAGTAGTGTCCGGCAGGTATTTTGCATTACCGGCTCAAATCGAAAAATTGAAAATGTAGCCGCAGGCTTTAGCCTGCGCCGTCCCAAACTTTCAGCCAATACCCCCGAGAGTTCCCGGGTGGAAGAGAAAAGTCCGGACACAAGAAGTTATTTTATGTCCGAACATTTATTGGCGGGCAATGCCCGCCCTAAAAAGATATTTATGTAGGGCGCGTTTCACGCGCCATTATTGGTGCGTAGAACGCACCCTACGGCAACCTGGTTTACGGTTTCCGGCCGTGACCTTGCTACGCAAATAGCGTGCCGGACACTACTGCTAGATTATATTTTTTAAAAGGTTTTTTTTATTGGTCATATGGCTTGCCGGATACCACAATTCTGTCCTGAGAAGCCCCAGCCAGGTGTCTCTGCAAAACAAACCCTAAAAAAGAGCGAAGGCAATCCGACTGATTGAGCTGTCGAAGTCCGTTGGGTAAGAGGCGCTCAAGGAGTTAAGTAAGATGGAGAAAGTTGTTCTGAAAGCTACCAAGCGTGACGTGATCGGTAAGAAGGTAGGCGCCCTGCGCCGCCAAGGGAAACTCCCGGCCGTGCTGTACGGGCACCGCATCGAAACGACTGCGATTATGCTGGACGCCCACGAAGGATCGCAGACGATGTCCCACCTGACCTCGTCCAGCCTGGTGACGATCGACCTGGACGGAAAGGAGTACCTGGCGCTGGTTAAAGAGAAGCAGCGCGATTTTATCAAGAACCGCCTAATGCATTTGGACTTCCAGGTCGTCTCGCTCACTGAAAAGATGCGCGCCAAGGTCGGCATCGAGCTGGCCGGCACGGCCCCGGCGGTCAAGGACTTCAACGCCGTGATCCACCCCGGCCTGACCGAGATGGAGGTCGAGTGCATGGCACAGGACCTGCCGGAGCGGATCGTGGTAGACATCTCCGGCCTGGCCGAACTCGGCGACAGCGTCCGCGTGCGTGATGTCGTCCTTTCAGACGAGGTGGAAATCCTTGACGATCTAGAAGAGATCATCGCCATCGCTACCGCCCCCAAGAAAGAGGAGATCATCGAAGCGGCCCCGGTCGAAGAGGAAGCCGCGCCCGAGGTGATCGAACGCGGCAAAAAGGAAGGGGAATAGGAAGTCCCCGAAGAGGGCAAGGAGTAACCCCCTTGATAAACAAGGAACAGCGGCGTTTAACGCACTGCTGTTTTTTCTCGATCTTTTGGCTCAAAATCCCAACAATCCTCCCATGAGTACTAGCTGCTATATGTGGGGTCTAAATCAAAATAATTGATATGCGATATGGTTATTATAGTTGGATCCCAGATCCTGACGGCATTTTAAATTTTGCCCTCAAGGTCAGCTTTTATCTGATCTCGGTTTGGTAATGGTCCGCTCAAATCCTGGTCATTCCACCCCACTCACCCCCGGATCATCTTATCCACCTGGATATGGTGGGCTTTCAGCAGCTTCCACAGGGTCACCCGGCTGATCCCCAGGAGACGGGCGGCCTCGGACTTCTTCCCCCCCGTGGCGGTAATGGCCTCCACCAGGCGCTGCCGCTCGTCCGGGGCCCGGGGTCCCGGCTCCGCTTGGCGGGCCCTAATTTGCCGGCCGGCCCCTTTCTGGCTGAAGCTGGCCGGCAGCTGCTCGGCCGCGATATTCCCTTCGGGACAGATCACAAAGGCGTATTCGATGACGTTGATGAGCTCCCGGACGTTGCCGGGCCAGTCGTGGGTCAGGAGCCGCTCTAAAGCTTCCTGGCTGATGCCGGTGATGGGTTTGCGGGTCTTGCGCCGGCCCCGCTCGATAAAGGCCTTGACCAGCAGCGGGATGTCTTCCCGCCTTTCCCGCAAAGGCGGCAGATGGATGGGGATGACCCCGATGCGGTAGAAGAGGTCTTCCCGGAAACGCCCCTGGGCCATGAGCCGGTGCAGGTCCTTGTTGGTGGCGGTGATGAACCGCACGTCCACCGGGATGGGGGCGTGGTCCCCCACCTTTTCGATGACTTTCTCCTGGAGCACCCGCAGCAGCTTGGCCTGGGTGGCCATGGGCAGGTCCCCGATCTCGTCCAGGAAGATGTCGCCGCCGTTGGCGGCCTCGAAGCGCCCCACCCGGGTGCGGTCGGCGCCGGTGAAGGCGCCCTTGACGTGGCCGAAAAGTTCGCTCTCCAACAGCGATTCATTCAAGGCGGCGCTGTTCACCTTGATGAAGGGGCCCTGGTGGCGGGGACTGAGGCGGTGGATGGCCGCGGCCACCAGCTCTTTGCCGGTGCCGGACTCCCCGTAGATGACCACCGGCGCCTCGGACCGGGAGGCGCTGGAAATCAGGGTGAAGAGCTGCATCATCACCGGGGACTTGCCCAGGATGCCGTGGAAGCCGTCCTCCTTGCTGAGCTCCCGGCTGAGGCGGGCGATGAACAGCTGCATCATGTCGGGGGAGGTCCCCGGCAATTCGTGGGCCGCGTCCTCCCGGCTGAGCTCCCGGCGCAGGTGGGAAATGACCCGCTCCTTGGCCACCACTTCGCTGAGGTCGGTGAGGTTTTCCACCCCGGCCACCACCTTGCCGCCCTGGTCCTTCAAGACCGCAGCGTTCTTCAGGACGATCAGGGGGGTGCCGTCCTTCTTCTCCAGGGTGCATTTGCGCCGCCGCACAAAGCCTTTACGGAACAGCTCGCACTCCTTCTTATTCCCTAACAGCACCGAGTCCAGACAGGTGTGGCACTTGAGAATGGTGCAGGGCTGCCCGATGAGCTCCTCCCGGCGGTAACCGGTTATCTGCTCCATGGCCTGGTTGGCGGACAGGATGACCCCTTCCAGGTTCACCACCAGAAGGCCGTCCATCATGGTGTCGATGACGGTCTTCCAGAATTGGTCGCGGCCTTCCTCAAAGACGGCTTCCGCACCATCCGGCGATGGCTGGCTTCCCATCTGACCCTCCAGCAATAGGTTTCTGGAATTGCCTGATTAAGTATCCGGGGGCGGGATCTCCCGGCCCCCTTGCGGGCCAGGTCGCCTCGCCCCTACCAGCTTGAGACCTCTGCGAAAGTCCCCTCACCTGTCATTCTGATGGAGCGAAGCGACCGAAGAATCTCATAACTACAAGTAAATACGAGATCCTTCGCGGCGCTCAGGATGACAAAATGGTTTTTCGCAGAGATCTCAACTTCATTCCGCCCTCTTCTGAGCCGCGGCCTGGAATTTTGACCGGCTAAGCCTGGCCCGGTAAACCCCTATGGCCGTTAACCGTTAACGCTTAACAGTTTAAGGCTAACAAGTGTTAAGTATAAACAATTAACGTCCGTTGGCAAGGGATGGGGCATAAAATTAATTTTCTTAGCATTTTCCAATACCTACAAATATTGCCGGCCCTGCCAGGGTTGGCAGGTTTCTTGCTTTATTAAAATTGGTATCATCTGCGCCGGTTAAATCTTAGGACCAGGAGGAATCCATGATCGGAACCACCAAGAAGCCGCTTGCAGAAATCCTTACCGCTCTGGACGGTTACCAAAAAGTGGCGCTGGTCGGCTGCGACGGCTGCGCCAAGGTCTGCCTCACCGGCGGCACCGATGAAGTGGCCGCCATGGCCCAGCAACTCAAAGAGCAGGGCAAAGACATCGTCTTCGAAGCCACCCCCGAGCGCACCTGCAACGTGGTCAAAGCCCACCCGGTGCTGGAGCCCCTTCAGGAGCGAATCAAGGAAGCGGACGCGGTCCTGGTTTTGGGCTGCGGCGGGGCGGTGCAAATCACCCGGCACCTGACAGAGCAATACGGCATCACGGTGGCGGTCAAAACCGGCCTCAATTCCGTGGGGCACATGGACACTCTCATCGGCGGCACCCTGGCCCTGGAGCAGTGTCAGGAGTGCGGCGACTGCATCTTGAACGACACCGGGGGCATCTGCCCGGTCACCAAGTGCGCCAAAAGCCTTCTGAACGGACCTTGCGGCGGTTCCGAAGACGGCAAGTGCGAAGCCAACCCCCTGAATGATTGCGCCTGGGTGCTGATTTATCACCGCCTGGCGGCCCTGGGGGAACTGGACCGACTCCGGCGCTTCGTGGCGGCCAAGGATTACAGCAAGGCCGCCAAACCCCGCACCCTCCACATCAAAGAAGGGAGAGTGGCATGAAGCTCACCGAGCTCTTCGCCAAAGAGAAGTTCGTGGTCACCAGCGAAGTGGGGCCGGTGAAAGGCTGCTGCCGCCCCGGAGAGCCGGGCGACCAGCCCGCCTTTATCCAGGAAGCGGTCAGCATCCGGGACTACGTCCACGCGGTGAACGTCACGGACAACCAGAGCGCCAGGATGCGTCTCGGCTCCCTGGCCGCCAGCGTGCTCCTGAAGCGGCACGGCATCGAGCCCATTTACCAGCTCACCTGCCGGGACCGCAACCGCCTGGCCCTGCAGTCGGACCTGTTGAGCGCCTGTTCCCTGGGCCTCGACAACGTCCTCTGTCTCACCGGGGACCACCTGCGACAGGGTGACCACCCCAACGCCAAGGCGGTTTTCGACTTAGACTCCGTCCAGTTGCTGGAAATGGCCCGGGGCTTGAACCAGGGCCGGGATATGACGGGCCACCAGCTTACCCAGCCCACCGACCTGTGCCTGGGCGCGGTGGTGAACCCCAACTTTCAGCCCCTGGACCTGCAGCTCCTCAAGATGGAGAACAAGATCGCCCAGGGGGCCCAGTTTTTCCAAACCCAGACGGTGTACGATCCCAAGGTCTTTGAAACCTTCGTCCGCCGGGTCGAAGGCTTCGGGGTGCCCATCCAGTACGGCCTGGTGGTCATCAAGTCGCCCCAGATGGCCCGCTACATGAATGAGCACATCTCCGGCGTCACCGTGCCCCTGGACCTCATCGACGAAATGGCCGGCGTGCCTCCCGAAGGTTACAAGGACAAGGCCCGGGAGATCACCGCCCGCCTCATCCGGGAGCTGGCCCCCATGGTGCAGGGCGTCCACTTCATGCCGCTGGGCTGGTCGGACCTCATCCCCCAGGTGATGGCAAAGACCAAAGGCTTTTGCCGCTGAGGGGGCTGAACTTCTTCCCGGGGGGCCGGGAAGGTCTGAGTTAACTGTTGTCCCATGAGGGGGTGGCGGCCCCCCACCCCTCATGGGTTCAGGCGTTTCACCGCTCCGGGACCCTGGCAACCAACTGCCCCAGGGCAGCCATGATATTTAAGCAGTTAAGGTGAATTCATTTTTATTTTTTTTTAGGAGGTCTTCATGAGGAAGAATAGTTTGCTGATCATTGGTTTGCTTGCCGTCCTGGCCGTCGTGGTCACCCTGGTGCTCGCCTCGCCGTCCTTCGCCGGCAAGCTGGAGGAGGCCATTGCCAAGACCCCCCAGGGGATCGGCAAAGGGATGATCGACCCGAGCGCCAAACCGGGGTTCATGGGGATTCCCGGGGCGCCTCATTCTTTCTGGTTGTTCTACATCCTGTGGGGCATCTGGGTGGGCTGGATCTTCTCCTCGGTGGGGGCCTTCGGCGGCGTCATGGCCGGGGTGGGCCATATCACGGTCTTCGGCCTGGCGGATTACGGCCGGACTTTTAAAAGCACCAGCCCGCCGCTGAACAAGCTGCTCACCGACTCCATCCGGGTGTGCAACCAATACCTGGTGGGACTGTCGGCCTTTATTTCCTCGGTCACTTACTACCGCATGGGTAGGCTGGTGCTGCCCCTGGGGCTCTGCCTGGCCATCGGCGGCATCCTGGGAGCCTATCTCATCCCGGTGCTCACTGCGGGTAAGATCAACCTGAGCATGTACGTCGGCTACTTCGGCATTATAGTCTTTGCCGTGGCCTTTGTCTTATTTTATGAAACCACCCCAAGTGGCCAGGAACGCAAAAAGGCGGCCAAGGCCGCGGCCAAGGCCTTTGAGGACATCCACATCAGGAAGTGCGCCGTGGATGAGGGCGGGGCCCATGCCTGCGGCGTCCAGGTAACCCATTGGGGAGTCAGCAAAATTTCCTTCACCTTCTACGGCCAGGAATTCTCCTTCAATCCCCTCTGGCCGTTGCTGGGCGGTTTCGTCATTTCGGCCATCTCCGCCTTCATCGGGGTGGGCGGCGGCTTCCTCTACGTGCCGTTCCTGACCTCGGTGGCCGGGCTGCCCATGTTCATCGTGGCCGGCACTTCGGCCCTGGCGGTGCTGGTGAGCATGATCACCTCCATCTTCACTTTCATGTTCATCAAAAGCGTGCCCGTGGACTTTGTGATGATCTTCACCGAATTGATCGGCATCGCTATCGGGTCCGTCCTGGGGCCCCTCACTTCCAAGTACATCCCGGAGGTCTGGCTGAAGCGTTTGTTCGTGGTCCTGGCAGTGTATGTGGGCATCGGCTACCTCACCAAGGGATTCCTGGGATACTCGGTGATGCCGGGAATGTAACATCACCAGTTATCTACAGGCGGGGCCGGTTTTGCCTCCGGCCCCCCCGCCAACGCTAACAGGCGCTCGCCATGGAAATGCACCCGGTTTTCCTGTTCCTGGACCCCTACCTGATCTGGCTTTACCGGCTCAGCGGGCAAACCCTGGCCGATTTTCTCATCGGCACCTGGGCGCTGGCGTTCATGGCCTTGATCATCGGGGAAATCACCATCTCCCTGGCTTTCCTGATGGTCAAGAAGCGCATCGACCAGACCACCGCGGAAGCGGCCAAATATCAGCGCCTTTCCATGGAAGCCCTGGTCGAGGGTGACAAGCTGGCCTATAAAGCCGCCAACAAACTGGCCAACGACGCCTTCGGCAAATCGTTTTTCATGCAGATCGCCCTGTCCGCCGCCTTCTTGTGGCCCGCCTTCTTTGCCCTGGCCTGGATGTCCCATCGGTTTAACGATATAGAGTTCCCGCTGCCCTACACCCATCATTCTCTGGGCTTCATCGGGGTTTTCATCCTGCTGTTTGTGGCCGCCTATTTCCTGTTTAAGGGGATCAAATACAGGCTGCCGCATTTCCGCCGGATCAAGCAAATCCTGGATGGCTACCCTGACCGTACTGGGGAACGGAACAGCTTTGCCGACCTGGCGCCGGAAAGGAAGAAACCGGGGGGAACCTGAGGGGAGACGGCCAGCATTGGCCGGAAATGGCCAAGGGGCAAGCTCTGGGCACCAGGCATTTATCCTGGTTCCCAAGCTGAGCTGGGGAATCAGAAGATATCCTTGGCAAGCAATAGTTCTAAACGATATAATGTTAATATAACTTCATGAATTGCACTACTTAACAGGAAGGGCTGGATATGGCAAAAGAAGTTTACAGCATCTGCTTCATGTGCACCGTACGCTGCCCCATCCGGGTGCTGGTGGAAAACGACGACGTCAAGTGGATTGAAGGCAATCCCCACGTGGCGGGCATTGAAGGGGCGCTGTGCGCCAAAGGGTCCGCCGGGCTGGCCCTGCTCCACGACCATGAGCGGCCCCAGTACCCCATGATCCGCGACGGCGATCGGGGCGCCGGCCAGTGGAAAAAGGCTACCTGGGACGAGGCCCTTAATTACGTGGCCGCCAGCCTCAAAGACCTCATCAAAAAGCACGGCCCCCAGAGCGTCATCTTCGGGGAGCGCACCAACCTGAATACCCACATCAGCAAGACCTTCATGAAGGCCCTGGGCTCCCCCAACCATTTCACCCACGACGCCCTGTGCAAAGGCTCGGTGAACACCGCCTTCCGCAGCCTCACGGGCTACACCGACGCCCAGGTGGGCATCGATTACGCCAACAGCCGTTACGTCGTCCTGTACGGCCGCAACATCTTCGAGGCCCTGGAGATCAAGCCCATCAACCATCTCTTGAGCGCCATGGAGAAGGGGGCCAAACTCACGTACATCGACCCCCGGGTCTCCATCACCGCGGCCAAGGCCGACCGTTACTGGATGATCCGGCCGGGCACCGATCTGGCCCTGAATTACGCCCTGATCCACACCATCCTGAAGGAGAAGCTCCACGACGCGGTCTACGTCCGCCGCTGGGTCAAGGGCCTTAAGGAGCTGCAGGCCTTCGTGGAACCCTACACGCCGGCATGGGCCGAGGCGGAGACCGGGATCCCCGCCCCGGAGATTGTCACCCTGGCCCGGGAAGCCGCCGCCGCCAAGCCCGCGGTGGTCTTCCACTACGGCTACCGGGGGGCCCACCACCCCAATGAAATCTACTTCCGCCGCTCCCTCATCATCTTGAACGCCCTCATGGGGTCCATTGAGGCCAAGGGCGGTCTTTTCTTCAAGAAAGGCCCCAAAGACGCGGGCCGGGGCGACATCGGCAAGTATGTGGACCAGGAGTTCCCCAAGATCAAGGCGCCCCGCTTCGACGGCTCCGGCAAGGATAAATTTCCGGTGGCCGACGCCTCCCACGGCAACCCCCAGATGCTGGCCCACGCCATCTTGAAAGAGGACCCCTACCCCATCAAGGCCCTCATCACCAACCGGTTTGAGCCGCTGCAGTCCATTCCCGACAGCGCCGCCACCCGCCAGGCCCTGGATAAGCTGGACCTCATCGTGGCCATTGACGTCAATTTCAGCGAGATCGCCTGGTATGCCGACGTCATCCTGCCCGAATCCATCTACCTGGAGAGGGCCGATTCCATCCAGTTGGCCGCGGGTCTCAAACCCCAGCTTTACCTGCGCCGCCAGGCGGTGACCCCCAGGTACGACACCCGGCCCGGGTGGCTCATCCTCAAGCAGCTGGCCCAACGCCTGGACCTGGGAAAGTATTTCCCCTACGAGACCATCGAAGACATCTGGGACTTCCAGCTTCAGAACCTGGGCGTCAAGATCCAGGACTTCGACGCCAAGGGCTTTGTGGTCCTGACCGACCAGACGCTGCTCTGGGACCGGGAAAAGGGCCTCAAATTCAAAACCCCGTCGGGCAAGATCGAGCTGGTGAGCCCCCTGTTGGAGAGCGCCGGGTTCCCCTCCTTTGTCCCTTACCGCCCGATGCCCCGCGGCCAAAACGGCAACCTCAGGCTGCTGGTGGGACGCACCGCGGCCCACACCCACGTCTCCACCCAGAACAACCTCTATTTGAGCGAGCTGGTGTCGGAAAACCTCTTGTGGATCAATACCGCGGTCGCCAATCGGCTGGGGATCAAGGACGGCAGTTACGTGGAGGTGTCCTCGCCGCTTAAAACCATGGGCCGGATCAAAGCCCGGGTGACGGACCTGATTCACCCCGAGGCCGTGTTCATGCTCCACGGCTTCGGCAAGACGGTGCCGGTCCAGACCCGCTGCTACCTGAAGGGGGCCTCCGACGCCCTGCTCCAGGAAAACATCTCCGACCAGGTGGGCGGCAGCCCGGCCCTGGACGAGACCATGGTAACGGTGAAACCGGTGAAGTGATTGGTGGGGGGAGGGCCAGGGGCTTCCACAGGCGAGACGCCTGTGCCACTGGCCCCTGCCCTCCCCCCGCACCCCCCTCCCAACCCCCATATGTACGGCCCCTTAAGGGATTGGGGGTGGGGGCTTGGGGGAGGGGGTAAGGGCCACTTACGAAAAACCCT
>Ga0315268_10004222_pt1 | contig 15609 bp, 8 predicted proteins | sample C1_top_MG_FD_204535 | JGI IMG/M metagenome (GOLD analysis project Ga0315268, IMG submission 204535) | Sediment microbial communities from Yellowstone Lake, YNP, Wyoming, USA - C1_top | ecosystem: Environmental > Aquatic > Freshwater > Lake > Sediment | place: USA: Wyoming | collected 2017-08-01
GTAGCCAAGATGCACGATCACTTCCGTCACTCCCGGCTTGAGCGCTCCCACCACGCCGGCGTAATACGCCAGCCAATCCTCCGGTTTGACGTGCTCGTCGGCCATGAAGAATCCGTCGAGGAGGAAGCCGCCCTGTTCGGCGGCGGCGAGGAGCTCGGGGGGTGCGTTCGGAATGCGCGGCGCAAAGAAGGGAATCTGCGATTCCCGGGCCACCTTGATGTAAGCCGCGAAAAAGGCGGGGCTCGCAAACAATGTTCCCATGTGGCAATCGAGGTGGGTGGGTTTCAACCCCGACCTGATCGCCAGTTCAAGCTGGGCACGGACCTCGCGTTCCACCTCTTCCGGCTGGGCGTGCTTCACGACCGCTGGCACGTCGGGCCAGAGATAGCCCAGTTCATCCAACAGTCCGCGCACCTGATCCTTCGAGGCGACCGGACCCCAACGATAGTATTTCCACTCGCTGGTATGCGTCAGGTGGAGGCCGATGTCGTGCTCCGGATGCTGGCGGGCGTAAGCGGCGACTTCGGAAAACCACGGTGCGGGCGCCATGGCGCTCGCCGACGTGATGGCACCGCTCTGGAAGGCCTCGAAGCTGGCGCCGTCCACGGCATGCGCCAATCCAAGATCGTCCGCGTGAATGATCAACAGCTTCGCATCGCGCGCGTAGCCGAGCCGCTCGGCGAGGGTTTTCGTCTGCGCGAGTACCGCGCCCTCCATGCACCACAGCAGCGCGGCAATGAAGAAAATGCCTCTTCTCAGGACCTGGTGTCTGGCCACGGCTCACCTCCGCTTGCAGAGGCGCAGCTTACCACGGGAAGAGGGAAGGTTAATTGTGGATCTGGATCAGGTGAGTATTGAGAGACCCGGTGCGATAGCCCTCCAGGTCCAGGGTGACGAACTTGAAGCCGAGGGCTTTGAAGATCTCCGCGAGCTTCTGCGCCATCTCGGGCGAGAGGGCGCGCGGTAATTCTTCCGCCGCGATTTCGATGCGCACCAGATCTTCGTGGTAGCGAACCCGCATCTGCCGGAAACCCAGCTCGCGCAGCGCCTCTTCGCCCCGCTCGACGATCCTGAGGCGCTCCGGTGTGACCTCAATTCCGTAGGCAATGCGGGACGAAAGGCAGGCGCTGGCAGGACGATTCCACACCGGGACGTCGGCGCGCCGGGCGAGTTCGCGGATGTCTGCCTTGGTAAGCCCCGCGTCGAGGAGCGGCGCAAGGACCTGATGATTGCGCGCGGCGCGCTGCCCCGGGCGCCAGTCGCCCTGATCGTCCAGGTTCACGCCGTAAGCCACGGCGGCAAAGCCGCGACGCGCGGCCATCTCATCGAGCTTGTCAAATAGCTCGTCCTTGCAGAAGAAGCAACGGTCGGGATTGTTGGCGCGATAGGAAGGGTTCGAGAGTTCGTCGGTTTCGATGAATTCGTGCGGCAAGCCGAAGCGCGCGACGCACGCTTCCGCCTCGCGCCGGTCGCGCGCGGAGTAACTGGCGCTGAGCGCCGTTACGGCCAGCATCCGGTCGCCCAGCGCCCGATGCGCCGCATACGCCAGGTACGCCGAATCCACCCCGCCGGAGTAGGCCACGATCAGCGCCGGAACGCGCCCAAGCTGTTCGGAGAGGCGTTGCTCTTTGCTCTCGAGTTCACCCATAAATCTGGCCCTGAAAGCTTAGGATAGCGCGCGGTGGACCCCAATGACAAGTAAGGGGGCAGTCCGCCGGCTGGCGGACGCCCCCACAGTTACTTAATATCGACCCAGATTCCGGCGCTACTGAATGAGCGGCGGCGGCGACGGCCCGCCGTTGGTTTCGCTATTCACCAGGCAGGCGGCAGCGACTTGATCCCCTTCTTCCAGGTTGATCAGCCGCACCCCTTGCGCGGAGCGTCCCGACTCGCGGATTTCGCTCGCATCGAGCCGGGCGATCTTGCCTTGGGCGCTGATAATCATGACTTCCGACTCTTCGGTGACGCTCAGGACGCCCACGACTTTGCCGTTGCGCTCGACGGTTTTGACGTTGATGACGCCCTTGCCGGCCCGCGATTGCAGACGGTATTCGGTGATTTGCGTGCGCTTGCCATAGCCTTTCTCGGTGACGGAGAGGATCAGCTCTTTCTCGCCCACGATTTCCATGCCCACGATGTAGTCGCCCTCATGCAGGTCCATGGCGTTGACGCCGTAAGCCTGGCGGCCCATGTCGCGCACGTCGCTCTCGGGGAAGCGGATGGCCATGCCTTCGTGGGTGGCGAGGAAAATCGTTTCGCGGCCAGTGGTGAGTTGGGCATCGATCAGTTCATCCTTCTCCTCGATCCCCATAGCGATGATGCCGCGCGCCATGGGGTTGGAGAATTCCGCCAGGCGCGTCTTCTTGATGACGCCTTGACGCGTGACCAGCACGACGTAGCCTTCCGCGGCGAACGTCTCCCCCTCCACCGTTACATCCTTGGGCTCGTCGGGCAATTGCTTGACCGCCACCATCGCCGCCACTTTCTCCTTGGGCGCGAGGTTCACGAGGTTGACGATGTTTTTCCCGCGGCCCGCCGCCCCCACGTCGGGAATCTCATAGACCTTCAGCCAGTGGACGCGGCCGCTGCTCGTGAACACCAGGATGTAACTGTGCGTCGAAGCAATGAAGAGGTGCTCGACAAAGTCCTCCTCGCGCGTCTTCATCCCCAGGCGCCCCTTGCCGCCGCGCGACTGCTGCCGGTAGGTCGAAACCGGCGTGCGTTTCATGTAGCCGGAGTGCGAAACGGTGATCACTACGTCTTCCACCGTGATTAGATCTTCGAGCTTGATTTCCGCCTGCTCCTCGATGATCTCGGTGCGGCGCAGATCGCCATAGGTCTTCTGCACTTCCTTGAGCTCCTCGACGATCAACTTCTTGAGGACCTTCTCGCTCGCCAGGATTTCGCGGTATTCGGCGATCTTCTTCTCGAGCTCGTCGTACTCCCCCTGGATCTTCTCCCGCTCCATCGCGGTCAGGCGCTGCAACTGCATCTCGAGGATGGCCTGCGCCTGGCGCTCGCTGAACTCGAAGCGCTCCATTAACCCTTCGCGCGCCTCCTTGGGCGTCTTGGAAGCGCGGATCAGTTTGATGATGGCGTCGAGATGCAGGAGGGCCTTGAGGAATCCTTCCAGGATGTGGGCGCGTTCGAGCGCCTTGCGCAGCTCGTAGGCGGTGCGCCGGCGGACCACGTTGACGCGGTGATCGATGAAGAGCTGGATCGCCTCGACGAGCGAGAGCGTGCGCGGCTGGCCGTTGACGATGGCCAGCATAATCATGCCGAAGGTCTCCTGCAGCTGGGTGTGCTTATAAAGATTGTTGAGGATGACTTCCGGCTGCTCGCCGCGCTTCAGCTCGATGACGATGCGCATCCCGTCGCGGTCGCTTTCGTCGCGGACGTCGGAGATGCCTTCAATCTTCTTGTCCTGGACGAGTTCCGCGATGCGCTCAATGGTCTTGGATTTGTTGACCTGGAAAGGAATCTCGGTGATGACGATCTGCTGCTTTTCCTTGGTCGGCCGCTCGATGGCCGCCTTGGCGCGCATGGTAAATTGCCCGCGCCCCGTTTCGTAAGCCGACTTGATGCCGCTGCGGCCGTAGATGTAGGCGGCGGTGGGAAAATCCGGGCCGGGGACGAGCGAAAGCACTTCGTCGATCGTGGCATTGGGCCGGTTGATGAGCAGAATCGTCGCCTCGATGATCTCGGTGAGGTTGTGGGGCGGAATCTTGGTGGCCATGCCCACTGCGATGCCATCCGACCCGTTGACGAGGAGATTGGGCACCTTGGTGGGGAGGACCGTGGGCTCTTCCGTGGACTCGTCGAAGTTGGGAACGAAATCGACGGTGTCCTTGTCCATGTCCGCAAGGAGCTCTTCCGCCAGGCGCGAGAGCCGGCACTCCGTGTACCGGTAGGCTGCGGCGGGATCGCCATCCACCGAGCCGAAATTCCCTTGGCCGTCGATGAGCGGGTAGCGCATGTTGAAGTCCTGCGCCATGCGCACCATCGTGTCGTAGACAGCCGCGTCGCCGTGGGGGTGATACTTCTTGATGACCTCGCCCACCACGCCCGCGCACTTGATGTAGCGCTTGTCGGCGGTGATCCCTTCCTTGTACATCGCGTAGAGGATGCGGCGATGGACGGGCTTGAGGCCGTCGCGAATGTCGGGGAGCGCGCGCCCGATAATCACGCTCATCGCGTAGTCGAGATACGACGCCCGCATCTCGTCTTCAATGTTGACGGGCCTTTCCCGCGTCGGCTTGATCTGTTCCTGGTCACCCATGAATCTTCCTTAAGAGTACGGACGAAGTACTTGCCCGCGAATCCTCCCGTGAATCGCCGTTAGATATCGAGATTCTTGACCTCAAGGGCGTTTTCCTGGATGAACTGGCGGCGGGGCTCGACGCTGTCGCCCATGAGCACGGTGAAGATCGAATCGGCTTCGACCTGATCCTCGACCCGCACCTGCAACAGCGTGCGCTGTTCGGCATCCATGGTGGTTTCCCAGAGCTGGTTGGGATTCATCTCGCCCAGTCCCTTAAAGCGCTGCACCGTGAAAGCCTTTTTCCCCACCGCCATCACGTGCTCGAGCAGTAGCACCCGGTTCTCGATGGTGATCTGGGTCCCATTGGTGGAGAGCACAAAGGGCGGCTTGTCGAAGCTCCGCACGCGCTTGTGCAGATCGAGCAGGCGGCGGTAATCGGCGCTGGAAACCTGTTCCCAGTCGATGGTCCGCTCCGCCAGCGTTTCGGTGGAGTAGGCCAGCGTGTACAGATTGTGCTCTTCATCCAGTTTGACCGCCGTCTTGAAGCCTTGCTCTTTCAAGTCCTTGGCAATGGCGTCCAGCTTGGTTTCATCTTCCAGCTCCATCTTCTTACCCAGCTCGGCCTTGAGCATGGCATTGACGGGCCGCGCATCGCCGAATCGTTTCTCCAGCTTGGCGAAGATCTCCACGTATTCCGCCAGCGCCATCAAGAAGTTCGTCAGGTCGCCACCTTCCAGCTTGCTCTTCTTCGCGCCGTCGGCGATCTCGACCGAGTGGTCCTCCGTGGCGCGTCGCATCACCTCGCGGCGGAACTCTTTCTCGTCGTGGATGTACTGGACCTTCTTCCCCTTCCGGATGAGATAAAGCGGCGGCTGGGCGATGAAGACATGCCCGCGCTCGACGAGCTCCGGCATCTGGCGATAGAAAAACGTGAGGAGCAGGGTGCGAATGTGTGAGCCGTCCACGTCGGCATCGGTCATGATGATGACCTTGCCGTAGCGGAGTTTCGCGACGTCGAAATCATCCTTGCCGATGCCCGTGCCGAGGGCCGTAATGAGCGCGCGGATTTCCTCGTGCGAGAGCATTTTGTCGGGACGCGCCTTCTCGACGTTCAGGATTTTCCCGCGCAGCGGAAGGATGGCCTGGTAGCGGCGGTCGCGGCCCTGCTTGGCGGAGCCGCCGGCGGAGTCGCCCTCCACCAGGAACAATTCGCAGCGCTGCGGGTCGCGCTCCTGGCAATCGGCGAGCTTGCCGGGCAGGCCACCCGAGTCAAGCGCCCCTTTGCGGCGCGTCAGCTCACGCGCCTTGCGCGCTGCCTCCCGCGCGCGCGACGCGTCAATCGCCTTGCCGCAGACCTTGCGGCCCGCGGTGGGGTTCTTCTCAAAGTGCTCCATGAGCTTCTCGTAGACGAAGCTCGCGACGGTGCTCTGAATATCGCTGTTGAGCTTGCCCTTGGTCTGCCCTTCGAACTGCGGCTGGGGCAGCTTGACACTGATTACCGCCACTAGGCCTTCGCGGACGTCCTCGCCCTGAAGGTTCTCTTTCACGTCCTTGAAGAGGCCCTGGTTCTGGCCGAATTGATTGATGGCACGCGTCAGGGCGGAGCGGAAGCCCGAAAGATGCGTCCCACCATCCACCGTGTTGATGTTATTGGCGAAGGAAAAAACCGTTTCCGAATACGCGTCGTTGTACTGGACGGCGAATTCGATGTGAACGTCAGCGCGGTCAGCTTCGGCGTAAATCGGCTGCGAGTGCAGCACATCCTTGTTTTTGTTGAGGTGCTTGATGAACTCGCTGATCCCGCCCGTGTAGTGAAACTCCGCCTGCTTGTTGCTGCGCTCGTCCTTGAGGCGGATGGTTAGGCCTTTGTTGAGGAACGAGAGTTCGCGCAATCGCTGCGCCAGCGTGTCGTAGTTGAATTCGATACCGTCAAATATCTTGGCGTCGGGCAGGAAGGTGACTTTGGTTCCGCGTCTCTCGGTCTTGCCTCGTTTCTTCAGCGAATCGAGAGGCTTGCCGCGTTCGTAGGATTGCTCCCAGGTGAACCCATCGCGCCAGATTTCGAGATCCAGCCATTCCGAAAGGGCGTTCACGACCGAGACGCCGACGCCGTGCAGTCCCCCCGAAACCTTGTAGCTCTGCGTATCGAACTTTCCGCCAGCATGCAGGACGGTCATCACGACTTCGGCGGCGGACCTGCCTTCCTCCTTGTGCATGTCCACGGGGATACCGCGCCCGTTATCCACCACGGTGACGGAGTTGTCGGTATGCACCGTTACATCGACGCGGTCGCAATAGCCCGCCAGCGCTTCATCGACAGCGTTGTCGACGACTTCCCACACCAGGTGGTGGAGGCCCATTTGGCCTGTTGAGCCAACGTACATTGCGGGCCGCTTGCGCACGGCCTCCAGATCCCCCAGAACCTTGATGCTCGCTGCGTCGTAGACTTCACTCGCGTTGTTGTTCGCAACTTTCTCTTTTGCCACGCTGCCTTCTTCCTCCCCGAAATCCGCCTTACGCAGAAAGACCGACAGGGAAAGCTAAGCCCTGCCGGTCCCAAATCTCCTCAAAACCCCAATACATTTCAGTCTGGCGAAAGAGTTTACTTGCACGAGCATCCTAGCTAAGAACTGGACTCAGATCCGCATGGGCATAATGACGTAGCGGTAGCGCAAAGCGTCCTCGCTGGCGGGGCGGAGTTGACCCGCGCTCTGCTCATCCTTGAGCTCGAGGCGAACTTTGCCGCCGCTGCCCACGACATCCAGGAAGTCGAGTAGGTACTGGTAGTTGAATCCAATCTGGAGCGGCTCGCCGCTGTAGGCAGCGTCCAAGGTCTCGTGCGCTTCCCCGTACTCGCCGCTCGAGGAGAAGATTTCTAACTTGTCCTTATCGACCTGAACTCGAATGGCGCGCGATCGCTCGTCGGCGAGGAGCGCGACGCGCCGGACGGCGGCGGTTAGGAAATCCCGGTCGAGTTCGATGACGCGATTGTTCTCGCGCGGTAGGACAGCCTCGTAATTAGGAAATTGGCCGGTGAGCATCCGCGAAATTAGAACCCGCTCTCCCACGGAGAAGAAGAGATGGCTCTCGTCCTTGGCAAAGGCCACCTCGCTGCTTTCCTCTGCTTCGGTCAGCAGCTTCAGCAGTTCCCCCATCGCCTTTTTGGGCACCAAGACGCGCAACTCGTTCGATAAGCCGGGAATCTTCACCTCACGCTCAACCAGCGCCAACCGATGGCCATCTGTCGCCACCATGGACACGCTCTCAGGTTTCAGTAGTAAGAGTGCACCATTAAGTGTGTAGCGAGACTCCTCGCTGGAAATGGCAAAGATGGTTTTCTGAACCAGTCCTGTCAGTGCGCCGACGGGGATTGTTGTTAATGCCTTGGGAACGGCGGGTAGGACTGGGAAATTATCTCTCGCCATCCCCACCAACTTAAAGGAGCTGCGCTCGCAATTCAGTTGCACCCAGTGGTTCTCCAGGATTTTGAGGCGCACCTCCGCGTCTGGGAGGGAGCGGACAATCTCCAGCAGCCGCTTGGCAGGAACCGTCCCAGCGCCGTCTTTTTTGACCTTCGCGGCGCATGCGCAACGCAGCCCGAGCTCCAAGTCGGTCGCGCTGATGCGAAGACTCGAACCCTCAAATTCCAAGAGTAGGTTGGAGAGGATGGGAATGGTTGTCTTCCGCTCCACAACCCCCTGCGTAAGACTCAACTCTCGGAGCAAATCCAACTTCTTCGCTGAAAACTCCATAGATTGGCATCCCTATAATCTAAGTATTTTACCAGTAGAGCCTGTGAATGTGTGGAAAATCTGCAAAAACGCTCATCCCAAAAGACTTATCAGATGACACATAAGCGACGTTTCCACATACTTTGGGCTTAGTCTGTGACCCGTTGGGGGCAGGCAGAACATCCACAAAGGGGGCTGCATGCCCGCAACTTATGAAAAACGGCTAACCCTAACTCAGACTATCACTAAGCTTGTTGATAAGCCTGTTTAAATCGCGGTCGGACTTCCTCGCTTCCGTGATCTTACCGATGGAATGTAGAACTGTAGTGTGGTGCTTGCCCCCAAATTCCCGCCCGATCTGGGGTAGAGACGCGGGGGTCAACTCCTTTGCCATGTACATGGCAATCTGCCGCGGATACGCAACGGCACGGCTGTTATTCTTCGCCTTTAATTGGGAGAGGCTCAGACCGAATTCCCGGCAGACCACGCGCTGGATATTTTCAATTGATACGTGGCGCTCGTCCGAGTCCACCAAATTCTTGAGGTGATGCTGGGCCATCGCCAGGGTGATCTCGTCGCCCGTCAGCGAGGAATACGCAATCAGGCGAGTCAGGGCGCCCTCCAGATCGCGCACGCTGGACTTGATATTACTAGCGATGAAGTGAGCGACGCTATCGGGCACGTTGACGCCCTGTGCTTCTCCTTTCTTTCCCAGAATGGCAAGCTTAGTTTCCAGATCCGGGGCCTGAAGGTCGGCGGTCAACCCCCAGGCAAATCGCGAACGTAGGCGCTCCTCGAGGCCAGTGATCTCCTTGGGCGGGCAGTCACTCGAGATCACCACTTGCTTTTGCGCTTCGTACAGGGTGTTGAAAGTATGGAAGAACTCCTCCTGAGTCCGCTCTTTGCCAGAGATAAACTCAATGTCGTCGATCAGGAGGATGTCGACATTGCGGTACTTCTCCCGGAAGGAAACCATGCGGTCGAAGCGCAGGGAATTAACGACCTCGTTGGTAAATTGCTCGGAGGAGACATAAGCTAGGCGCATCTCTTTCCAGTTCTTCTTGATAGCGTGGCCGACCGCCTGCATCAAGTGGGTCTTTCCGAGCCCCACCCCACCGTACAGGAAGAGCGGGTTGTAAGCCTTGGAGGGCGCCTCTGCCACAGCGCGGGCCGCGGCGTGCGCAAACTGGTTGCACGAGCCCACGACAAAAGTTTCAAAAGTGTAGCGGGGATTGAGTTGGTGTTCCACCGAATCAAAGTCAAGCTTTCCTTGCACGGCTTTCGGCTCCCCATTCTCGGGCGACTTACGCTCCGCGTTTTCTTCCAGGACATAGGAGATCTCGCGCAGTCCCGTCGGTGATTTCCCCAAGGCATCCTGGATGAATTGACTGTAATGTTCCTGGATCCAGTCCTGGAACTCGCGATTAGGAACGCGCACGAAGAGAGTAGTCCCGGCGACATGACTGAAGCGCGTGGGCCGCAGCCAAGTCTGGTAACTCTGCGGGTTGACCTTGGTTTTGAGAACGCTCAGGACTTCATGCCAGACATTCATGGTCTTCCGCAGGGGAACAAAATTGCGGCGCCCTCTTGCCTCGGTGCACGTCTGGGAGCCTCCTGCTGAGGGCCGCTGCCGGAGAACCCGGGCGCGCCCGCCCCGCTGAGGGAGCTCACTCCGTGATGGCGAGTTGATACCTTTCGATGAGGGCGTTCGAACCGCGCAAGTTGAATTGCCAGAACACGCGACTATACCACAGAGCGAAGTCCAATCCAACCCACTCGCAAGGTCGCCAGCAGCGCACTATTCGAATTGCGGCAGCAGATCTCGCGCCAGCGCCTAAAATGCTCTGCACGCTCCTCGTCCGCCGCGTCAGCTCCCGAGCAAGCGGGCAATTTCGTCTCGCGCAGGAACGCGCAGCGGACTGCTTTCTCCGTCACTCTCTACGATTTGCATGCCCTCCGTCGAGCGTCTGACCTCACCAATCAGCGCGGCGCGGATTCTGTTGCGGTGCAGGGCGCGTAAGATGGCTGCTGCGCTCCGGCGGCTGACCACCGCCAATAAGGCTCCGGAGGCGATGAGGCCGAGCGGATCAAATTTCAGTGCCGTGGCAAGTGCCTGCGTTTCGGCCAGCACTGGAATCCGGTCTTTCCAGATCCGCAACCCAATGCCGCCCGCGTGCGCCAATTCGTAGAGCCCGGAGAGCAGGCCGCCTTCCGTAGGATCGTGCATGGCGCGCACTTCGCCATGGCGAAGGGCCAGTCGCGCGTCGCGAATCACGCTGATGCCGGGCCGGAACAGCAGTCGCTGCGCCCGGCGGACGAGGGCCTTTCCAAGTTTCCGCTCCAGGAACGCACGCTTCTCCCGCGCCAGAATCGCCGTACCTTCTACGGCCACGCCTTTGGTGAGAAGAACCACATCGCCTGGCCGCTGCGACTCTTTCCTGATCAACTTGGTCTTCTCGACTTCGCCCAGCATGTGGCCCACGACAATGGGACGCGCGATCCCGCTGGTGATTTCCGTGTGGCCGCCCACCAGCGTCACCGCAAGCGTTCGGCAGGCGCGGAGGATGTCATTGAAGATCGATTGCGCAAGCGATTCGGTCGGACCCTTCTCCGGAAGCAGCAGCGTCGCCAAGAACCAGCGCGGTCGCGCGCCCAGCGTGGCAATGTCGTTGGCGTTGATGTTCACCGCGTACCAGCCAATACGCTCGGCCGTGAAGGTGATGGGATCGGTCTTCGCGACCAGATATTTCGACCCTACGTCGATGACTGCCGCATCCTCGCCAAAGCGCGGGCCGATGACGACGCCGGAGTCCCGGGGAACAGGACAGCGTGCGAGAAGCTTCCGCAAAACCTCGGGCGGCAGCTTGCCAACTGGAAATCGTCGCAGCATGGGTGCAGCAGGGGCGAGTATAATCCCATTTTGACCGTTGCGGCGCCCCGCTCAGCGGGAAGCGCCAAGATGCAAAACGACGGGCGCAGACCGCGCCCCTGGAGCTTCTGAAGATGCCTCGCGTGGTGGGTGTGATCCCGGCGCGGCTCGAATCGACGCGCATGCAGCGCAAGCCGCTGCGGGCCATCTGCGGCCACCCGATGATTGCCTGGGTCTATCACGGGGCGCGTCAGGCCAGCGCCCTCGACTTGCTCCTGATCGCCACCGATTCGGAAGAAATTCTCGCCTGCTGTCGCCAGGCCGGCATCCCGGCGCAAATGACCTCTTCCGCGCACCGCTCGGGAACCGACCGCGTCGTCGAGATCATGGGCCGCGAGCCGGCCGACATCTACGTCAATATCCAGGGTGACGAGCCGATGGTCACGGCGGAGCACATCGAGTTGCTCCTGCGCCCCTTCGCAGAAGCGCCGGGGACGCAGGTCTCTACGCTCAAAGTTGCGGTCAGCTCCGAAGCGGCGCGCAACCCTAACAACGTGAAAGTGGTCAGCGACGCGAGCGGCCGCGCCCTCTACTTTTCGCGCTCACTTATCCCGCACGACCGCGACGGCACGGGCCAGGTGCAATACTACAAACACCTCGGGATCTATGCGTACACGGGGGCGGCGCTGCGACTCTTCCAATCCCTCCCGCCCTCCGCTCTCGAACAGCTCGAGAAGCTGGAACAGTTGCGTCTGCTCGAAAACGGTATCCCCATCCATGTGGTTGAAACGTCCCAGGACACCATTGGCGTGGATACGGAAGAGGACTTGAAGAGGGTGGAAGAAATCTTCCGGCGGTCGGGCGTGGTTTTCCCCGCCACCTGAAAGATTTCGTTCGTCTGGGCAGCCTCTTACCCCCCGTGCACATGTGCTTCAACAAAGCGCCGTCACATTCCGCAGGGCGAAGAAGGAATGAGAATCGCGAAAGCGACGCGCAAATACGAAGCTTGGCTTGCCCGGCGCACGCGGCTTGTCGCCGCCGACGTCTGCCAGGCCATCTTGGAAGGCTATCGGCGGGGCCCCGCGGAGGGCGGTTCGAGAACCCCCTGCGATTCTAAGCCACGGGCTGGGCGAAGCAGGCGGGATAGGTGCGCCTGTACGGTTTATTCTCTCTGTAAGAGCGCGCCAGTTCGAGGTAGATGCCCAGGTCGCGGTCGAGGTCAGACTGTGTGCCGTCGAAGTAGAACGTGCGGATGGGAATCCCGCCGAGATCCTTGCTGAGCTTGGGATAGATCGATTCCGTGACGATGCCGTTCATGCAGGTGAAGGGGCTGATATCGATGATGCCGTCGGCGCCGTGTTGGGCGAGGTAAGCGGCCTTGCCGACGCTCAACACCATCTCGCCCAGCGCGCCGTTCGAGGGCAGGTAGGGCCAGGCGAGGTCGAGCACTTCCTGGACGTCCGGCTCCTCGTAGCCGGCGAAATCCTCGTGGAAGGGCGCGGTCAGGGCGTGCTCGTCGGAGAGTTGAACGTGGGAGCGAATCTTCTGGGCCAGCATTTCTAGTGAAAAGCGTTTGCCGCGCAGACGAAGTTTGCGCGCGTGGTCGGCGTTCGTATACGCGACCCATTCCGCGATGTGGCTCAACTGAGCCTCCGCCCCGAACCCTTCCAGGCGGCGCACCAGATCTTCGTTCGAGAAGGTATTGAGCCGGCAGAAGATTTCTCCCACCACGCCGATCATCGGAACATCCGGGTCGTAATGAGCCGGAACGCGCCGGAAGCGCTCGCGGGCGCGATGGAGTGATTCGACAAGCGAGCGCATCTGGCAGGCGGGCTCGGCGCAGCTGTGCTCGAGGGTGGTGCAATAATCCTGCAGGCTTTCTTCGAAGGCTGCATCCGCCGCGCCCGTCGCCGTTTCGTAAGGCCGTGTCTTGAGCAAGGCGCGAGAAAGCACATCGCCCCCGACCAGGGCGCGCCAGGCGCCGCGCATGAACGGTCCGCCCAGGTCTCCCAGGTCCGCATAGCCGTTGTCGCTGGTGGGCGAGAGGACCTGAACGTCGGCCCAGCCCGCGTCGTTCAGGACTTTGCGCAGATAGGGGGCGTACTGGCCGAAGCGGCACGGACCCTCAGCTGTGGGCATGAAGAACACTGTCCGTTTTGGATCGATGCCGGGCTGCTCGATGACGCGCAAGAAGTCGCCCACCGTGACGATGGCGGGGTAGCACTCGTCGCCATTCGAAACTCTGCGTCCCAGTTCGCGAGTGCGTTCGTTGGAGGGCGGGGTCCGCTCGGCGTCGATGCCCAGCCAGCGGAAGACGTGCGCGAAGGCCAGCGAGCTGCCATCCGGCATGCGCGGGATGTACACCTTTTTCCCGGCAAGGGGATTCTCCGGGCCGGCCTTGCGGGTCACATGACGGTGACGGAGTGCTGGCATCGCAGAAATCCTTTGCTATCGAGATACGCCTCGCAGCGAGTGATAAACCCAGCGTCGTTGGAATGCCCGTCGAATTGCAGGATAAGCGAGGGCTTGCCGGCCGCGTCATCCAGAAACGATTTGATGTAGGAATCGGGCCCACACTTGAAATTGGTGATGTACACCGGATGGAGGTTGCTGAAGCGCTGAGCGATTTGTGCCGCCGCCAGGATGCGCCGCCCGGAGTTCCAGTACATGTTGGGATTGACGTCGGAAATGTCCTCGAGCTCGACGGGGAGGAAGTCGAGGGGCACGACGTTGACCCCGTAAAGGGCGCGCAGCTTGCGAGGAATGTCGCAATTCACGCTCCGGTCATAGATGTTGTACGCCCGGCCGAGCAGCACAATCCCCGGCTCCCCGGTCTCGACGAGGCGGCGGAGCGCGTCGGCGCCAGCTTCCAGCACCGCGTCGGTGAAGGCCCCTTGCGCCGCGTACGCGGCCATCACTGCGTGGTCGCTTTGGCGCCGCGTTATCCCCAGTTTTTCTTGGGCAAAGTCGCCCAGCTCCTTCTCCACGTGTTTGCGACCCAGCCGGAAATAAACGGTCGGGGCGAGCATCTTCTCACTCGCAGCCTCGAACTGCGGCACGGCGCGTATCACGAACGGCAGAGTCTGGTTCCACGGGCAGAGGTGGGAATCGATTTTGCACTGATGGGCCTCATAATTGACGGCATTGGGGACCAGGAAGTAGTCGACGCCCTTCTCGAGTAATTGCATCACGTGCCCGTGCGCAACTTTCACCGGGAAGCAGGGCTCGGCGACCGTCAAGTCTTCGCCCGCCGCGGTGATCTTGCGGTCTGTGGCCGTGGAGGTGATCACGTCGAAGCCGAGTTCCTGGAAGTAGGCGCACCAGAAGGGGAAGCGATCAAAGAAGAACATGGTGCGCGGAATGCCCACCGTGGGCTTCTTCCCCGAGGGCGGGATCCAGGCCTCTTCCAGCAGCTTGTCGCGGTATTCGATCAAATCCTCGATCACCGGTTGGCGGTCGGTGCGCGCCCGTTTGCGGAACTTGTCCGAGCACTTGTCGCCCCAGTAGCTCTTCTGCCCCTCGATGTTGAATTCCTTCATGTCGCAATAGTTCGAGCAGGCATGACAGACAAAGTCGCGCGTGGTGAAGTTGACGCGGTAGAGTGAGTAACCGCGGAAGCGGCTGGCGCGGCTCTCGGCCTTCATGCGGTCGTGGGCAATCAGCGCCATGCCGATGGCGCCGATGACGCCATTGTGCGGCGGTACGATGATGCGCTTGCCGAGAATCTGCGAGAAGGCAGCCGCCACGGCATCGTTGTACGCCGTTCCCCCCTGAAAGAAAATCACGTTGCCAATCCTGCGGCCGCGCACGACGCGGTTCAGGTAGTTGAGCGCCACCGAATAGGCCAGGCCGGCGCACAAGTCGCCAACCTCCGCGCCCTTGAGCAGCAACCCGGTCACATCACGTTCCATGAAGACCGTGCAGCGCTCGCCCAGGCGGGCGGGCCTGGAGGAAGCAAGCGCCAGCTTGGCGAATTCCTGCTTGATGGAGATCCCCAACTTCTCCGCCTGCTCCTGGAGGAAGGAACCAGTTCCCGCCGCGCAGGCTTCATTCATCGTGAAATCCACGACGACACCGTCGTCGATGGCGATGAACTTTGAATCCTGACCGCCGATCTCGAAGATGGTGTCCACCATCTCCGTGTCGAGCTTCCGGCAGACGTGCGTCGCGCCGGTCTTGTGGGCGGTGATCTCGTCGTTGACCGTGTCGGCGCCGACCAGCTCTCCGATCAGCTCGCGGCCGGACCCGGTCGTGCCCACGCCACGAATGTCGAGCTTGTCCCCCATTTCGGCTTCAATTTCCTGGAGGCCGCGATCCACGACCTCAATCGGACGACCCTCGGTGTAGAGGTATATCTCCTTGAGCAAATTTCCATGGGCATCGGTCACCACCAGGTTCGTGCTCACCGAGCCCACATCGATCCCAAGGTAGGCTTCGATCTTCTCGCCGGGCGCGAGCTGGGGGAATTCCGGAGGCTTCACGCGCTCGCGAAGCAGCAGAACGTTCTCCATCGAGAGCGCGTCCGTGCAAGCGAAACTCTTCTTCGCCGCCGCGTGCTGCTGCAACTGATGGATGGTTCGGAAGGAGCGCTTGCGGTGCTCCTCCGCCTCAAACATCGCTGCGCCCAGCGCCCCCAGCCACGCGTAGTGCTGGGGCACGAAGAAGTCCTTCTCCTCCAGCTTGAAAGCCTGCCGGAGGGCATCGCGCACACCCTGGTTGAGCGCCACGGCCCCCACAAACGCCACCGG
>Ga0315268_10004223_pt1 | contig 15607 bp, 26 predicted proteins | sample C1_top_MG_FD_204535 | JGI IMG/M metagenome (GOLD analysis project Ga0315268, IMG submission 204535) | Sediment microbial communities from Yellowstone Lake, YNP, Wyoming, USA - C1_top | ecosystem: Environmental > Aquatic > Freshwater > Lake > Sediment | place: USA: Wyoming | collected 2017-08-01
TTATTGCTACTTCCTATTCCTATAACAAGTTCATCGACTTTGTCGGATGCTTTCTTTATCATCCTGACATGTCCGTTGTGTAGGGGTTGGAATCTACCAAGAACCAGTCCTTTCATATTCTAACCAATCTTGTATCATCTTTTCGTGATCGAATGCCATAGGTGGTAGTTGTTTTAGTTGGAACCATTTAGCTTTAGCCGCATCGTCACCTGCTTTAAGTTCTCCTTTCAAAACATGACAAGAGAATAGAACGCTTATTACATATCCTCGTGGGTCTCTTTTGGGTTCTGAATAGACATCTATAAGAGTTTGAGGAGTCACGATGAGTCCGGTTTCTTCTTGTGCTTCTCTCATACAAGCATGTCTGACAGTCTCATTCTCATCTACGAATCCACCAGGAAGAGCCCACATTCCTTTGAAGGGTTCGTTCTGACGTTGGATAAGGACTATCTTTCCATTTTCTGATATGATGGCATCTACTGTGACGAAGTGTTTAATTGGGGGTGTCATTTTCGTTTTCTCATTAATTTTACACAGTCAATGTCATTCATTACTTGGTTCCAATCTTTGAATAATATCGGATAATATACAAGGTCTTTTGCAATATCTATGAGGCGGGGTTTGTCGTCTATATAGATATCAAGTCCAAGCGAGCCTATGATAGTGCGTTTGAATTGTGGGCCATATAATTCCGGGAGTCTTAGGCATAATATATAGTCTTTGATTTCTAATTTTTCTAACCACTTATCAGTGAGTTCTCTATCGATGGTATATCTGGATGAAATGAAGAATATATCATGGCCGGCATCGATTAGTTTCTTTATTGATTCAACCGCGCCATCGATGGTGCTGGCGGTTTCTATTCTACTGTTCCATTCATCGCTCATGGCTTCTGGAACTTTATCATCTGGTCCGCAACATATTGTATCATCTATGTCAATTCCTATTTTCATTTTAGGGTCTGAAATTTTTATTGCATTTATTACAGAAGAAGTATTCGCCGCCATAACTATATCCTAGACGAGAGTTACAATTTGGGCAATACGCATAATCTCCACGATGAGATATCTCTGGAAGCTTTGGATAACCATTATATTCGTCCAATGCCTTTTTTGAGATATCTGCGAATTTCATCTTAATATTTACCGTAGACTTCGTCATATAACCAATAGTCTGGATCGTCTTCCAGATTGTCACCCAATCTGACATCTGCACAATCGTCGCATATATTATCTTTGCCGTTATACGACACGCGGCGTTTGCCACAATCCATACAGGTTATACGAGTTTTAACCTCTTGTTTGGGTTTTCTCCTCGTCCTGTTTTGTGATGTTCGAGCCATTTCTTATCCTTTTCGCTGTAATAGGCAACTATGTCGGAGGTGGCCATTATGACACCGGGATAGATGCTTCCAGTTCCTATTGTGTCGAACAGCGGAATCTTATATGCCATCTGAAACGCTTCATCTGCTGCTATGAAGGCAGCGGTCTTTTCCGGATTGAATCCGCTTGATATCGTTATTTTTATATCGTCGAATCCTCTTTCGTGGAGTTTATATTTTAATGCCCACACAGCTGGTATGGTGACGCCGTTTCCAGACATATATTTGTCTGTGCAATTTTCGAATCTATTTTCTTTTATCCAATCGGCATATTGCGAGCGATTCTCTCCGCAGGTATCTATTCTCACTCCACCAACTTTGGCTATCTTCAGTGAGGCGAACGTATCATCAACTTCGCGGTTGTATGTGTCTATCAGTATTATGCGGAGTACCCTGCCAGGTATGTGTTTGTCGAATAGTTGGGCGGTTTTGGCAGTGGGATTGGTTTCGTCGTTGGTTTCTTTAAGATGGGCATGAATTGACAATATCAGTGCGTGGGGCACAGTTCCTATTCCTTCCGAATCCCAGTGTCTGGCTCCGAAGTCGGTGGAGCATCCTGCGAATCCTACGTCGTGGCATATGCCTGTTATCATGTTGTCGCTGTCTGGGCTGAAGTGTCTGGCGCCGAAATAGAAGACGGGTTTGTCTTTTGCGGCTCGTATTATTCCATAGGCATTATGATGTATGGTTGAGCCTTTGAGTTCTCCTGTGAGGGCGCCAGATATATGGCCAAGATAGACGGTTTCGAGATCTATGAGGTCTTGAACGTTTCCTTCTATCTTCATTATAGGTTCGCATGAGGCGCAATATTGGCCGTCTTTGAGTGCATAGATTTTTGCTTTTGGGGCGTGTTCTTTTATGAATGCGGCGGCTTTGTTAACGCCTTTCAAATAGTCTATGTCCTTTCTGACGAACACCTGATATCTGACGAGGGGGTTTATATTTTCCTTCTCAAGTATCAGTTTTGAGCGTAGGAAGTATTTGTCCGTATGCTGTTGATAGTCTTTCATTTTTATCCAATAGTTGTGCAATCCTGAGGCATCGATAGCTCATGCCTTTTCTTGGTTGGCCGAAGGTGGTTATTATCATGGGGTTCTTATGCCTCCACAAGTGGTGCAGTATTCATGGACTTCGGGGAAATGTTTCCCATAGTCTATCATATATAGAGTCTCATTAGATCCGCATTTGCACTCGGAGCCGGCATTTGGTAGCTGTTCTATTTCGTAACGTACTAGCTGTTCGTAGTCGATATGTTTATTTATCAGATTTTCTAATTTTTTCTTTGTCATTTTGGTTTCTGACATAATCTAGCAATCTGCGTCTTTCGCGTTCGGCTTCATCAAGGTTTATTCCGAAGAATTCTGCAAGTAGTTTTTCAATGCCAGGAAAAGATGGATAATATTGTTCTGCATCCTGATCCACTTCACACAGATATAATCTTGGTTCTCTATGTCCAATCCACTCAAGGAAGTCTCCAATTGTCTGGCTTTTGTCTTTGACTTCAAGCATCTTATCCAACATAGGTGTCTTGATCTTCTTTTCGTGCACCAGTTCGATTGTCATTTTGTTTTTCTATCCGGGTTTTTTCTTATCCAAGATCTGGTCTTTTCGTCGAATTTTACGAGGACGCTATATTCTGCATGTTCATTTTTTTCTGTCCCCCAACAGAAGCCTCGTTCAGGTATATCGTTGATCCAGGTGATGGGTCTTCCGCATTTTTTGCAGAGGACTTTTATTTTTGCTTTCATGCTTTGCAATCCAGATTGTCAGAGCTTATTCCGCGGGCTTTAAGCCATCTATTGAACATAGGAGTCCGGCCGCCATGGTCTTCATAGGGAAAAGCATCCATTTCTTTGAAGAATCTGTCGGCAAGATCTGGTTCGTCTTTGAATTCGTAAGGGAAGGCGTGTCTTTTCATTTCACATGTTCTGTCACACTTGATGCGAATCTGATCGATTTATAGTTGGTATCAAGTATTCCGAAGCCATCGTTCGCTACTTTGAATCCGATGAAGTGGCATCCATCGACAATTGATGTATAATCCATATGATGGTGGGCGAACAGCCAGAGTTTGGGTCTGGGTCTGAGTTCCATGAATAGTTCTTCGAGGTGTTCACTTCCAACGTCCTGCCAGGGGCCGAAGAAGTTTGACTTCATGCCTATATCCGAGGGACAGTCGTGGGTGAGCATCATGTCGATCTTAGGGTGTTTTTTGATACAGTTGCGTACTTCTTCATATCTGATTGTGGAGCCTGGTGGAGTGTTGGTTGCATCTATGTAATTGGATTTTCCTATACCTACGGCTTTGAGTCCGCAGATATCGGTGGCTTTGTCTGGTTTGAGATGAATGTAGCAGTCGGGGAGGCCTTTAAGCATGAGTTCAGCATGGAAATCCTCGTGGTTGCCCAATATGTAATAAAGGGGGATGTCGAGGCGAGGGAAGTGTTTTATCACATCGCGCCAGATGCCGATGTCTCCAAGCTGTATTATCGCTTGGGGGGCGTAGCCCATGTGCTTAGATATTTCGAGCTGGCGGGTTATGTCTTGGGGTTGTGCATGGACATCTCCAAGTATCAATATGTCTGTCATTTTATTTTCCGAATCACTGATGCCACGCGGGGATTATAATCATGAAGGCTCGACCGGGCTTTTCGTGCCCACAAAACTAGACGGCTGATCGAGCCTTCTAAACTATTTAAATTATATACATTCTAAAGACTTCTGCGCAGCTTATGTGGGGATCACTGCGTAGTGGTTTTACATATTTTCCATGTCACAATATAAATTGTGTGACTGTGAGTGCATTCATTTGTTCATGTTGGTATTGCTGGATCTTATGAGTATTCTGGCAAGTATGACGAGACAAAGAGATTGCAGGAGTCCTATCTTGGGGAGGCCGAACAAGGCCGGTACGACATAGTTCCATGCGTAAAATACCAATATTGCGTGCACCGGTATCTGTACTATAGAGTACAATATGAGTACGATAACGACAGTCAGGATTGCCCAAACGACTATCATTATCTGCTCGATTAGGCTTTCTTTGTTTGAGTTTTGATTCCGCATTCTGGGCACACTCCTTGGGGGTGTTTCTTCTTGCTGTGTTTGGTCTTTCTTTTCAGTTTGAACTCTCTTTTGCATTTTACACACACTCCATATGACATACCTTCATGGAAGGCTTTTGGGTTTCGTTTTGGTTTGTCTGCCATAATATTCACCTCTATTTAGAGTATTCTTTGAGTTTTTTGATCAGGGAAAGCCGTTTCTGTGGGAGCATTTTACAGTCGTTCTTTATGAATTGGGGGAGTATCTTTTTCTTATCCTTTTCGAGGGCTTCGAAGAGGGATTCTTTTGTGGCACCATCGGTTTTTAGTATCCTATTTCCGCAGAAATAGAGATATGTATGGCCGGAATTTGGTCTATGTTCTATGCTCAACAGCATCCAGGGGAGGGTATAATTGAGTCCCTTTCTTTTGAGCTTTATGTTATATGATCTGGTTCTTACACCCTCATCTTCATTGGAGTTCTTGAACTTCATGCGTACTATTTCCCAGCTTCTGTTTGGGCTGATGTTCTTGCATATGATGTCGCCTGGTTTGGGATATCTAGTTTTTACGAAGGTTATCATAATATCACCTGTACATTATGCCATGATTGTTGGCAGCGAAGGTTTCGGGATAACTTCCTTCCTCGCATTCGCATTCTCCATCAGATGTTTGACATTGATGTTCGGAGATCATCCTAGTGCAGTCCGAGCAGACGACATTTTCATAGCGGATGCCTGGTTTGAGTTTCATACACAGGGCGCAGCGGCCCTCGGATACAAGCGCCCATTTTATCATGGAATCAACTATCTTGAGTATAAAGGACGAGACAAATACTGTAGTAACCCCAACATAGGATGCTACGGTTAATGTAAGATGTTGTCTCAGGCCCATGTTCATATCCTCCTGTTTATCTTGAATATTCTACCGAATTTTTTGATAGTTTCAAGTTTTGTTTTGCGCCACATACCGAACATAGCTTTTATGAATTCCGCATCCTTCACTGCATCTCTGAGTATCAGATATATGTTCCTGTGTCGATCTATGCTATAGACGGTTCTCCCGTAATTGTATCGTTCCTGAGAGTCGTCTTTTATAGTGAGTCTCATTCCGCTACGGCCATATCTTTGGTCTGCGGGGTCGTAATGTATCGAGACTATCATGCTTTCGCTATTGATGCCGGTTTTCTTATGTTGTAGGGAGAGTTTATAGTTTACCGTCTCTTGGTTATCATAGGGCTCTTTCTGCACTCCGTTATATTCGATGTGGTTTATTTTCCAGTTCTCATCGATATCTATATTGTCGGTCTTCACGCTTTTGGCGTCGAACGATTTCTGTTTGACGAATGTTATTGCCATTTGCAATCATCTCCGAATATGTCACCGAACGATTCAACGATTCTCATACGCGAGGTTCTTGTGCTGGAATATCCTATCTTATATAGTGTGGCTACAACAACTGGGGTTTTGACGGATTTCTTTAGGATGTATAGTATGTCGTTTGTGAATATCCCATATTGGTAGTCATATGTATAGGGGGTGTTTCTAATACTAAATACACCCATTGAATTTGGCAGTCTGACGTTTCTGATAGAGGACGTGGATTGAAGTCCAGATTTATTGTGTTTTATCGTGATGTCGATCGTAGTATCATTTTTTGATGATCCTATTATAGTCCCGTTCTCATCGATGGGGTAGTTCTTCAGACCGAGGAATGAATCGATAGTGGGCTTTCTCTTCTTCATCAGGACGATTGTCATTTTAGCAGGATCGCCGCGGCTGCCAATCTGGGGCATCCTGCGACTTTTGCTATCTCGGATTTTGTTCCGAAATAATGCGCGATTTTCTTTATCTTGGCTTCTTGGGCTACTGGCGTAACAAGTGCTGGGGGGTCGGCGTCTTCTGCGATAAGAACGATCTTGGCTTTGCCAGAGTGTATCTTTCTCATCGTTTGGTTCACTCCTGCCCACACTTTGGTCTTGTCTGCTTCTATTGCTTTCTTAAATTCCTCTTTCACTTCTTCTGGTATCATTGGTTTTCACCTCTTATATTCAATCGACCATTTGGCAACAGCTATCTTCATAGATGGCCTTCTGCTGGTCCGACATATATTTTGTCGTTGAGTTTTTATCTTCTCGATTCTTCTCGTTTTCGAGTATGTTCTTGGCGGCTTCTGGGGGGACTGTGTAGACTTCTTGTACGGGGTTTCCATGCTCATCCACTATCTGGATGTCACAGTCATATTTGACAAGGGACAATTCCGGTTTTTGCTTAAGCTTGTCGGATTTCTTGTCGTATTCGTATGTCGGTATTTCGAGTTTGCGATATATCATACGTCCGAGGCTGTATCGAAGCTGATATTCCTTAACGACTCTGCAGTCTTCGGTCATATAGTTCTTGGCTTCGTTGTAGACGCAGCCGACTACTATCGCTATACTATAATCATCGGGGAGGACGCACATCTCCTTGGTATTAGTAACGTCTGTTCCTGAGAAGAAGGTAGAGTGCTCTCCAAATGGATGAGTATGTATCCATCCGCATTTTGTGACTCCTATGCTATCCATCGCCTCGGCTATCTTCTTACCATCGGCTTCTGTGAATGCCGTGCGTCTTGTTTTGTGTTCTTCTGGGATAAGGGCTATCTTGAATACAAGCTTTTCAATGTCGCTGTATTCTCTATTATCGGATGTTATGACAGCCATATTCTCGTTCTTTCCGTCGCTTTCACAGAGGAATTTCTCCAGGCTAGTCTTGTCTACCTTGATAGTGAGGCGTTTATCGGATGATATTTCCTTCATATCCTTGGAATAATCCTTTTCTTCGGGCTTTTTGTAGGTGGAAGAAACACACGTTCTTTTTGGCCATCTGTCGTCGTCGTCGATTTTGGATTGGTATCCCCAATTTTTCTTCCAATCTTTCTCGCCGTAGGCGGCATACTGCTTATATTGGCTATAACCATCGTCGTAATAATCATCATCGTCCAGCATTTCGGTCACCAGATCTTTCAATTTTGATATATCCTCATCGAGCTCCTCGTCTATGTCATTTAGGTCGGATGCGTATGAGCTCATGTCTTCAATACTCTTTTCGTGTTTCTTTCTTATGCTTTCTAGCTTCTTAGAGAAGACAGATTTAAGTGTTTTCTTCTGTTTGTTGGACAGAAAGCCCGCACCATCTATATCGGTGCCCATGTCCTTTTCCGCATCTTTGACTTCGTCGCGGATGAAGTCCATCTTCTCCTTTATCTCCTGTTTGGAGACAAGGGTGTCTTCGTCGTTGGTGTCAGACTTGTCGTATATGGTCTTCGATGTGGTTGTCACCGTCTCAGCTCCGTTTATCCCGTATTCCAGGTCTCTGGATACGAGTTCGTCCTTCTTGGCAGTCAGCGTCTCTTCGTCTAATGGGCGTGTCTGCGTAAGGTCGCATTCAAATTTTGCCATTTTCTCAGCCTCAAAAATTATTCACATATCCGGGTTTAAGATCGATCTGGCATGTCTGGCATTTCTTTCGTCCCAATGGGACCCTTGCTCCGCAGCCGCGACAGCGTCCTTCGAACATTCCATCCGGTGTTAGATTGTAGTGTTTGTTCTGGCAATGAGAATGTTTGTGGCATGTGGGGGACTTGCATTTAGGGCACGCATTTGTCGTTGGTGCTGCACACAGCGCGCATCTGAGGGCAAGATATTCGCATTTTGTTCCTGCGCACGTATTGCACATCTGCTTTCGTCCTGTTATTGCTTTCCACAATCTTTCGGTCTCGCATTTCTTCGGCATTCTCCATGTGCTTCGTGGGGAGTATTTTCCGTTATACTGGAAGTACCATATCAGATAGGTTCCATCTTCTGGGTTGTTCTCCGCATGTATCCAGGTGTTTCTAACAAGCGAGAGTTGGAATGCATAGCTCTCGTGTGAGAGGGCGGCTATCACGACATCCTTTAATTCTCCATGAGGTGCTGTCCCACCGCATATCGAATTGCCTTTGGCGTTTTTGAAGTTATGAGATGATCCTTCCGAAGGCACATAGTCAAAGGAGAACGATATGTCTCCGAATATTGGGTGAGAAACTTTTGCATTTACCCTATATGTATTCTTTGTGTATCCGGATTTTGCTCCAGGTTTTATCTCTGTCAGAATTAGCGAATGAACAGTAGACAAACCTACTTGTTTGTCCAGCTTATATTCGCCTGGTTTCATCTCGTCTGTGACTTTTAGAATCACTGTTTGTTCCGCCATTTTCTATCACCAGATCGGGCTTTCGCATTCCTTAACTGTTATGAATTTGGGAATCTTGCCCTTTGGTATGGATATGTATATTCCATTCTTGCCCTTGAATCTGCAGAAGGTGTTGCCTTTGCGTTCTTTGAACCTAACGGCAATCACTTCGTCGTCTTCGAGGTTGTATTCTTCTCCTGTGTTCTTGTCCCTGAGCTTTATAGACATTGATATGTTTTTCAGGGATTTCTCATTTATATCCTTTTCGGTTTCCCGTTCTTCTCCTGAGAATTTTGCCATTTCTTTCACCTCCTCAGATCTTTCTAAGGAATTTTGTCATCGTGTTGGTGTAAACTTGAAGCGCATGATCATATGGGACGAGGGGCTCATCTTCTGTTCCTTCGGTTTCGAATAGGCTATAATATGCTGAAGACATTAGAGATGCTGCCATGAAGGCTCTGAATGAGGATAATGGGATAGTGGTGCAGTGAGCCTGACCATCATCTTTATATACATCGGTTGGGTTTTTTGTCTTATAGTTCAGGACTTGTATTGTGTTGCGTTCGACTCCGACATCCAATATCTGGCCTATCCTATCTCTTTGGGAGTGGGCGAGCATGGCTTTGTATACTTCCTTTCTGGCGTCGGTGCTGTCGACACATAAGAACACATCACATTCGGCGGAAGATATTCCACCTTCATTGAAGAATTCTATCGCGTTTCCGGCATAGGGTTTGACATAGCACATCGTGCGTTCTGCTACGCCATGGGCGGTTGCTATAGCTTTGTTTTTCCCTTGGTTGCGTTCGGTTGAATAAAGCTGTCTGTTATCCGCATAGGAGAATTCGTCCATGTCTATCAGGGACATATCACAAATTCCGCCTTCAGCCAATATTGTGGCAAGGACCGAGCCAACGCCGCCGCATCCAACTACAATGGCCTTTCTATTCTTTATTTTTTCGTAGGCTTCGTTGGATTGCTTTTCCCTGGTGAACAGGTCTATATCACCTGTTTGGTTTTCTTGTTCCATTTTAAATAATTTGGTCCGATGTCTGCCCGTGGCACGAAGGCCCAAGAGGTGCAGGAATTATGGCCGTAGCCAGAATTCCGAAACCTCGGGGCCGGGTGCCAAAGGGAGGAGTTCCGGTCATTGGTAGGGTCGATGTCTGCCCGATCGCGCTGTAAGCTCGAGGTGCGAGAATCTGGTCGCAGACCAGATTAGCTGCACCTCGAGCTGTATGCGCGGGAGGGAGAAGTTCCCGTCATTGGGCGGACTTGATGGCTGCCCGTGCCTGTAGCAGAGGGATCAGTGTCAGGAACGTAGTTCCTGACTAATGATCCCGTTGCAGCAGGCAAAGGGAGGAGTTCCCATCATCGGCCGCTGCCTCGTTGATATAGGGCGTCATCGGTAACGACATTCGCGGTTGAAAGAGGTTTCCGCACAAATACAGGCCCGAAGGCGTTCTCGGCAGGTTTTTTTGCCTCTCAGGGCGCTAGGCGCCACTGTGTTCGTTTTCAGAACAGTCCGGAAGGGCATTGTGAAGAGGCTGATTCCCGGATTCTTTCAAGGCATAGTCGTCATTCCCTTTTTGCAGTTCGGTGACTGCCTAATCGAGCTGCGAGGGGGTAGGCGTTGCACGCGGAAGAGATGCAGCGCATCTCTTAAGCGTGCAGAGCCGGACCCCTGCAGCTCGGCAGGAGGAGATCCCATCATCGAGCTTTAGGCTCTCATAATCGAGGCGTCATAGGTGACGATTTTCGTGGTACGGAAACTGTTTCGTATCATCAATATCCAATTGCTCAGATACCAATCTCAGAAGACAATTTCCGAGGCTTAGTCGTCGGCCCCGAACTGTTTCCTTGCTAGGTCTTTGACGAGCATTGTTTGCAATGCTCGCAATGCGCTTAAATGATATTTAAGCATCACACATTGGTGAGTGTTAAATGATGACTGCCCGTCTCTTTGCGACGTTCTGACGTAGCGAAGAGTAAGGGAAGAGACCCTCACGGCCTTTCCTTTCACAGTCCTAAGACTCAAATACTTATGGGCGTCATCGGTCTCGGTATTCGCGGGTTCGCTAGTCACCCAACCGGTCGTATTATATTTCTGCAGTTCCTATAACTGCCCGCTCCGGCCCAGGGGATCCGTTCCGCCGTAGCACGCCTATGCGTGCACGGCGGAGAGGATCCTCCGGGCCGGAAAGGGAGGAGTCCCTTTCATCGGCACGGGCCTCATGTTTGGTTAAAAACGTTAGGGCGTCATAGGTAACGATTTTCTCAGTTTGTCGTAGTCTGGGCCATTCTTCAGGAATGCCCAGGGCCAACAAATAAGATAGTCGTCATTCCCTGTTCCGGTCTATGTCTGCCTTCCGAAGACGAGGATAATCCGAGCGGCCCGAGCACGCAGTGCGAGTGGCGCGGGGATTAGCCGAATGTCTTCGCAGGAGGAGATTCAGTCATTGGGCGGGGTGTTATTCCCGCTCTCGTTTTGTATTGGCGTCATAGGGTCTCGTTCTGGATTCGACAGCTCCCTTCGGTTGGGAACCGAGGCACATACTGTTCGAACATACTTGTTTCCCGGAATGGGGGCAGCAATTTTGAGGTTGCGTGCCTTGATCGCCAGAATCCGGATGAGCCAGGAAGACGTAAGGTCATATCGATCTGACGCAGCTAGCCTTGCTCGCGGTAGATCGAGATGACCTGTCGTCTTCCTGTCCCATCCAGATGACGGAGGAGTCCATATCATCTTCCGTTGGGAATCATCAGTTCGGCGTCATAGGTGGCGACATTCGCAGCTATGCTAGTCACCGCCCCCGTTTAGTAGAATGCGCGAAGCCGCGCTTTGGGATACATACAGAGATAGGTCATGCCGTAGTCTTTGGCTTCTTTGATGGTGTCGAATGTGGGGATTTTTCCATTGTATTCGAAATCCACAAATCTGTTGCCTTTCTTTATCTGGAGTTTTATCTTCTTTTCTGTGAGGTGGTTGCGCGTGAGCGAGCCGCCGTGTTCCAGGCACATTTCGCGGAATCTCGTATCATGGCGATGTATTCCAAGATGTATGGCTTCATGAATGAGTATGCGGTCTATATCTTCTTTGCTGTATGTGAAGAAGATTGGATTGGCTAACAACACGTTTATCTTGTAGAATGCGTGACATCGGCGGGCAGAAAATCTGCTTCTTGTGGTGGCGAGTCCGGCGATCTTTACTTTCTTTGGGGATATTTCATACCTTATATCCATCTGGTCGATGATGTCATTTCCCCATATCTTACGGGCTGTCTCGACGAATCTGATTGGGATGTATTCTCTCGCTTCCTTTTCATCCATATAGTTTCACCAGTTCGTCCGTGGTGGGTATTTCCACAATAGTCTTGTCGGTGAGATTGAAGGGTTCGACGCAACACATTGTATCTCCGCAGGCGGAGTGTGGGAATTTTACTATTCGGTGTTCGTCGAATCTTATGCCTTCGGGGCGTTCGAATAGGAATTGGTCTGCTTCGGGGGCGAGGAGCTGATTCAGTTCTATCATCCTCTTTTCATCAACTTCCTTGAAGTCGGTGTAGACATGGAATCCCTTGCCACCGGAGAAATAAATCTCCTGTACGCTGTCGAGTTTCTTGAGGGCGGATTTGAGTTTTTCGGTGGCGGAATCGATACATTTCTTGCAGTATTGGTGGCCGTCATATTCATGCTCGCAATGCTTGTCGGTGTCTATGTCGAAGGCGGGCACGAATGAGTTTCTTCCCCTGCCGCGTCCAGTGGATTCATAGACAGGGTCGTAGAATTGGTTGAGGGAGTAATATGCTTTCCAGATGAGCGATTCAGCAGAGAGCCTTCTGAATTCCTTCTTTATCTTTTCGAGCATGGTATATTTGGATGTGGGGCTGAATAGTCTGCTTTGGAAATGGAATCGAAGGGTGGGGTCCATTATCCTCACATGTCTGTAATGATAATCTATCCGTTCATCGATTGCCATCGAGCGGAACCATTTGAACATGGGTTCTTTGTACACATTCAGTCTAAAGACGGATATGGATTTTTTTATGACGAGCTTCTCCATGTGTTTCGGTTCGATGCGGGGGGAGACGAGATTTATATGGTCTAACTTGAACTTTTCCATCTTGTGCTCGTACCAGTCTATCGTGTCCTGGGTCGGGACGTATGTCTTTATCTCGTAATATTCTCCTTTGGAGAGGGCGTCCACTTCGGTTCGTTCTTTGTTTACGTCTACGAATTTGCCTTTTATGGCATGTCCATTCTCTCTGACGAGCACATTTATAAGTCGTTGGGCATAGAAGTCGTGGCGGGCCTTTGTGCGGCGGTTCGTCTTATATAGGACATAAAGTCTGCCGTCTTTGGTCCAGCGGGCTTCTTCCCATTCGGATTTGAGTGGCTGGAATTTGAGGGATTCGTCGTTCTGCATGACGGCCCATTCCTCTGGCTTGAGTTCGCGCGAGATGGTTTTTTGTTCCTTCCCTTCCTTCCACAAGGTTACGAGTTTCATGAGCCTTATCTTCTTTGTTGTTCTTCTGTGTCTATGCGTTCTCCGTTGACATGGAATATGTATTTGAGTCTATATTTGCGTATAGATTCTGGGTCGATGTGCGTTTTGAGGTGTTCAGTTATCCTCTTGAGTTGCGGGTATCTGCCGCGGTCGATGTCGTACCAGTCTGGATGCTTGACCGGGCCGGTGTCGAGTCCGTCCTCGAAATGATGTATCTCCACGAACATCCTGTTGAGGTCGCAGTATGTCTTTGACCAGCGCTGAATTTCACGCTTGGAATACGGAGACTGATTTTCGTGCTCTCCGATTTTCTTGCGTATTGTGCCCATTGCGAGATAGAAGCTTTTCCTTCGGGTGGAATCGAGCTTCTTTCCCAAGGGCTTTCCATCCCTGTCATAATATCCAAGGCACACTTTCATCTTCAATCACATCGTTATCGCTACAGTCACATCGCCGTGGCGTTTTAGTTGTTTGCTTAAATGATTGCGAAACCCTTCTCTGTCGAAGTAGGGGGTGATTGCTATACTACCATGTATCTTAACGAAGCTCCCGTCTTGGGTGTTGTGTATCTTGAGCTTGTTCAATATCTTTTGGCATTCTACGGTGTCACCTTCACAATAACATTTAACTGTTCCATCAATATGTACTTTTAAAGGCATGGGGGATTCCCTCTTTGTTTAAAAACGAAAATAAAATAGAAAAAGAATATGGGATGGGCGCGTTCAGGCGCCCATCCGTTTTTGGTTCAGGCTCCTTTTGGATTTTGGATGATCCTCAATCCGTCAAGGTCGCCAATGAACTCACCTAGGTCGAGCGCGCCGTCCTGGCTGTCGTAGAACACGTATTGGCGTGTGTCAAGCTTGTATAGCCTTGCTATGTCCTCGACACGGTCCTGTGTGCTCACGACGACGTTCTTGGTTCGTCCGTCGAACGTCACCGGGATGGTCTTTTGCTCTTGGTCAAATTCTGCCATCTTGGGTTTACCTCCTTTATTTATATCATGCGGTTTTCGCCGTATGAGAATATATGGGCGGGAATCTCCTATCGATTTCCTTTATTATGGACTCTATGTCGACATAAGCTCCTTCCATAGTGTAGTTGCGTTTCATGTCTTGTTTTCTTAGCCATTCTTTGAAACGCTCTATTTCGGCGTAGAGGGTTTTCACCTCTTCAGACATAAACAGGTGCCGTAATGCGGGGTCATTTCGCATCTTTTGCACGGATTCTAGAAGTGGTTCTTTCAGCTTGCAGGTTTTGCTGAATCTCTTTTTACAAGTATACCCGAGAGCGGGTATATGATTCATGTCTCTGAGCGGCCTGCGCTTACCGCAGACCATGCACCAAGCTTGCTTGGGTTTGTGATGGCCTTCCATTATTGACCTCTATAATTATAGGCGGTTGGGGTTTAAATACGCCTACTTGCCGAAGCATCCGGGGTCAAACGACACGCGGATGCCATATTCAGATGAAATGTGGTCTAATAATTCTTCGTCGAGATTCTCGTATGAGAGGTCTTCGTCGAAGTCTGTGCCGTCGTTCCAACGGCCAATAAGCCTGACGAGTATCTGACCGTATTCGTAGCAGTGGGCTTTTGCGTCCTCTGCTATGGCCCAGCGTTTTGAATGGTTCTTCTCGGCAGCTATTCTGTTGCGGGCGTTTATCCTATACAGAAGAGTCCTTATCTTATTCTCTATGAGGCGACAAGCTTCGGAGGCAATTGCATTCCTCTTTCTTGCCAACGAGTCTATCTCGTCTGACATTTCCAAGAGCCTGTGTTTGATCTTGATGTCTGTTTCGAACGGGTCTTTTCTGATGGGGGGTTTAGTGTGTCCGGATTTGAGCACACTTTTTATCTCCCTGTCATTCCTGAGCAGCTTTTTCATTTTTAATATATTCTCCGGCGCCGGACGGGGCGTATAAGAATTCTTATCTGGTTCCTATGTGGGCGGTGTCGTACCCGTTTCCAGAATGATGGATACGTTTCCGTCCGGCATTGTCTGACCGGAGTTGGGTATGAATCAGTCGCTAAGGAAGTCCACCGCGTCTTCCTCTGCGGTGAAAAGGGCGACATGACAGCTTGGGCAGCTGAATACAACTATCTCCTCTTCCTTCTCGTCTGAGTCGTAGTCGATCATCCGCGATATGCCGTCTGTGTCTGCTGTGCCACATTCGATGATGGCGCGCTTGTATTCAAGCTCGTCGATCTCTGCCTTGCAATGTGGGCACGTTTTCTTTGGGAGTGGCTGTGGTGTCACTTTCTCCTGTGGCGGAGTCGCCTGAGCTGGTGGTGCCGGTTGTTGGCAACATCCGCTCTGTTGTGTCTGGCATTGTGCCGGCGGTTGTCCTTGGGCCGCTGCCGGCTGCGGCTCTTCATCTGCAAATCGAGCCATTTTAGTCTTTAAAATATGGTGTCTTCGTGCGCTCTGGTGCGAAGTGGGGGGTCTTCGGTATAAGTTTCACCTTT
>Ga0315268_10004225_pt1 | contig 15603 bp, 14 predicted proteins | sample C1_top_MG_FD_204535 | JGI IMG/M metagenome (GOLD analysis project Ga0315268, IMG submission 204535) | Sediment microbial communities from Yellowstone Lake, YNP, Wyoming, USA - C1_top | ecosystem: Environmental > Aquatic > Freshwater > Lake > Sediment | place: USA: Wyoming | collected 2017-08-01
CAACGTGGTATTCGCGGAAAACAAAAGAACGCCGGTTGGGACCACCGCTACCTCTTATCCCTCCTCAAGCTTTAATGCGTTCACCCTGCCGCCGTGACCTGGGACACTTGACGTCTTCATCGGAATCCACGAGTGTAGCTTTGAAACGGAAACCGATGTTATGAAGACTTTCAAATTTTCCACCTTGCTCGTGATCCTCGCGACCCTGGCTTTGCCGGCCCGCTCCGCGAATGACGTTGCGGCATCAGACTCTCCCCCGGCCACAAGCGCCCTCGCCGCCCCTGACACGTCGGTCCAGAAGCCGTCCGAGCCGATGCCATTATCTTACGGCGTCGAGGACATCCTGAAGATGACGCGCGCCAAGGTCAGCGACGACGTCACGGTCTCCTTCATCAAGAATTCCGGTCGCCTTTACCAAATGACCGCGTCCGAGATAATCTATTTGCACAACGAAGGCATGTCCGACCAGGTCATCAACACCATGCTCAACCAGTCTCAGCGATTGACCCCGGCCGCGCCTCCCGCTGCCGCGCCAACTGGAAGTCCTCAATATGCCACGGCCTCCGCTCCAGCCTCGTCGGTTTACGTGATTCCAAGTTCGACGTATTACGACTACTCCTACGATCCCTACTATTCCTACTATCCTTACTACGGGTACGGCTATCCGTGGCTCTCGCTTGGCTTCGGCTGTTGGGGTGGGGGCTATTACCGCGGCGGCTACTATTGCGGCAACCGGTATTATGGAAGTGGCTATCGCGGCGGCGGACACTACGGCGGCGGCTGGACCGGAGGCGGGCATCCCAGCGGTGGTTCGATTGGCGGCGGCCATTTCGGTGGTGGGCATTCTGGCGGTGGTTGGACGGGCGGCGGTCACTCTGCCGGTTCCAGTCACGCGAGTTTCGCCTCGGGCGGCGGCTCCCGCGGTGGGGGCGGTGGCATGGGACGACGCTGAACCTCCCAGCGGGCGCGGCACAAGCTCCGCGCATTGACTCATTGAGGGTTTTCTTTACGCTCGCCGCGTGAACCAGCTCTACTTCGGCGACAACCTCCACGTCCTGCGCGACCACCTCGCGACCCAACCGCAGGCTTTGCTACCGTCCACGTATCACCACGCAAAACCATGAACCACGGCAAAGTCTCCAAAGAAATCGCCGCTGGCCTGCTCGCGCTTAAGAAACGCATCGCCGTCGCAAAAATCCCGTCCTCGAAACTTGACGAGACGCTCAACCTCGCCTCCTGGAACATTCGTGAGTTCGGCAAGGCCCGCCGCAGCGAGGCCGCCATTCATTATCTCGCGGAGATTCTCGGCCAGTTCGACCTCATCGGCATCGTCGAGTTGCGCGACGATCTCACCGACCTTGGGCGTGTGCTGAAGATTCTCGGCCCGTATTGGCGCGCGGTTTATTCGGACATGATTCCCGACGCGGGCGGCAACCGCGAACGCCTCGGTTTCATTTACGACAAACGCGCCGTCACGTTCAACGGCCTCGCCGCCGAGGCCAACGAGCCGCGCGCGAAGAAGGGCTTTGAGTATCTTCCGGAAAAATCCTTCTGGCGCAGCCCCTACATGGCGTCGTTCAAGTCCGGCAGCTTTGACTTTGTCGTTCTCACCACGCACATCCGCTGGGGCGACAATGACGAGGCGCGCCGGCAGGAGATCGAGATGCTGGCCGATTGGATCGAGGCCAAGCGCCTGGAAAAAACCAGCGAGGACAAGGACCTCATCGTGATGGGCGACTTCAACATTCCGTCGCGCACGGACGCCCTGTTCAAGGCCATCACGAAACACGGTCTGCAAATTCCCAAGGCCCTGCTCGGCGTCCAATTCGGTAGCAACCTGGAAAAGGACAAACGCTACGACCAGATTCTGCATCATCCGATTTATCCGGAGAACTTCACCAACGCCGGCGGTGTGCTGGATTTCTACGGCGATGAGGCGCGCATCAAGGAACTATTTCCCGGCGGCATGACCAAGGAAAAGTTCACCTACCAACTTTCCGACCACCTGCCGCTCTGGATGCAGATCAACACGGACATTGAAGGGCAGAAGCTGGAGCAGATCATCCAAGGATGAAACTGTTTTGCGTTCGGGCGCGCGGGTTGCTCACCGCGTATAAACCTTCAGGCAGGGCGGGCAGCCCTCTGCCCGCCGCTCGTTGGTAACCGATTGACGGCGCGCACGGAGTGACGCGCCCTCCCTTGCGGCTCGCGTCGGGCCTCTTCGACGGAATAAAACAACTCGCCCGAACATTCTTATTCCATCGTCACGAACGGCGGGATGGGGCAATCCAGCGTGTCGGCGATGGCGCGGAGCAATTCGGCTTCGCGTTCCTGGATTACGCCGTCGGCACCCACGACGCGGACGCAGGCTTCGAGGAGATTCTTTTTGATCTGTGGCACGGCGAACGCGACGCGGTCGAGCGCGGCGTCAATCTCCGCCAGTCCACATTGCTCGCGCGGCAGCAGCGCCACGCCGCCATCCGGAACGCGTAGATACGGTGCGCCGGCCTGAAAAGCCTTCGCCACTTCGGCGGGGTCGGCGCTGCTAACGTTGGCCAGCGCGGAGAGCACCACGGCGCAATCGGGCACGAGCGGCTTGAGCGTGTAGAATTGCACGACCGGCGGACGGGATTTTTCAAACTGCGGCGCGAGATGGCGGCGGATGATTTTTTGCAGAACGAACTCGAACAACTCCACCTGTCCGTCGCTTTCGATGAGCCATTGGAGCGTCCGGCTGAACTGTTGAAACTCATCGCCGCGCAACGACCGCAACGCGGGCAAGGCAAGATTCACGAGCGGCAACCGCGCGTGCACCGCGATGGGCGCAACTTCCGGGTGCAAGGCGAGGATTTTTTCGTAAAGGACGGACCCACCCCTGACCCCTCCCAGGAGGGGAACTGACACCGGGCGTCCGCTCGCTTGCTCTCCTCTTGGGAGGGGCTGGGGGTGGGTATCTTCTTGCGGAGATGAAGCCGTCATCTTCGCGAGCTCCTGAAGTTGTTTGTCACGCAGCGCGCCGTCGTCGCTCAGGAGCAGGGCGAAAACGAGCGCTTGGGCGGAAAGCGGATCGCGCGTGGCGGACTGGACATTTTCCGGGAATGAATCGCGCAATTGCTCCGCGTAGCGCAGATGCATCGGCGTGGGTTTGCCAAGGTTGGGCAACACGGTTTGCGCGTGGACAACGGTCGGCGCGAATCCAGCCGCCTGACCCGCCGGAAACGGAATGACGGGCGGGAATCGGACAGGCGCTTTCGACGCGACGCGAGGGCGTTGCAACAGTTCTCTCACGGCATCGTCGGTATCGGCGAGATTTACGCGGGCAAATTTCCCGTCCCACGTCGGGTCAATGGCGCGGATACGTTCTTCCAACGGCGGGTGGGTGGCGAACATCGCGAACAATGAACTGCCCAGGCCGTTCCCGAAAAACATGTGGCAGGCGTCCGAAGCGTGTGGTGATTCAAGTTTCGAACCGTAAGCGAAGCCGCCAATTTTTTGCAGTGCGCCGGACAGCCCCGCCGGATTGCGCGTGAATTGCACGGAGGAGGCGTCAGCCAAAAATTCACGTTGCCGGCTAACTGCGGCTTGAATCAATCTGCCGAAAAAGACCCCGATGCCGCCGACCATAATCAAGGCCAGCCCGAGCAAGGGCAGCGGATTTCTGTCCCGGCTGCTGCGGCTTCGTGTGTAAAGCAGGATGCGGCCAATGGTGGCCAGGCAGATGATGCCAAAGATGATTCCCATCAGCCGAATGTTGAGCCGCATGTCGCCATTAAGGATGTGGCTGAATTCGTGGCCGATGACGCCCTGCAACTCGTCGCGGTTGAGCGTTTGCATACAGCCGCGCGTGACGGACACGACCGCATCGCTCGTGGTGAAACCGGCGGCGAAAGCGTTGATGCCGCTTTCGTCGTCCATGACATAAACTTTCGGGGCGGGTATGCCGGAGGCGATGGCCATTTCCTCGACGACGTTGAGCAACTTGCGCTCCTGCGGATCGGCGCTGCCCGGATTCACGAGCCGTCCGCCGAGAGATTCGGCCACGGCGCTGCCGCCGGCGGACAACGCGGAAATTTGATAGAGGCTGCCGAAGACGATCACGGCGAGCGTGCCCATCGCGGAGTAGAAGAACAGGTCGGAATTCCAAAGCGCGAATTCCACCGGCTGGCCGTACTGATGGTGACTGGATGCGGCGCCAAAGATCAACAGGCACGCCAGATAAACCGCTGCGATGATGCACACGACGGCCAGCACGAAGTAAACGACGAGCAACTTCGTGTTCTTGCGGGCTTTGTCTTGTCGTTCAAAGAAATCCATTCGGTTGGGCTTGGTAAAATTGAGAGTGCGGTTTTTCTCTGATTAGCACCCGGCTTCAGCCGGGTGTCGCGGTGGAGCGGGTGACGAGCCGTTTCAACGGCTTGCTCGCAGGCGGAAAACCGTTGAAACGGTTTTCCAATCTCCCTACAGCCGACACCGGGCTGAAGCCCGGTGCTAATGAGAGGGGACAATTCATGGCCTCGGTTTCAATGTGCGAATGACTATGGGTGATGACGTTCAACGAGGTTTGACTGATGCTCTCGAAAGTCCTGTCTGGCAATAAGCCACAAACCAGCAACCAGAATTATCGACCCAAAAGGAAAATAGTGACGAATCGTCATCTTGGCCGGCATGACCGGATGTCCTTCTTCTGACATAACACGGTCAATGGTTTGCTGAACGGCAACATTAATCTTCTGCTGAGTCTGCTCTGAAATGTCAGAACCGCGCCGCTCACGGATGGCGCGATTGATGGTAGGCATCACAAGCAATGAAAACAGAGCGAGTGCGAAATAGAACGCTACAACAAGGTAGCCCAACTTGCGGCAAGACCTAAACGCCCAAATAGCCACAGCCAGACCAACAGCTTGAACGACCGGATTCAGCCACTCAATCGCATGCCAGAAAAACAACTCCGTCGGACCTGCAATTGGAATATCCTGTGGGTTCATCGGTGTTCAACGGCGAGGTGACCTGTTAAAGCCAGTTAGAACTGCACTTTTGGCGCTTCGCGCTGTTCCGGCTTGTCTATCACGAACAGCTCGGCGGCGGCGAAGTTGAACATGCCGGCGATGATGTTGCTCGGGAAAACTTCGCGCTGCGTGTTGTAGGTCATCACGCTGTCGTTGTAAGCCTGCCGGGCAAAGGACACTTTGTTCTCCGTCGAGGTCAGTTCCTCCATCAGGCTCATCATCGTGGTGTTCGCTTTGAGGTCGGGATAAGCCTCCGACAAGGCGAACAGCCGCCCCAGCGTGCCGGTGAGCGTGCTTTCGGCCGCAATGAGTTGTTTCATCGCCTCGGGGTTGGACGGGTCGGCTGCCACACGGGTGTTGGCGGAGGACGCGGCGTTGCGCGCGGCGATGACGGCCTCCAACGTGCCGCGTTCGTGCTTGATGTAACCCTTGGCGGTCTCGACGAGATTCGGAATCAGGTCGTAACGCCGCTTGAGCTGCACATCAATTTGCGCCCACGCGTTCTTAAAGCGGTTGCGGAGTGCGACAAGTTTGTTGTAGATGCCGACTACGAACATCGCGGCGAACACCACCACCACCACCAGACCAATCAGAACCAACGTTGCAATTCCCATAAAATTCCTTTCGTTGAATTTTGACTGACAAGTAGGCCAACGCGATGGCGGGCGCAATTACAATTTCACGGGCAAATTCCAGCGGGACGCCGAACTCCGGCTCGGCGCGAATCAATCGCCATGCTGGCCACCCAACGCGCCGTCACTTTGTAAATCCCCGCTCCTTCAGCCAGAACGCGCAATCGCGCGTCCACGGATGGCGCTCGCCGCTGCCGTAGGGCTGCGAGCCGAGGCCGATGCCATGCTGGCCGCGTTCGTAGATGTGCAGATCGAACGGCACGCCCGCCTGGCGCAGGGCGGCGGCAAACCGCAGCGCATTTTCCACCGGCACGACCGGGTCTTCCGCCGTGTGAAAGATGAAACACGGCGGCGTGTCTTTGGTGACTTGCAGTTCGTTGGAGAGTTCTTTGACCAGTTCGGGCGCTGGATTTTCGCCGAGGAGATTTTTCTTTGACCCCGCATGTGTGAATTCGCCCATCGTGATGACCGAATAACACAAGATGCCGAGGTCGGGCCGCGAACTTACGCGCTCAATCGGGTCGGTGGCGTCGGGTTGGCCCGCGTCAAAGTGCGTGAGCAACGTGGACGCCAGGTGGCCGCCGGCGGACGAGCCGATGATGCCGATGCGTTTGGGATCGAGTTTCCACTCGCCGGCGCGGGCGCGCACGGTGCGCACGGCGCGGGCGGCGTCCTGCAACATCGCCGGATGACGGTAACCTGCGGAGCCGAGCCGATACTTGAGCACGAAACCCGCGATCCCGAGTTCGTTGAACCACCGGGCGTACTGGCTGCCTTCATGGTCGGCCAAGCCGCCGTAGCCGCCGCCGGGACAGATCACGATGGACGCGCCGGTGGCCTTGGCCGGGGCAGGCAGGAATGGCGTGAGCGTGGGGATGTCATTCGTCCCGTTACCCAGCGCGCCGGGCGCACCATCCGGCCAGAGGGGAAATGAATTGGTGGATTGTGCCGAAGAAAACGTCGCCAAACCAAGCAGCAGTGGCAGAAAGGCAAGATGTTTAAGCATGACGCGAGAATAGGCGGCTCGGGGATTCTTTCAAATTCAAAACGAACAGTAAGGCGGTCGCCAACTCCACGGTGACAATGCGCCACCCTCACCACTCCCGCTCAATGCTGCGGCGCTGCCAGAGGAACTCGAACATGTTTCCTTCGTGTGGTTGATCCCAGGAAATCTTCATCGTCGAAACCGGGCCGAGGTTCAGCCGCCCGATGTGCGGGTAGGACATGAGTTGTGCGATGAACGCGGCGTCTTTCGTGATCACTGTGCAGGCGAGCGTATAGCCGATTTGTTTGAGCATCTCGCCTTGTGGCACTTGAACGACGCTGGCGTAGGGACAAAGGAACTCGCGGTTCGCCAGCGGATGCTGGAACGAGTCACAAAGGACGATGGTCGGACGAATGAACCCGCCGCCATCGAAGGTGACTCTGCGGGGCGCGGCTGTGTGCGAAGCACCGGCCGCAGCACTTTCGACGTTTCCTGGCTGCTGCGGCTGGGTCTCCGACCACAGCCGCGGTCCGTTGCCGCGGTACTTCGCCGTAACGTCCGTCGCGCCGGGAGTTTGCAAACCTTCCTCGATTTGCGTGTCAATGAAGTCCGCCATCTTCGGATTCGCAAAGCCGGAGAGCCGCGCGTTTGGGTCGTCCAGTTTGGTTGGCTGAATCGGCCCAAGCCTTTGCGCGAGCGCGTCGGCAATTTCAGCGGCGTGCTTCGGCACGACGATGGCGCTGGCGTTGATGCACGAGCGCCCGCCGTTGTCGGAAATGCTCGCCACCATCACATCCACGTAATCGCGCCAATTTTCGATGCAGTCCTCCCCGATCAGAATCTTGCTCCAGCCTGGACCATGAATCTGGATGGCGGGATTGTTCGCATACTGCGCCGTGGTGGATTTGTCGCCAAAGATCAGTGCGCGACCGCAGGTGTTGAGAATTGCGCCCGCGCCTTCGTGGTCGGTGGGATAAAATCCAAAAGCCTCCGCCGGTGCGCCCGCCGCGATGAACGACTGAATCAGCCGGTACGGCGTCCACGGCTCTTCCTTACCCGGCTTGATGATGACCGGTGTCTTGAGCGCAATGGCCGGCAGCCACAGTGAATTGACCCCCGGTGAATTACTCGGCATCACGAGACCGAGCGCCTGCGTCGTGGGAAAGAAACTCAACCTCGTACCGAACTGTTCTCCGTTGCCCGAATCGAGAATCGAAAGGGCCAACCCGCGCGAAAGTCCGTTCAGCACCACCTTCATGTTCGTGAGCGCGAGGTGGATTTTCTCCATGTTGCGCCGCACCATGACGTGCGGCAGGCCGCTCGTGCTGCTCAAAGTTTCAACGTATTGCTGCGGTGATTGCGTGTGGCCTTTATCACCAAGCAGCAAAGTGCCCTTGAGAAACTGTTCGCCTGCTTTCGTGCAAATCTCGATGAGTTGCGCCACGGAGAACTTCTTCAAAGCCGCCGCCGCCTCGCTGACGCGCGCCAAATCCTTGCGCACGATGCCGGCGTTGATCTGGCTGACGACAGCCTTGACCTCGCCAGTGCGGAAGTCTTTGACCTCGACCGTATCTAGACTTTCGTAAGGCTTGCCGCGTCGCAGTGCTGGGATGTGGGGAACGACACTCATATTAACCGGCAACTCGGGTCGTTGTTATTGATAGGTTCAAAGTTCCCACTTCACCGGCACGGTCAGCTTCTTTCCGAACCGGTTGTTGTAATGCAACTGTCGGTGGCGAACGCCGTGTTCGTGGACCATTTTGGTGAGCTTCACATCGTAGCAGCAGTATTCGGCGATTTCCAGCAGCTTGCCCTCTTTGAACCATTGGATCGCCTGCAGGCCCTCGGCGGTTTTTTCCACGCCGAACGTCGCGGTGGCGATGGCGTCGAGCGAGAGGCGATGTTGCAGTGTGTTCGCCAGGTCCACCATCATGTCCAAAGTCGGAAGCTGGCTCAGGTCGAACGTGGTATAGCCATGCAGCACCTCGTAGTCGAAGCGCAGGATGTTGAATCCCACCACGAGATCGGCGCGTTGCAAGTCCGTGAGCAAGTCGTTGACGTGTGGCTCGCCATAAACCCGGTAATCGCCGCGCGCGGTGCTGAACGTCACGCCTAGGCTCATGCCCATGCGGCTGATTTTGCTCCAGCCGCCTACCTCATCAGCGGACTTCTGCGTTTCGAGGTCGAAATAAACGATGTTCTTCGCCATGCGTGTGACATCATCAAACCCGCGCCGGGGTCAGGAAACAAACCTAAACTTTTGAAAGTTGCGGTTGGGGGCGTGTCGCGTGTTCGCCCCCTGCGTTAACGACTTGAACCTCGCCCAACCATCGCTACGCTGGCCACGTGCAACGTGGTGATGTCACTTCATTTGACGTGTCGGGGACGAATTTTCTTTTGCGCGGGCCGTTGCCGCGCTCGTACGCCAATTTTCTCGGGCGAAAGTTGTTCCTGTTTCTACTAACGATCCAAGGCCTGGGCGCGTTCGCGCTGATCACGCTCGGAGTGTTCATCCGAAAATTTCGCACGGCCCCGCACGTGATCCGCCCGCTGATGCGCCGGGAGATCGCGCGTTCCGGTTCGCGTTTGCTGCCGATGTTTCTGTTCGTCGCCGTCGCGCTCGGCCTGCTCGTGATTGGACAAACGGTGTCGGCGCTGGCACGCGTGGGGGCGATTCAGTGGCTTGGCTCGATCATGGTCATCGCGGTGGTGCGTGAACTCGGTCCGTTGCTGGCGGCACTGCTGGTGCTGGCGCGCGTCGGCACGGCGAACGTCGTGGAACTGGGTACGGCGCGAGCGTTGGGCGAAGTCGAGGCGCTCGAAGCATTGGGAATTGACCCGGTGCACTATCTGGTTGTTCCGCGCGTCGTCGGAATGGCGGTGGGAATGTTCTCGCTGACGGTTTATCTGATTCTCGGCGCGTTGGTGAGCGGCTACGTGTGGGCGTTTCTGCAAGAAGTGCCGTTGCTGCCGGGCGATTATTTCAGCCAGATCGCGGGCGCACTGACCTATCTCGACTTCGTGTTGCTGGCGCTCAAGACGTGCGCGTTTGGATTCATCATCGCCATCGTGACGTGTTATCACGGGCTGGCGCAACCGTTGCAGCTTGATGAAATTTCGCGCGCCACGGTGCGCGCGGTGGCGCAAAGCATCATCGCCTGCGTGCTGATTGACGCGTTGTTCATCATCTTTTACCTGACCGTAGGATGAACGAAACCGCAACCATCTCCGGCCCACCCGCGTTAGAAATGCGCGATCTCGCCCTTGGCGCGATGCGCGACCAAAGCGTCAGCGTCGCGGAGGAAATCAACTGGACGGTGAACGCGGGCGAGTTCTGGGTGGTGGCCGGGCCGCAGCGTTCGGGTAAAAGCGATTTCCTCATGCTCACGGGCGGGTTGATGTCGCCAACGCGCGGCAGGCATCGTTGTTTCGGCGCGGAGATGCCGATTTTCGAGGAAGAGCGGTTGGCGGAGCGGCTGCGATTGGGCCTTGTCTTTGATGGCGGCCAGTTGTTCAACCACTTGACGATCGCCGAAAACGTGGCGCTGCCGCTGCGGTATCACGAAAACCTCACCCCCGATGAAGCTGAACCCCGCGTGCAAGCCATGCTGGAACTCGCGGAGTTGTCGCGTTTCGCCGACTGCGCGCCGCCAGCCATTGCCCGTAACTGGCAGAAGCGCGCCGGGCTCGCGCGCGCGCTCATGCTCGGGCCCGACGTGTTGTTGTTGGACAATCCGCTCGCCCGATTGGACCCGCGGCACGCGAACTGGTGGCTGAATTTTCTCGGCCAGTTGGCGCGCGGCCAAACCGCGTTGCGCGCCCAACCGATGACCCTGGTGGCGACGAGCGAGTCATTTCGTCCGTGGCGGGACCACGCGAGTCATTTCGCGCTGCTGAACGATGGAAAGTTCATCCCCATCGGAAACCGGGCCGCATTGGAAGCTTCTGCCGACGCGCTCGTGCGTGAATTGCTGGCTGGCGCGACGGACGCGGATGCGTCAACCTCCGTACAAAAGAAATAGCCGATGGCCCTCCAGGATTTAACCCCGCAATTGCGCACGCGCCTTAGCCGCATGGAGCGCGCGGTGGGGTGGTTTGTGGTGCTGGCGACGGCAATGCTGGTGTTTGGTTTCTCCTACTACGTTTACAACACGGCCAAGCGCAAAGGCTGGTTCAAGACCCGCGCGCCCTATTTCACGTTTGTGAACCGCGCCACCGGGTTGAAAGTGGGCGACCCCGTGATGCTGATGGGGTTCGAGGCCGGGCGGATTACCCAGGTGCTGCCGCAACCGCCGGAAGATTTTTATTACAACGTTTACGTCGAGTTCGAAATCATCGAGCCGAATTACGGCTATTTGTGGACGGACGGTTCGCGGACGAAGGTGGAGGCGGATTTCTTGGGCAAGCGCGTGCTCGAAGTGACGAAGGGCACGGGCGGCCATGCGACGTATCTGTTTCATCCGCTCCACGAACTGACCCTGGCGGAGGCGGAAAGATTGGACGCGCCGGAAAAATGGCTGCTCGGGGCGGACATTTATGATGAGACGGAAACAAACCGGGTCATCAAGGCGATGACGCCTTTGCAGAAGGAGACACTCGCCGTCCTCCGTCAGCTCCGGTGCGAAAAATTTTCCGCCTTCGACGCGCGCGAGCAGCGGAAATCACCCACCGTGGTCTGGAACGACCAGGAAGGCAGATATGTGAAGTTTGTTCCCAAGTCCAATCCGAAGGAGAACTTGAAGGCGAACATTTACTGGTTGCCGGCGGACGAATCTCCCGCGGTGAGCGAGCGGTTGGACAAGCTCATCGGCCAGGTGGAGAAGGCGCTGCCCGACATCCTCGACTTCACCAACAAAATTGCCGCCGTGCTGGCCAATGGCGTGAACCTCACGTCCAACTTGAATGCCGTCGCCCTCAACGCCCAACCCGTGTCGTCCAATCTCGCCTACATCACCGCGCAACTCCGCGCTCCAGGCGGGCTGGGTGAATGGGCGCTGGGCACGAACGGCCAGCGAAACCTTGATGCCGCTTTGGAAAACGTCAACGCGACCGTCGTCCACACGGACACCAATCTCACCGCACTCGTTGAAAATCTCGCCCGCTCGCTGGACCACCTCGCCGACATCACGAGCAATTTGAACGCGCAAGTGCAGGCGAATACGAACATCCTCGGTTCAATTTCGAGCGCGGTGGTGGATGCCGACGATCTGGTGCAGGGCTTGAAGCGCCACTGGCTGCTGCGCTCAGCTTTTCGCGGCAAGACCACAAACGCGCCGCCTTCCGCACCGCGGCTTGCGTCGCCGAAGGAACAAGGGAAGCCGTGAGATGAAATGAGACGAAGCGCGGAGCGATGCTCCGGGTTTCAATCATGTGGTCAAGCCGGCCGGGCCGGGACTCAACCTTGCAGCAGGAGATAAATCAGCCCGCTGACGCACACGAGGAAGAACGCGATGATGCCGCCGTCCAGCAAACCAAAGTGTGGCTCTTCGGAATGGTTCGCCGGAACGAGCGTGGCTTTGATGTAGTCGCCGCTCTTCCGAGGGGCTCTGAATGTTATCGCACTCATAACGCCCGTTTAAGCAAGCCGTGGGCCAGCGGTCCGGTGCGTGATAATAATCTCGCCGCCAGCGCGCGAACGCCGGGTCGAGACGCATTTTGTCCCGCCGAGTCTTGAGATTTGACAGGTCGGAAGAAAACCGGGCAGGCGTGGATTTCGCGCCGGGCGCGCGCGAAATGGGGATGGAGTTTGACCGCCACGGTTCCAAATGACCTGCGGTTTTTCCCGCCTCAATATTGATGGTTGAAAAACCTACAAACCTTTGTTGACACGCAAGGAAGCCTGAAATAGAACCCCATTATGGCAGTCGTGATAGACCGCAACTTACTCTCGAATATTTGTTAGGCCACATCATGACTCCCGATTTCAAGGTTAGATTTGGTGGCATTGGAAGAAGTCTCACATACGAAGATGGAAGTGGGACACTGCTCTTTTCATTTGATTTTGCCATGCCAGATGGAAAGAGGATGATTATTTACAAAGCTGACATGACTGGCGACCTCAAACCGATTCCATCTGGTTTGTCTGAAGCCGAGCAGTCACGCCTTCAGTTGGCTTACGAGAGAGTGAAGCATTATGCCGTTTCATGCGGGCACAAGTTGTATGAGAACGATGTGGCCTAACTTTCTACGTTAAGCATCGTCGTCGCACCTGGGACACTACTTTGTCGTTTAAGGATTCGTCGTTTGAGGGTTTGACCTCGCGATGCTGCCTGCCTACACTCACTGCTCTGTTTTATGAAAATTCTGGTTTGTGATCCGGTTTCGCCCAAGGGAATCGCCTTGCTGCAACAACGGCCTGAGTTTCAGGTGGTCGTGTTGCCCAAGCGGTTGTCCGAGGCGGAGCTTTTGCCGGTGGTGGCCGACGCGGTGGCAATGGTCGTGCGTTCCGAAACGAAAGTGACGCGCAAAGTCATCGAGGCCGCGCCGAAACTCCGCGTGGTGGGCCGCGCCGGCGTGGGCGTGGACAACGTGGACGTGGAGGCCGCCACGCAACGCGGCGTCGTGGTCATGAACACGCCCGGCGGCAACACGATTTCCACGGCGGAGTTGTCGTTCGCCATGATTCTCAGTCTCGCGCGTAAAGTGCCACAGGCAGCGGCCTCGATGGCGCAAGGCAAATGGGACCGCAAACAGTTTCAGGGCGCGGAACTCGCCGGCAAAACGCTCGGCGTGCTGGGCATGGGCCGCATCGGCAGCGAGGTGGCCAAACGCGCCCTCGCCTTCGGCATGAAAGTGGTGGGCTACGACCCGTTTCTTACGGAAGCCCGCGCGCAGTCGCTCGGCGTCGAGGTTGCGTCCGACCTGGACAGCCTGTATCGCGACGCGGACTTCATCACCGTCCACATGCCGGTGACGGAACTGACGCGCGGGATGTTGAACACCGCCGCATTTTCTAAGATGAAACCCGGCGTGCGCATCGTGAATTGCGCCCGCGGCGAAATCACCATCGAAGGCGATCTCATCGCCGCGCTGGATTCGGGCAAGGTGGCCGCCGCCGCGCTGGACGTTTTCGCGATCGAACCGCTGCCCGGCGACCATCCGTTTCGCAAACATCCCGGGATCACGCTCACACCACATCTCGGCGCGAGCACGGCGGAGGCGCAGGAAAAATGCGGCATCGAAGTCGCCGAAGTGATCACCGCATATCTGCTCACCGGTGAAGTCCGCAACGCGGTGAATCTTCCCTACCTCGACGCGAAAACTTACGAGCAGATCAAGCCCTACCTCACGCTTGGCGAGAAGCTGGGCAAGCTGCTGGCGCAACTCGCGCCGCCGCTGGTGGACCGGCTGCACATCACCTATGGCGGCAAGGCGCAGGAGTTGCCGAACATTGATCCGGTCACGCGCGCCATCGTGCAGGGTTTCCTCTCGCGCGCGGCGGTCAAGGACCTCAACAACATCAACGTCCGCAGCATTGCCTCCACGCTCGGTCTGGCGGTGGAAGAAAAGCGGTCCAACGAACCGGTGACGTTTAATGAATGGCTGCACGTGCAGGCGTTCAACGGCGCGGAGAAGGTCATTTCGGCGGGCGGAACGTTTTTCGGCTCGCCGAACAACCCGCGCATCGTTCGCCTTTACAGCACGCCCGTCGAAATTCCCATCAGCGGCACGATGCTGCTGTTGAACAACAAGGACCGGCCCGGCATGGTGGGCCACCTCGGAACATTGCTGGCCAAACACAAGGTCAACATCGCCAGCATGAGCCTGAGCCGCGATATCGTGGGCGGCTACGCTTTCACCGTGCTCAACCTCGACAGCGAGCCGCCCGCGCCGGTGCTGGACGAACTGCAGCGCGATCCCGACATCCGCAACGTCAAAGTCGTCACATTGTAAACCATCCGACCCCCTCAAAAAAATCATGACTCATAAAACCGCAAAGACTCTTTCCCTCGCGCTGCTCGCCGCGCTGCTTGCTGCGCCGGGCACCTTCGCCGTCAACTCCGGCACGAACGCTGCCGCCAAGCCTGTTGACAAACTCACTGAGTTGTTTGGCGACGCCGTCGTTGCCAAAGGCAAAGGCGTGGAAGTCAAACGCAGCCAGTTGGACTCGGCGCTAATCAGCATCAAGTCCGCGGCGGCAGCCCGCGGCCAGACGCTGCCTCCGGAACAGGTGAGGATGTTTGAACAGCAGGTGTTGCAGCGCCTCATTCAAATTCAACTTCTGCTTGGCAAAGCCACCGATGCCGACAGGACCAAGGGCAAGGAAGCCACCGAAAAACAGTTTGCGCTCATTCTCAAGCGCGCAGGTTCCGAGGAGGCGCTCAACCGTCAACTCAAGTCTGTCGGAATGACCGAGGAGGAGTTACGCGCCAAGATGGGCGAGGAAGCCACCGCCCAGGCCGTTCTTGACCGCGAACTCAAAGTCACCGTGACCGAAGACGCGGTGAAGAAGTTTTACGACGAAAACCCGGCGCGCTTTGAGGAGCCGGAAATGGTGCGCGCCAGCCATATTTTATTGAGCACGCTCGATCCGGTCACGCGTCAGCCACTCTCTGACGACAAGAAGTCGGCCAAGCGCAAACAGGCCGAGGACCTGCTCAAGCGCGCGCGCGCCGGCGAAGATTTTGTCAAGCTGGTCAAGGAATATTCCGAAGATCCCGGCTCAAAAGAAAAGGGCGGTGAATACACCTTCCCACGCGGCCAGATGGTGCCGGAGTTCGAGTCGGCGGCGTTTTCACTGAACACAAACCAGATCAGTGACATCGTCACCACGCAGTTCGGTTATCATATCATCAAGCTCAACGAAAAAATTCCAGCGCACAAAGTCGAGCTGGCCAAGGTGGCCGACGACCTGAAGGAAGGCCTGAAGCGGCGGGAGATGGAGAAACTTCTGCCCGACTATATCGAAAAACTCAAGCAGGACAGCAACGTCGAAATCCTCGACGAAAAACTGAAGCCGAGGGAAGCTGGCCCGGACGCC
>Ga0315268_10004226_pt1 | contig 15603 bp, 13 predicted proteins | sample C1_top_MG_FD_204535 | JGI IMG/M metagenome (GOLD analysis project Ga0315268, IMG submission 204535) | Sediment microbial communities from Yellowstone Lake, YNP, Wyoming, USA - C1_top | ecosystem: Environmental > Aquatic > Freshwater > Lake > Sediment | place: USA: Wyoming | collected 2017-08-01
GCCGCCAATTTGCCAAAAATGGTACCGACCCAGTCAATCATTGTCTGCCCGCCGGCAATGATGAAATTGATGATCTTATCGAGCGATGCGTTAAACAAAATCATCAGCCCGATGACTAAAACAGCCAGATAGACCAACACTGCCCCCTGTGTCGAGATATACCCGGCAACAATACTCCATATCGACGTACCCACTGAACCCGCCTGCGTGAGCCCCAAAAGAGAGAAGAGCAGCACTCCTAATCCGAACGGAACATTCGGACTTCCGATATCGGATTTTATTTTGAAAAAGAGAAATGAAAGTGCGACAAGAAACGGAGGCAATCCGTACATAATCCATCCGAGGTTGATAGTCAATTCCTCCCGGAGTCGCGTCAGAAGCACGCCGTCACCGAAAAACGAAAGAGTAATGGTTCCGGCAAATAACCATAACCATATTGCACCGACGGTGTAGACCGTTTGTTTTTTAAGTTTTAATGTAAAGGGACTGCGCTTGTGATAATGACGGCGTTTGCCCCACTTCCTGGCCATGGAACTAGTATACTATACTTCCACAATCACCGGAACGATGAGGGGGCGGCGGCCGGTTTCCTGAAGTAAAAATTTCTCAAGATTTTCCCCGATCTGGGACCGCGCAAACCGCCAGTCAACAATTCTTCCTTTCTTGAGCCGGAGCGACTCAGATACAACCCGTTGGGCTTTATTCAGTAATTCGCCTGATTCTTTCATGTACACGAATCCCCGGGAAATAATATCGGGGGCAGCGGTAATGCGGCCGGTTGATTTTTCCATAGGAACAACCACAACGACAATACCGTCCGTTGCAATCGTCTGCCGGTCCCGCAGGACCGCGTTCCCCACATCTCCCACCCCCAGGCCGTCAATCATAACATTCTCAAGATTGAGTGTTTCAACGACGGACGGCGGATATCCTTTTTTAAATTCCAGAATCTGACCTTCCTCGGGAATTAAGACGCTGCGCTTGTCGTATCCCAAATCTTGCGCGAGCCGGCGGTATTGCATGATGTGGCGGTACGTGCCTCCGATCGGGAAAATATATTTTGGTCCCAACGCCGACAAGAGGAGCATGAGGTCTCCCTGCGACCCGTGGCCGGAAACATGGAGGTCTTCCATAATATCCGAATATGCCACGCGGGCCCCTTTCCGGTATAACTGTTCAATAATGGAAGCGACGCTTCCCTCATTTCCCGGTATGGCGTCTGCGGAAAAAACCACCGTATCCCCTTCTTCAATATGAACAAATTTGTGATTATCGTTTGCCATGCGGTTCAGCGCGCTTGATGCCTGTCCCTGGGCCCCGGCGGCAATAAGGAACTGTTTGGTCGGCGGCAACCGCTTTAAATCTGAATCCCTGATGACAGATTCCCGGGGAAATCTCATATACCCGAGTTTCAATGCCGCCTCCACATTATGGTCCATACTCCGGCCGAAGAATGCGATTTTCCTGCCGTGTTTCAATCCAATCTCTATAGCCAATTGAATGCGCGAAATGTTTGATGACTGGGTCGTAAAAATAAATTTACCCGTACAGAGAGCTATTTCTTTTTCCAATGTTTCCCCGACGACCTGTTCTGAAGGGGTAAATCCCGGCCGTTCGCTTCCCAGTGAATCGGTAAGGAGGGCCAGTATCCCCCGTTGCCCCGCGGCATTAATCTTATCCAGTTCCGACTTTTTGCCGTCCAACGGATCAAAGTCAAACTTGAAATCACTGCCGTGGTAAAAAATACCGGCGGGGGTCTCGATAATAAGGTTTGCCGTATCCGGAACCGAATGCGTCATGCGGACAAACGACACGGTAAACGGCCCGATACGCAATGTCTGACTGAATTCGACCGGGGTGACCCGGGCTTTCAATTTTGCCTCTTCCAATTTTATGTTGGCAAATGCGGCGGTGAGCCGTGTGCCCCACATGGGAATCCTCCCTAATTTGGGATATAAATACGCGATGCCTCCGATATGATCATCATGGCCATGCGTAAATACCAAACCGCGGATATACTGTTTCTTGTCAGCTAAATACCGCACGTCCGGCAGGACTAAATCAATGCCGTACATGTCCTCATCCGGAAATCCGATGCCGCAATCAACGATAAGGATATCGCGGATTTTTCCGTCATACCGGTATTCGTACACAAACATGTTTTTTGTCACGTTGCCGGTCCCGCCAAGCGGAATAATCCGAACACTATCTTTTCCTGACGCTATTTCTCTTTTTTGTCTGTTAAATGGATTAAATTTCATAACACTTTCTTTCTATCAATAACTTTCTACAAAATCTTTTATATTACTTTCATCGATATGAATGCTTTTTGCTTTTCCTTCCACGATCATACGCGCCACCTTGCGGCATACACTGTTTATGGTGCGCTCTAAACTTCTGATACCGGAATCATACCCCAGAGGCCGGACGAGTTTGGGCCAGATATTCTCATCAATCGTAAGGTTTTCCGGCGTGAGTCCCGACTCACGCAACAGATGCGGCAAAACATATTCTTTTGCGATTTTTGTCTTTTCCTCATCGGTATAGGAGGGCATCTGAATCGGTTCAAGACGGTCCAGAACTGCGGTCGCGATATGTTCCGTGTTGTTTGCCGTTGCGATAAACAGCACGTCGGACAAATCAAACGGATAATCCAGATAATGGTCCGTAAATGCCGCGTTTTGTTCCGGATCCAGCAGTTCAACCAACACGCCCATAATGTCTCCCCGCGCGGCTTCTGCCACACGGTCAATTTCATCCAGGAGCATCACGGGATTTTTGCTTCCTGCAAACCGCAACCCCTTCATGATCAGCCCGATTTCCGCGTCTGCCCGCACACGGGACTGCCCGCGCAGTTCCAATGCATCGCTCATCCCTCCGAACGGCACACGGACAAACCTGCGTCCCATGGCCGTTGCAATGGATTTTGCCAGTGTCGTTTTTCCGGTACCCACCAACCCGACAAGACATAATATCGGTGCGCGCTGGATATTTTTTGTCTGGTCTTTATTCAATTTTAAAACGGATAGATATTCCAAAATCCGGTCTTTCACCGGCGCCAAACCGTAATGATTTTTGTCCAGAATCTCCTTTGCCTTGGCAATATCCAGTACATCTTCCGTCCGTGCATTCCAGGGAAGCGCGACAACCCAGTCGATATACCGAATCATTTGTTCGATGTGAACACGGGCGGAAATATCGTTCTCGAGGCGCGAAATTTCCTCCAGATTTCCGAGAACATGCGCTTCCAAATCACCGGGGATTTTCGATTCTGCAATTTTTTTACGAAGGTTCGTCACTTCGTCGGAGAGTTTAGACATACAAAATAATCATAACATATTAAAATCTGCGTGGACCACGACGGGGGCGGAAACTTGGTTCGCGGCGTTCGCGCACAGGGGCTTTCTTAGCATCTTCGCCGAATAACATGGATAAATTAATTCTGTGCATATCGTCCACTTCCATCACCCGTACGTGAACTTTTTGGCCTATCTTCACGACCTCTTCCGGTTTATTCACAAACCCAGTGGACATTTGCGACACATGCACCATCCCCTCTTTACCGGGTAAAATCTCCACAAATGCACCGAACGGTAAAATCCGTTTCACTTCACCCTCAAACTCTTCCCCGACGGTTACGTCGCGGGTCAATCCCGTCACCCAGTCCACCGCTTTTTGCACGGCTGCCTGATCAACGCCGGAAATCATCACCGAGCCGTCATCCTCAACGTCAACGGTTGCTCCGGTTGTGGCGATGATATTGCGTATCATCTTTCCGCCGGGGCCGATCACTTCGCCGATTTTCTCAACCGGAATCTTGACGACCTGCACCTTCGGTGCATATTGAGAAAGATTCTTTCGCGGAGCCGGAAGGATTGAAACTATCTTCTCCAGGATCTTAAGTCTCGCAATTTTTGCCCGTTCAAACGTTCCTTCAATAATTTCATCCGTTATGCCGTCTACCTTCATGTCCAGTTGAATGGCGGTAATACCGTTTTTGGTTCCGGCCACTTTGAAATCCATGTCGCCTGCAAAATCTTCAATGCCCATGATGTCGGTCAAAAGTACAAACTTTTTCTTGTCCGTCATAAGGCCTATTGATATACCGGCAACCGGTTCCTTAATCGGAACACCGGCATCCATAAGGGCCAGAGTGGACGCGCAGGTGGATGCCATGGAGGTAGAGCCGTTTGAGGACATCACTTCCGAAACCAGCCGGACGGTATACGGAAATTCTTCCTCAGCCGGAATAACGGACAACAGTGCCCGTTCCGCAAGAGCCCCGTGCCCTATCTCGCGCCGCGAAGGTGTTCCCACGCGCCCCGTCTCTCCGACAGAATACGGCGGCATGCTGTAATGATGGATATACCGCTTGGATTCTTCTCCGGTCGGGCTTTCGATGAGTTGCTCCAATGATGGAGTACCCAGGGTCGCAACGGTTAACACTTGTGTCTGCCCGCGGGCAAATACCGCACTTCCGTGAGTGCGTGGAAGTATACCAACGTCTGCGGAAAGCGGACGGATCTCATCAATTTTCCTGCCGTCGAACCGTTTTTCTTTTGTGAGAATATTATCGCGGACCTGTTTTTTAAACAATGTATCCAGTGCTTCTTCAATAGCTTTCTGCGTATAGTCCTTGCCGTACGCTTCAGCGATTGTTTTAGCCAGTGTGATAACCTCATCGCCGCCGAATTCTTTTTCCGCTTTCTTGGCGAACGCCGATTCCATTTCTTTTTTATAGTCTTTAACAATTTTTGCCTTCAGATCTTCCGCTTCCGTCGCGGCAGGCGCCGTCACCTTTGTTTTTCCAACCTCTTCAACTAATTCCTCAATCATTGTGATAATTTTTTTATTGGCGTCTTTGGCCATACCAACGGCATCTTTTACCGTTTCTTCCGGTGTTTCACAGAATCCGCCCTCAAGCATCATGACGCGATCGCGGTTGGATGCCACGACAAAATCAAAATCACTCATCGCCTGTTCGGAAATACGGGGGTTAACAATAAGTGTTCCATCGGAATTATCCGCATGGACGTATCCCATACGCACGGCGGAAACCGGCCCGTTCCACGGGATGGGAGAAATGGCAATAGCCGCCGACGTGGCAATAAGTCCCATCACGTCCGGATCATTTTCTCCGTCAACGGATAGGACGGTAATAATGACCTGCACATCATGTTTGTATGATTTGGGAAAAAGAGGGCGGATCGAACGGTCGATGACGCGTCCGGCCAATACCGCATCATCGGAAGGTCTGCCTTCACGCTTCACCCAACGGGAACCTTTAATTCTCCCACCCGCGTACAAACGCTCGACATATTCAACGGAAAGCGGGAAATAATCCAATGTGGTTTCCTTCGATGATGCAGTCACGGTAGCCAACACCATGGTATCGCCGTACCGGGCCAATACTGCAGCCGATGCCTGCTCGGCAAACCGGCCGACCTCAAGCGAAAGCGTTCTTCCGCCTACTTCAATGGATTTCTTAACAATTTTTTTTGACATGAAATTTTTCTTGGGGAAAGTGGGAAGTGGGATAAAATGTTCGTTTGATCATTCAAACGTACGTTCCATCACACTTCTTTCTATTCCCGTACTATGTATTATACCAGAACTTTCTTTATTTTCCTAATCCGAGCTTGGCGGCAATATCCTTGTAGCGTTTGGCGTCTTTTTTGTTCAGATAATTTAAAAGCCTCCGGCGCTTGGAGACAATTCCCAATAAACCCCGACGGGAATGGTTATCTGAAGGATTTGCTTTCAGGTGCCCGACAAGCTTCTCAATGCGGGCTGTCAACAGAGCTACCTGTACTTCAGGACTCCCCGTATCGCCTTCTTTCACCTGGAATTTGGTAATAACTTCCAGTTTTTCAACGCTTGGCGCGGGAACCGCAACCTCGGCAGCTTTCTTAACCGGTTTCGTTGTTTTGGGAGTTTTTGCAGTTTTTGTAGCTACTTTCACTGCTTTTACAACTTTCGTTGCTTTTACTGCTTTTTTAGTAGTGGCCATATTAATTCAAAAATAGCGCACTTTTGCGCTCCAATGTGGGTATTTTAGCACAAATGGATTTATTTTTCAACGGACAAACAGGAGAATTAAATCAAATTCGAGCTTTTGTAGATTTTGGGTTTGAGCCAGTCGGGCGGCGTCTCTTTTATTTTTTCAGCTGGTTTTGCTTCAACAACAGGTGCAGCAGCAGTTTCGACGGACGGCAATTCTTCCTGAGTAGTTGCCGGTTTCCAAAAACGTTTTCCTCCGGCCTTCACGCACGCGGCAGCCAGTTCAAATGCCTGTGCGCCCACATGGGAAGACTGGAATGCATTGGTCGCAGCATACAGAGCATTTAACACATTAGTCGCAATATCTGCGGTGAGGCGTACGCCGATATGTGATAAAACCTGCGAAACGACTTCTGCCGTAGACGAAACATCAGGGTCAACGATATTAATAGCCCCGTACTGGGCATTATTCGGATGCCGGTCGATATTAACGACGGTCTTGGCGGAGAATAATTCCCTGTTCTCTTCAAACACTTTTTTCAGACCCCCCAGGTGAATCGTGTCCACGGCAAAAATAAGGTCTGCACTTGTCCCGCCGTTGGAATAATGGACTTTATCCTGCGAAAATCCGGTGTGCCCTGAACGAGGTTCTATAACGAGATTAAATTTGTTGCCTTCAATATTATAACTGACTTTTTCGATGGACCCTTCCTCATAATCGAGAGAAATAATGAAGTTTTTGCGGGATAAATCTGCGGCAAATTTGTTAACGCCGATGAAGCTCGACATTTCGACAACCATGGCATCCGGACACACGATACTCACTTTTTTCCCAAGGCTTTCCAGACCCAAATACAATGCAAGGGAACTGCCGACGCTGTCGTGAGTCGGATGTTCGTGGGTAACGATAAGGATCTCGTTGGCCTTATCCAAAAGTTCTTTTACTTTGGTTATGTCTGCTGTCAAGTCCATAATCACGTTGTGACGGCGATTATAGCATCTTGAAGCGCAAAATCAACTTTCTTGTCAAAAAGAATGCCGCATTCGACACCGACCTTATCCACTTTCGTCACATCCTCCTTGCCTTTACGGATCGATTTGATCTTTGCGCGGGCTATTTCAGCCTCGGCTCGCATAACGCGAACGGTATCCCCCCGGGCAAGACGACCTGAAACCAACCGTGTCCCTGCGATCCGGGACTTTTCAAACGGGAACTCCGCAATCACCGTGCCGACGCCTAATTCCCGTTCAATCGCAAGCACTTCCTTAAGACCCGATACCACTTCCGTGAGCTCATCTAATAGTTCGTAAATGATGGTGTAGATCCGGAAAACCACTTTCTCGGCTGTCGCCAATTTTTCAACGGACGGAGAGCATTTGACGTTGAAACCAACCACAATCGCTTTTGCGGATTTGGCGGTCAGGACATCCGTTTCACTGATGTCCCCGATTCCGGCGGTAACGAGCTCCACCTGTTTCGGAAGTGCGGCAATAATCGCTTCCATGGATCCTGCCGTATCAACTTTTAAAATAACCGTCAATTTCCGGCCTTCCTGCTCTGCCACCGGCTTGAGCCAGTCAGGCAGATTATCCGCAGTATATGGCGAAACAACGGTTTTCTTTATTTCTTCAAGATATGCGTCCGTCCGAAGAACTGCTCCGACTGCCGGAAGCGAGGTAAATCCTAACACTTCTACTGGTCTTGCCGGCCCTGCTTGCATTACTGATTTCCCGTATTCGTCAAACATCGCCCGAACCCTCGCCACCTGCTTGGCGCCTTCAAAGAGCAGCGTTCCGAATTTTAAGACTCCTTTTTTCACCACAGTAGTTGCCACCATGCCTTTACCTTTGTCCAACCGTGTTTCGATAACGACGGCCTCAAGCGGCGCTTCAGGCGCGAAATCCAATCCTTTCATTTGGGCAACCAGGGTAATAAGTTCCAATAGTTCCGGCACGCCTTTACCGGTTTTAGCCGACACAAGAGCCACGGGAATATCGCCGCCGAATCCCTCCACCTGCACGCCGCTTTTTGCCAAATCCGATTTCACTTTGTCCGGCATGGCTGTGGGTAAATCAATTTTGTTCATGACCACAATCATGGAAGCACCGGAGGCTTTAATCTGTTCAATGGATTCCTTGGTCTGGGGCATCACACTGTCATCTGCGGCAACCACCAAAAGTGCAATATCGGCAACCTGTGCTCCTCTTGAACGCATTTTCGCAAATGCCTCGTGCCCGGGTGTGTCAATGAAAGTAATATTGTTTATCTGATATGCTCCTATATGCTGGGTGATTCCGCCGTGCTCGCCCTCTGCAACATTGGTTTTGCGGATTGTATCAAGAAGTGTGGTTTTTCCGTGGTCAACGTGACCCAATACGGCCACAATCGGGGGTCTGACGAGAGCTTGTGTTTCTGTTTTCTTTTTCTTCATAATAAATGACAGCCCGAAGTTTCATACCACTGGTTTTTCTTCAGGCTTCGTTTCTGTTGGAACGGTTTTCCCTTTAATATCTATTTTCCACCCTGTGAGTTTTGCAGCGAGGCGTACATTCTGTCCGTCGCGGCCGATAGCCAAAGAAAGCTGATCGTCCGGAACCAGAACTTCCGTTGATTTTTTCTCTTCATTAAGAGCAACTTCCATGTCTTTGGCCGGCGCCAGAGCCGCCATGATAAATACTTTGGGATCATCGCTCCACTGAATAATATCCACTTTTTCCATCCCGCCCAGTTCGCTGATAACGCCCTGCACGCGGACGCCTTTTTGCCCCACGCAGCTGCCGACCGGATCCACTCCCGGCTGTTTGGAAAATACGGCTACCTTTGTCCTGCCGCCGGCTTCACGCGCGATAACGCGCAGTTCCACCGCTCCCTGGGCAACTTCAGGAACTTCGCGCTTAAACAGTCCTTCAACCAGTCCTTTGTGTGCCCGGGATACGATAATTTCGTTGCCGCGCATGGTTTCCCGTATGCCTTCTACATAAAATGTCAGCCGTTGGTTCAGGTGATAGCGCTCTCCCTGGCTCTGCTCGCTAACCGGCATCACCGCCTGCGCCCGGCCGATGTCCACAATGATATTCGGGCCGTCAAAACGGAGCACCATGCCGGGAACAATGGAGCCGATTTTAGTCTGGTAATCGGCTAAAACTGACTGTTTTTCCGCCTCACGGATCCGCTGGAGGATCACTTGTTTGGCGGTTTGGGCGGCGATACGGCCGAATCCCGGAGGAGTAATATCCTTGCCGTCTTTGGAAATTTTGGCCTCACCCGTATCGGGATTGAGATCCACAACATACTGCTCAAGTTCGGTAACCTCGGTAATGCCCCCGCCGTAGTCTTTGCGGTAGGCAGCCAGTATTGCGGCTTTGATGGTCTCAACAACCACATTAGGATCAATACCGCGCTCAGAAGCGACCTGATTTAATGCTAAGCTGAATTCACTTTTGACGGTAGCTGGCATATTTATAAAAAAAGGCGGGTCTCCCCACCTAAACTTCTTACCATCCTTATTATAACACGATTTTATGACTGGTCAAGCTCATCCAACAGCTCTTTCTGTCTGCGGTTTAAGTGTGTCGGGACGCGGAGCTGGATTTTGACGTATTCGTCCCCGCGGCCGGTGCCCCGCACATGCGGCACACCTTTTCCGTGAAGTCGGATAAGCGTTCCGGGCTGAATCCCCGGCTGGATACGGATCTTCAGCGGCCCGTCAATCGTGGGCACATCAACGACAGCGCCCAGCGCTGCCTGGGAGAAGGTAATTTCGTGCTCAATAATAAGATCGTCTCCTTCACGTTTATATTCGCGGCTTGGCCGCACCTCCAACACTATTTCAAAATCATCAAACCGGATGCGGCTTCCTGTATCCACGCCTGCCGGTATTTTTATTGTTTTTCGTACACTCCCGTCCCCGGCTTGACCGCGGGGCAAATGAACTTCTTTCGTTGCCCCTTTCATTGCGTCCATAAAATCTATGCTTAATTCATATGCTTGGCGCGGCTGGCGTCTGGTACTCCGACCAAATCCGCCGCCGAAAAACTGTTCAAAAATCTCAAACGGGTCGATAAAATCCTCTCCAAACGGCATTCCACCACCACTTGTTGAATAATATGTAAACGGCCCCTGCCTAAATCCTCCGCCAAAAGGTCCCTGGCCCGGTGCCCCGCCCATGCCGGGTTGAAATGCGGCATGTCCGAACTGGTCGTAGGTTTCTTTTTTCTTGGAATCGGACAGGACCGCGTAGGCTTCGTTTATTTCTTTAAATTTATCATGGGCATTGGCTGCCTTATTTCTGTCCGGATGCCATTGGAGCGCGAGCTTCCGGTACGCAGACTTTATCTCGGCAGGAGAGGCAGATTTACTAAGCCCCAATATTTCATAATAATCACGTTTAGAACTCATAATGCCAAATGCTAAATGATAAATGCTAAATAATCAATCATTATTTCTTTGCATTTAAAATAATTTTACTGATAATTGCTATTATCTGTTGATTTTCATCGAGAAGCAGTCGAAAGCGAGATTTAATTGAAGAATTATGATCAGATAGTAATGATAACCAATAAAATGTTTCTTTTGCTTCTTTCTTGGAAATCGTAAACTGTTGAACAAATTCTTTTTTTGACTCAGCTCCATCTGCTTCTGCCGCATTTGCACCAATTGAACCTGCAGAACGGACAACTTGCCTTACAAGAACATTATTTTCGGGAGTTCTCGGTAATTCCCGTATTGCATGCAAAACGCGCAACACAAATGCGTAAATCCTATCATGTATTTCATGCTTCTGATTGGACATTTTGTATTTCTATTTAGCATTGGCCATTTATCATTTAGCATTTTTTTAGCTTACGACTTCGCCTTCCTCGACTTTTTTATCATCCTTTTTCTCTTCCGGTTTAGCCTCTTCCGGTTTCGCTTCTTCCGGCTTCTGATACATACTCGCTCCGACCTTCTGGACCACTTCGGAAAGCTCATTGGTCTTGATTTCCAGATCCTCTTTGCTGCCGGAATCCAAAATTTCCTTCAGCGCTTTCACTTTCTCTTCAACCGCAGTCTTGTCCTCTGCTTTTACTTTGTCCCCTGCGTCTTTTATGGTTTTTTCGGCAACATAGATCATATTGTCCGCTTTATTTCGTGCCTCAATTTTATCCTTCTTTTCAGTATCCATGGCAGCATTGGCTTCGGCTTCCGCTTTCATCTTCTCGACTTCTTCTTTGGAAAGACCCGTTGAGTTGGTAATACGGATATTAGACGCCTTACCGGTTGCCTTATCCTTGGCGGCAACGTTTAAAATGCCGTTTGCATCAATATCGAAGGTGACTTCGACCTGCGGGACGCCGCGCGGAGCCGGGGGAATTCCCGAGAGAATAAACCGGCCGAGCGATTTGTTATCCGCGGCCATCGGGCGCTCTCCCTGCAAAATATTTATCTCAACCGACGTCTGGTTATCCGCGGCGGTCGAATAAATTTCCGTCTTACTGGTCGGAACCGTCGTATTTCTCGTGATCATGGGCGTTGATACGCCGCCCAGTGTTTCAACGGAAAGCGTCAACGGCGTCACATCCAATAACACAACGTCTTTCACCTCACCGGTTAAGACTCCCGCCTGGACAGCTGCTCCCACGGCAACCACTTCATCCGGGTTGACCGATTGGTTCGGTGTTTTGCCAAAAAATTCTTTCACCGTCGATACAACCTTGGGCATCCGGGTCATACCTCCGACCAGGACAATTTCATCGATATCTTTGATGGTTTTTTTGGCATCTGTCAGACATTTCTTGACCGGATCGATAGACTTGGTGATAAGATCGCCGACTAACGACTCCAGTTTTGCCCGCGTGATTTTCATCACCAGATGGAGCGGCCCGTTTTTCCCTTGGGTGATAAACGGCAGATTGACTTCCGTCTCCATAGAACTTGACAGTTCTATCTTCGCTTTTTCCGCCGCATCCCTAATGCGTTGCAGCGCCTGCGGGTCTTTCCGTAAATCCACGCTGTTGTCTTTCTTAAATTCATCAGCGATAAAATCCAAAATCCGCTTGTCAAAATCATCGCCGCCCAAATGCGTATCGCCGTTGGTGGCTTTTACTTCATACACGCCGTCGCCCAGCTCAAGAATGGAAATATCAAACGTCCCGCCTCCGAGATCGTAGACGGCAATCGTATGGGCGTTTTTCTTGTCCAGTCCGTAGGCCAATGCCGAAGCCGTCGGCTCGTTGACAATACGCATCACTTCGAGGCCTGCAATTTCCCCTGCCTGTTTGGTCGCTTGGCGCTGGGAGTCGTCAAAATACGCGGGAACGGTAATGACGGCCTGCGTCACGGTCTCTCCGAGATATTTTTCCGCATCCGCCTTGATTTTGGCCAGTACTTTGGCGGAAATCTCCTGCGGGGTAAATTCTTTGCCTCCCACGACAACCACTGCCATGCCGTTTTTACCGGATTTGATGGTGTAGGGTAAAAGTTTCATGTCTGTAGCCACCGCCGGATCGCTGAATTTGCGGCCCATGAGGCGTTTGACGGAAAAGATCGTATCCTGGGGATTGAGGATTGCCTGGTGCTTGGCAACATCCCCGACAATATTTTTAATAGGATCCACGACCGACGGAAAAACGTTTCTGCCCTCAAGGGAATGGATGACCTTCGGGGCGCCGCCTTCCATGACGGCAACACATGAATTCGTTGTCCCGAGATCAATACCGATTATTTTGCTCATACAGTGCCTCCTTTACCAACTTTTACTTGTGCAATACGTACTATTTTATCGTGCAGCCGGTATCCCGGCAATAATTCCTCTACTACTATATTATCAACGCCCGCCACGACTTCTATACATTCCATCTGGCGCGGGTCAAACGGTTTACCCACAACCTCAATTTTCTCGACGCCCTGTTCAGACAATACCGCAGATAATTCTTTCAGCGCCATGTCCAATCCCGTATCTTTTACCTGCACAGACGCCTTCGTCAGGGTATCCAACGCAGGTAAAAGTCTCGCCACTATATTCTCTGCCGCATATTTGCGGATTTGCTGTTTTTCCTCCTGCGTGCGTTTTTCCAGATTTTGGTAATCTGCAAGCGCGCGCAGATATTTTGATTTCCAATCTATAACCGGCTCTTCATGTTTCTTTTTCATACGTTACCAGCTTCGGGTAAACTCGCCGATCAAGCCCCCCATGTAACGGACGAACGGAATGACTGCAGAGTAGTTCAGGCGCGACGGGCCCACAATACCGATTGCGCCGGACACGTGCGGGGAACTGAATTTCTCAAAGACAAATCCGCACTGGGAAAGGACGCTGCGCGCTTCGATTTCTTCGCCCAGAAAAATATCAAATACTTCTGTATCGCGGCCCAGAAGCTCCGACCAAAATCCAAACTGGTCTAAGGTCGCAAGCAAGTGATGCGTCAGCTCATAATCATAAAACTCCGGCATGTCCAGAAGATTTGCGGCTCCTGCATAGTATAAATCGCCGTCTTTTGTCGCCGTAATGGCCAGTGTTTTCGTTTTTTCCGCCAGTGTTTTTGTCGCCTCACGCAGTAATTTATCGACCTCCTGCCGGTATTCCCAGATCTTTTCCTTGACCGCCACTTCGTCGGCCACCGACATGTCTTTGGTTTTCATGAGGTGGTCCACATAGTAGCGCATTGCTGTGGGAGTGGGGCTGCGGCCGGCGCTGGTGTGCGGCTGGTTCAACAGCTTCATGTCCGTGAGCCTCATCATTTCATTCCGTATCGTGGCCGGAGATACCCCGAGGTTGTATTTTTTATCCAATGTTTCGCTTCCCACCGGTTCAGCCGTAGCGATGTATTCCTCAATAATCGCCTTGAGGATAAGTATTTGGCGCGGCGATAAATCTTTTACGGCATCCATGATTAGCAGTAATATACAACGAGTGCTAATCATTGTCAATACCCTTCTTCTTGACAATGCAGAGGTAATACTCTTTACTGGATAAAGATAGAAGAATTTCTATGAAATCATCCCGTGTGGACCACGCAAGGCCATTTAAGATTGCTTTAGGCATTGGATTTTCCGTCGTCATCCTCGCAGCTCTTACCGTGGCAGTGGTCAAAAGTAATTTAAATTATCAAAGCAAGGCGGCACTTATCACAAAATATAGGTGTGAGCTTTCCGGGGAAGGCCTTTGTTACGGCGGTACTATTGTGAGCAATATTTACTGCGGAAGCACCTGTAGAGCTCCAAACGAATGCTGCAGAACAACGGTGACTGTACCCAACACTCCAACTCCCACCCCTCGACCATCCACCCCCACACCTAGACCTGTCACCCCCACGCAGATGATCCCTGAAGCAAGCTGTACTACGACAAAAGGCTGGAAAGGTACATGTAGTGTTCGTGATAGATGCAATATAGTGGATCCAAATATCGCATGGGATCCCCTGGTATCGCCCTGCAAAAGCCTTACAGGTTATGGATGTTGTGGAAAAAGCCCCGATGGAGCAAGCTGTACTACGACAAAAGGCTGGAAAGGTACATGTAGTGTTCGTGCTAGATGCAATATATTGGATCCAAATATCGCATGGGATCCCCTGGTATCGCCCTGCAGAAGCCTTACAGGTTATGGATGTTGTGGAAAATATACCGCCCCCACCCCCACCCCCACACCTGTTCCCTGCGCATGGCCAAACAGATGTGCGCTGCTCTCGGATTGCGATGCTAATGGGACTAAAAAATCCGGTAAATGTACGAGTGGATATGTATGTTGTTATATACCTGTAGCCAACAGCCCCACACCCACACCTGTTCCCTGCGCATCACCAAACAAATGCGTACTGCTCTCTGATTGCGACGCAAATGGAACTATCAAACCCAGTAAATGTACAACCAGCGGGTATGTGTGTTGTTTAATACCCATCCCCACCCCCACACCAAAACCACCTACCCCAACACCATATAGACTAACCCCTACGCCCACACCGACACGATAGCCATCACCAATACTTACACGATATCCGACGCCCACGCGCACATGACTCTGATGGGGCTGTAAACGCACGCCTCTTGCGATATCACGATAAATAAGGCAATAATGGATATACGGATGAAAAAAGTATTCCTGTACATTGTCGTTGGCTTATTGCTTCTGGGCATACCCGCCACGATATTTTTTTTGAGTCAACAGCGGAATATCCGTGCGCGCGCGGCTCCGGCAACCACGCTTTCGCTGACTCCCGCCATTCAAACCGTAACCGCGGGACAAGCCAACATCAAGCTCAACGTCGATATCGACCCCGGCACCAATCAGGTCATTTCCGCCAAAATATATCTGACGTATGATCCGACGAAACTCGAAGCCAAAACAATCACCAACGGCAGCAGCGCCCCGCGGGTACTCAACTCCGGCGTCATAGAAAACGGCACCGCTTCCATTAACGTGGGAGCCGCCGGCAATTCCCAGCCGATTACGGCACGGGGCACTATCGCCGTCATCACGTTTACGGCAAAAGCTGCAACGGGTAACATCTCCCCCGCGTCGGTTCAATTTGCGTCCAACACGTTTGTCGGCGGCTTGAATGAAACCACGACAAACGTACTTATCGGCACAACCCCCGCAAAAATTACTATCGCCGGCGCCAATACAA
>Ga0315268_10004227_pt1 | contig 15599 bp, 12 predicted proteins | sample C1_top_MG_FD_204535 | JGI IMG/M metagenome (GOLD analysis project Ga0315268, IMG submission 204535) | Sediment microbial communities from Yellowstone Lake, YNP, Wyoming, USA - C1_top | ecosystem: Environmental > Aquatic > Freshwater > Lake > Sediment | place: USA: Wyoming | collected 2017-08-01
CGCGGCGGACCAGACCTGGGACTGGCTCAAGCGCCGCTTTCCCGGCCGGCGCCTGACTCCCGACACCAGCCTGCGCCTGGATCTGCAGGTGGACTCGCTGGCCTGGCTGGACATTGCCCTCGATCTTGAGCGGGTAGCCGGCGTGGAACTCGGCGAGGCCGCCATCGTCCGCATCGAAACCGTGCGCGATCTGTTGCGCGAAATGAACGAGGCCGGAATGAACAAATCAGAGCCCGGCGAGGTCTGCGCCGCCGCCTGGGATCAGCCCGAGCAGGTGCTGACCGCAGCCGACCGGCGCTGGCTGGCGCCCACCGGGGCGCTCGCGCGCGCCCTTGCCTGGGGCTTCGTCCGGCTCCTGGAACTGCTCGCCCGACCACTCTTTCAGCTCCGCGTGGAGGGCCGCGAATACCTGCCGGCGCGGGAGCAAGTGATCTATGTCGCCAACCACGCCAGCTTTCTCGACCCCTTCATCATGGGCGCCGCCATGGGGCCGGCGCGGGTGGCGCGCACCCGCTGGACGGGTTACACCGGCATGGCCTTCGCCAACCCGGTCACGCGCTTGCTGAGCCGCATCGCCCGCACGCTGCCGGTAGAGCCGGAGCGCGGCGCGACCGCTGCCCTTGCGCTCTCCGCTGCAGCCATTCGGCAGGGAGACAGCCTGGCCTGGTTCCCCGAAGGGCAGCGTGCCCCGGATGGCCGCCTGCACGACTTTCGTCCCGGCGTCGGTCGGCTGCTGGGGCGTTTTCCACTGCGCGTCATCCCGCTGCACATCGCCGGCAGCTTCGCCGCCATGCCGACCGGCAAACACTGGCCGCGCCGCGTCCCCATCGTCATCCGCTTCGGCGCACCCATCGACCCGCGGACGCTGGTTCCGGACCTGACCGCCGTGGATGCCCCTGAGCGCCTCGCCCTGGCCCTGCACGAGGCGGTCGCGGGCCTGGAAGCGCCATATGAAAAGCCACCGGAGGTCACCCCATAAAGCACCTACACAGCCTGCTGGCCCGCGAGAGCGGTGCCCGGCGATACCACGTGGCTGTGGTGCACGGCGAAGCCACGCCGCGTATACTGGAACAGGGAGAAAATCAGGTCGCATTTCGCTGAGCGTTTTCTTGAACCCGAAACAGAACCGAGGAGGCATCATGCAAGCCACCGCCCCTATCGTCGCCGCCACCGACTTTTCCGCCCCTGCCGGGCGGGCGGTGCGTCGCGCTGCGCTGATCGCGAAACAGCTCGGCGCGGAAATGCACCTGCTGCACGTGGTGCATCCTCTGGACCTGTATCCGGGGCCGGACCCCGCAGCCGATTTCCGGCTGCACCATGAGCAGGCATTGCAAGCGGCGGGCAAAACCCGGCTCGATACCCTGGCCGCCAGCCTGCGCAAGAATTTCGCCATCCCGGTTGTGGCTGTCACGCGCATCGGCCGCGCCCACACGGAGATCGCCGGCTATGCCGCATCCGTCGCCGCCGGCCTGGTGGTGACCGGCGCACGCGGCGAGAACACCCTGCTCGACCTGCTGATTGGCTCCACCGCCTCCCGCCTGTTGCGGCTGGCGACCTGCCCGGTGCTGATCGTCAAGAACGCAGAGGGGGAACCCTATCAAAGTGCCATCGCCGCAGTGGATTTTTCGCCGGGATCGATCCATGCTCTGGAACTTGCTCGCGCCGTCGCATCGGGTGCGCGGATCGAGGTGCTGCATGTTTGCGATACCGAGCATGATGACCGGATGCGCCAGGCAGGGATGGACGAGGCGTTCATCCTGGATCGTCAGACACGCATCCTGAAGGATGCGGAAAATCGGCTGGATATCGAGTTGGCGGGGTTGAACGACGGGAACGTCACGCGGCACGTCATGGCGGCCTATCCTCCCGCCGCCATCTGCGACCGCGCCAGAACCCTGCGCGCCGACCTGATCGTCCTTGGCCGCCACGGCAAGAGCGGCATGCAGGAATTGCTGCTGGGCAGCGTCAGCAAGGACGTGGCCAATGTGGCGGACTGCGACGTGCTGTTGTGCTACTGAACCGGTGACGCCGCCAGTCCGGCCCGGTTTTCAGCCCGCGCAATAACCATCGGGCATTGCGCCGAATGATGGCGCCCGGCGGATTACGCTACGCTAATTCGTATGCGCTGGTGGTCAGCCCGCAAAAATAGCCGGAAAAAACATTGAGAGGACGCCAGTAACGCAGTGGTCAGGGCAGCCCGTGTTATGCTCAAAATGAATTGAAGGGAGAAGTCGGAGGTACGGCCTGATGAACGGACATGACAACGAAACCTGTGCTCACATTGATTACTGCCCGTACAAGGCGGAGCCGGCACCACGCTTCATCAGCGCCCTGACGAAGAAGACTTACGCCATGGTACTTGCCGGCGGGCGCGGCAGCCGGCTGCAGCAGCTGACCGACTGGCGCGCCAAGCCGGTCGTTCCGTTCGGCGGCAAGCTGCGCATCATCGATTTTCCGCTCAGCAACTGCATCAATTCCGGCATTCGGCGCATCGGGGTGGCGACCCAGTACATGGCGCACAGCCTGATTCACCACATCCAGCGGGGCTGGAGCTTTCTCGACGACCAGTTCAACGAGTTCATCGATGTCCTGCCGGCCCAGCAGCGTGTCAAGGAGGGGTGGTACCAGGGCACGGCAAACGCCGTGTTTCAGAATCTGGACATTTTGCGCAATTGTGCGCCGGAATACGTGCTGATCCTCGGCGGCGACCATGTCTACAAGATGGATTACAGTCGCATGCTTGCCGACCATGTCGCGAAAGCGGCGGATATCACCGTCGCCTGCATCGAGGTGCCGCGTGCGGAGGGGCGGGAGTTCGGCATCATGGGCGTGGACGAGAAAGGGCGGGTGACCGACTTCCACGAAAAGCCGGAACACCCGGCAGCGATGCCCGGCAGGCCGGACAGCGCGCTGGCGAGCATGGGCATTTATGTGTTCGGCGCGCGCTTCCTCTACGAGCAAATCATCCGCGATCACGACGATCCGGACTCCGGCCACGACTTCGGCAAGGACCTCATTCCCTACCTCGTGCCGCGCCATCGTGTTTTTGCCCATCGCTTCGCCGACAGCTGCGTCAACATGGTGGGCGATGTGCCGTACTGGCGCGATGTCGGCACGGTGGACTCCTACTGGGAAGCCAACATGGATCTGGTGCAGGTGTCGCCCGAGCTTAACCTGTACGATGACGCCTGGCCGATCTGGACCCATCAGAAGCAGTTGCCGCCAGCGAAGTTCATTTTCAACGATGATGGCAGGCGCGGCCATGCGATGGATTCGCTGATTTCCAGCGGCTGCATCATCAGCGGCGCGACCATCGAACGCTCCCTGTTGTTCCTGAAAGTGCGCGTGGGTGATTACAGCCTGATACAGGACTCGGTCATCCTGCCCAACGTCGAGGTCGGTCGCCATGTGACACTGAAGCGCGTGGTGGTGGACAAGCACTGCAAGATCCCTGCCGGTTTCTCGGCCGGCGTCGACCCGGAGCGCGACAAACAGCGCTTCCACGTCACCGAGCGCGGCGTCACGCTGATCACGCCGGAAATGCTCGGACAGACAGTCCACCAGGTGCGATGAAGAACCTGGGGTGAGGGGTGATACCGGTTTAAAACCTGTCATGTAGGGCCGAATGAATCCGGCCCTACAACTCCGGGCTGCCGCCCGCGCGCGCCAGTTCCAGCGTGAGCCGCGCCAGCCCCGACGTGACCCGGGCAAGACGCTCGTAGTCCAGCTTGTCCGGTGTGTCGCCGCGGGCGTGGTAATCGGGATAGCGGAACAGGGCGGTATCGGTGACCATGAGCGCGGGGTAGCTCTCCCGCCAGAACGACCAGTGATCGGACCAGTGCACGCCCCCCATCCATCCCGGCGCGGCCAGCCCCTGCGAGGGAAAGGCGGTATGGGCGCGGAAGGAGCGGACACAACCGCGCACCAGTTCGCGCGAGGCGAGGTTGCCGACGAAGGCGACAAAATCGCCCGTGCCGGGGTAAGCCAGCGCGAAGGGGAAAGGGTAATGCTGGCTGTCCGGCGCATCCGTGTAGTAGCCGAGGGTCTCCAGCGACAGCATGGCGGCGATGTTCTCGCCGCGCGCCCGTGTCCGTTGCGCGTAGCGGCGGCTGCCCATGTCCCCGGTGTAGAAGAAGGGCGGCTCCTCGTTGACGAAAGCGACGAAGCGCACGCTGCGCCGGGAGGTCTGCCCTGCCAGCAGGCGCGCGATCTCGAGCATGGCGGCGATGCCGCTGGCGTTGTCGTTCGCCCCCCGGGGTGCCCCGCACCGTGTCGTAATGCGCTCCGACCAGCACGATCTCGCCGGGCGCCGGGGTGCCGGCAAGCTCGGCCTCGATGTTGCGCACGGTCTTGCCCGCCACGGTGAAGGACTGCGAGACCACGGCGTAACCCAAACTGCGCAGCGCGGCCTCGATGTAGGAAGCCGCTTCATCCAGCGCCTCGGGCCGCCACAGATGCCGCTCCCCGATCCGCCCCGCCAGCGTCCCCACATGCAGGCGCAACCGGTCGCGCAGTTGCGCCTCCTCATCGGTGAGCGGCGGCAGCGGGCCGGCGTAAGTGCGTCCGGGCATGGTCGTCATGTACCCAAGCCCCCCCATGAACGCGGCAATCAGCGCGAGCCACAGCATGATACGGCGCCAGCGCCTGATCACGCCAGGAAGGCGCATATTAACGTGAAACTCGCGCAGCGAGACTTCGTCCCCCTCTCCCAGAGGGAGAGGGCAGGGGTGAGGGAAACGATCATGGCGAATCGACGTTTCATGATCAGGGGTGGCGATTCGCCATGATCGTTAGGCGCATTCCGAATGCCGCGAGCATGGCCAGTCGCGTCAGGCTCACGGCTCGATCTCCGCCTGACGCTCGGCCAGCAGCGCGTCCACCGCGCGCCACATGCGCCATGCGTCGGGCAGCTCGCGGCCGAGGAATTCCCTGCTGAGGATGTGCGACAGCGACAAGTCCACGTGGCCGAGGATGCGCCGGATGATGAACAGGCGCGCCTGGCCGGACGGGGCGGCGGCGGCCAGGGCGATGCTTTCCGGGTAGGGAATGAGGTTGTCGTTCTCGCCGTGCACCAGGATCAGGCGCGCCTTGAGGTGGCCGATATCCTTGTTGTGCAGGGACAGCGCGGCGATGTCTGCGCGCAGGCCGGGCGGCAGCGCCGCGATGAGTTGCGGCGCGCGCCCCGGGTCGGTGTTGGTGAGGAGCGCGTACACCGCCCTGCCCTCAAGCCCGAGGCCGGGCGCGAGGCGGGAGATGTCCGCCGCGACATCCTTGAGCTTGATGGCAACCATCTGCTCCACGATCACCCGGTCGCGCGGCGGCAGTTGGGGCAGGCAGCTCTTGGCGAACACCATCCTGCCGTAGTCGTCCGGCTTGAGGTAATGCCAGCGGCCCTCGTGCTCGAACCAGCCGGTGGTGAAGTAGGCGACGGCGCGCGCCAGGTCATGATAGCCCCCCACCCCCAGGACGAAGCGCACCCGATCCCGAATATCCTCTTCCAGCGCCGCCAGCACCGCCGGCCCCACCGCATAGCTGAAAGCGCCGATGCCGGCGCGCCCTCCGGGCGCAAGTTCCGGGCGACTGGCGAGGTAGGCGAAGGCGTCCGCCACCACGCGAGCGTCCGTGGGCTGGATGCGCAGATCGCGGAAGCCCGGCAGATCCGGAACGAGCACCGCGAAGCGGGCGCGAGCGAGAGTCGTGGCGAAGGCCGCCAGACGCGGGTCGTCCTTGCCGCCGGGCACCGCGCCGGGCACCAGCACGATTGCGGCCTCGGGCGCGTCCGCGCCAGGCAGGTACAGGTCGCCGCTGTGCCGACGTCCGGCGATCGTATAGGAGACGGGTGTTCGCGCCGGACTGGCGGTGACGGCTTTCAGCCGGGAAGGGCCAGCGCCGGCGCCGGCGTCGACGAGCGCCAGCAGCGACTCATAGCCGCGCGTCGGCGCGCAGCCGGCCAGTAACAGCAGGCAGGCCAGCATGGCCCAGGCGGGAAGATTCGCAGTTCCGCTGATGCAACCCGTCAGCCGAACGCTCATGGCGAATCGCCGCCCCGGATCATAAAAGCAGCGATTCGCCATGAGCGTTTCCCTCACCCCTGCCCTCTCCCGCAAGTGGGCGAGGGGGACGAGGTGTCGCTTCGCGACTTTCACGCTAAACGGCGCGGTTTTGGTCATCTGCGATTGCGGGGCTTGCTTCGTTGATACATTATAGGCACGATCATGACAGGAAAGCTGGCGCCCGGCAGTCGGTCGTCACCTTTTGTTTTATTTTAGTGTCTCGGTGGTGAAACGCTTTTTCTGTGATCCTCATTGCCGCCGCTCTCGGTGGGGACGCTTTGCGGGTCTGCCCCCCGTGGTTAACTGCTTTCTTTACCGGGCAAAGCGCCAAAGCTTTGTGCGGCCGGCTGGTGGTAAACTGTTCGAAAGACAAGTGAACGGGAGCAATGCGAGATGATCGTCATGGGCACGCGGGGAATGGGGACGGTTGCGAACCTGGTGCTCGGCTCGGTGGCGACCAAGGTGATCCACCTGTCGCACATCCCGGTGATACTGGTCAAATGAGCCGCCGCCGCAGGGGGGTGCCATGACGTCCGCCATCCTGCAAACCTGGCTGCAGTTCGCCATCGTCTCTGCCGTGATCGTGGTGGCGGGCTACCACCTCTCCATCTACGGCGACGTGATCGCCGAGAAAACCGGGCTGTCGGGGTCGTGGATCGGGCTTGCGCTGCTCGCCACCGTCACTTCCCTGCCGGAACTGGTGACGGGAATTAGCTCGGTGGCCGCCGCCCATGAAACGGACATCGCCGTGGGCGACGTGCTCGGCAGCTGCGTGTTCAACCTGCTGATCCTCGCCCTGCTCGATACCGTTTACCGCAAAGGTTCGGTCTTTGCCTCGGGGAGGAAAGGCCATCTGCTGATCGCGGCTTACGGCATATTGCTCCTCGGCATGAGCGCGGCGGGCCTGCTCCTCGCCCAAGCCGGGCGGATGCCGGCGCTGGCCCACGTCGGCCTGTATGCGCCGGCCTTCCTGCTGGTTTATCTGGCGGCGATGCACGCGGCGTTCCGCTATGAGCGGGAAGAAGTGGCGGAATTCGAGGCCGCCGAGGCCGCCCGCTACCCCGGTATCACCCTGCGCCAGGCCGGGGCGCGTTATGCCGTGGCCGCCGTCGCCGTGGTGGCCGCGGGATCGGTGCTGCCTTTCATCGCCGCCGACCTCGCCGACCTGATGGGGTGGAGCCGCAGTTTCGTCGGCACCCAGTTCGTCGCCGCCGTCACCTCCCTGCCCGAGATCACGGTGACCTTCGCGGCGCTGCGCCTGGGCGCCATCGACATGGCCATCGCCAATCTGCTCGGCAGCAACCTGTTCAACATCGCCATCCTCGCCGTGGACGACGCCTTCTACCTGCCCGGCCCGCTGCTGGCCCACGTTTCCCCGGTCCACGCCGTCACCGCCCTGGCCGCCATCGCCATGAGCGCGGTGGTGGTGATCGGCCTGCTCACTCGTCCACGCGGGCGCCTCGGCGGCGTCATGAGCTGGCCGGGGCTGGCGCTGGTGGCGATTTATCTGCTCAATAGCTATGCCCTGTATTTTTACGGCGGTTGATTTGAAGGAGAGCGTTATGCTGGAAAGAAGAAATGACGACAAAGTAATCGGTTTTCTCAACCGGGTCATCCGCCACGTCGCCAGGGTGGTCGCGGTGATCATGACGCTGGTGATCATCTGGGGCGTCGCCGACATCGTCTACGTGCTCTACCATCGCCTGATGGCGCCACCCTTCATGCTGCTGGAGATCAAGGATATCCTGGCCACCTTCGGCGCTTTCATGGCCGTACTGATCGCCATCGAGATTTACCACAACATCATCCTTTATGCGGAGGATCACCGCGACCACCGCCTTGCCGTGGAAATCGTGCTGGGCACCGCGCTGATGGCGATTTCGCGCAAGGTGATCGTGTTCGATTTCAAGGAGGTTGGCCCGGAACACATTTACGGTTCGGCAGCAGTGATCCTCGCGCTGGTAATCGGCTACTACCTGATCGCGATGCGTGGCGTCCCGGCTGCGCATAACTCTCAAACCACGAGGAATCTTGATGGAAAACCATAACGTCAGTCAGAAAATCGAACCCTGGACCATCGCCGCCGATGCTGCGCTGGCCCACCTTGATTCCTCTGCCAAGGGGCTGACCGAAGCCGAAGCGCGGCAGCGGCTGGAACGCCACGGCCCCAACCGTCTGCGGGAAAAGCCGCCGCGCCCGTCCTGGATGAAGTTCCTCGACCAGTTCAAGGATCTGCTGGTCATCGTGCTGATCGGCGCAGCCGCGCTGGCCGGGGCGATCGGCGACATCAAGGACGCGGTGGTGATCCTGATCGTGGTGGTGTTCAATGCCTGCCTCGGTTTCTACCAGGAGCACCGCGCCGAGGCAACGCTGGCGGCGCTCAAGAAGATGCTGGCGCAGCACGCCCGGGTGCGGCGCGGCGGAGAGGTTTTGCAAATTCCCGCCGAGGATCTGGTGCCGGGGGACATCCTGCTGCTCGAAGCGGGCGACCGCGTGCCCGCCGACGCCCGCGTGCTGGCGGCGCACAACGCCGAGGTTGCGGAAGCGGCCCTGACCGGCGAATCCCATGCCGTGGGCAAGCACGCCGAGGCGCTTGCGCCGGGAGAACACCCGCTTGCCGAGCGCTTCAACATGGTGTTCATGAACACCGTCGTCACCCGTGGCCGGATCGAGACGCTGGTCGCTGCCACCGGCATGGAAACCGAGATGGGGCGCATCACCGGCCTGCTGGAAACTGCAGAGGAAAGCCCCACCCCGCTGCAAATCCAGCTCGACGGACTGGGCAAGCGCCTGGCCGTCATAGCCGGCGTGGTGGTGACCCTGATTTTCGTGCTCGGCATCCTGCGCGGCGACCCGCTGGTGCAGACCATCATGACGTCCATCGCCCTGGCCGTGGCCGCCATCCCCGAGGGGCTGCCGGCGGTGGTGACGGTGACGCTGGCGATCGGCATGCACCGCATGGCGAAAAACCGCGCCATCGTCAAGAAACTGTCGGCGGTGGAAACACTGGGCTCGACCTCGGTGATCTGCTCCGACAAGACCGGCACCCTGACCCTCAACCAGATGACCGCGCGCAAGCTGTTCTACCGGGGACGGCGCTTTGCCGTCTCCGGCGAAGGCTACCTGGGAGAGGGCACCATCACTCCGGAAGACGTCCTGCCCGCGCTGGATTACCAGCCCCTGCTCGTGCCCGCTGCCCTGTGCAACGAAAGCCGCATCCGCGACGGCGAACTGATCGGCGACCCCACCGAGGGTGCGCTGCTGGCGCTCGCCATGAAAGGCGGCATCGAGCCCGACAGTCTGGCCGGGCACAGCCCGCGTATCGCCGAAATCCCCTTCGATTCGGCGCACAAGTTCATGGCCACCTTCCACCACGACGGTGAGCGGGTGCGCATGCACCTCAAGGGTGCGCCCGACGTGCTGCTGGCGCGCGCCGGCCGCCATCTCGACGCAACCGCCGAGTCGCCGCTCGACGACACTGCCCGCGCCGCCTTCGAGGCCGAGAACGCCCGTCTCGCCGGCCAGGCCATGCGCGTGCTGGCGGTGGCCAGCCGCGACATCCCGGCGCAGCAATTCGACCCCGCCGGCGACTTGATGGCCTGGGCACAGGATCTCACCCTGGTCGGCCTGGTCGGCATCATCGATCCGCCACGCCCCGAGGCGCGCGACGCGATCCGTTTGTGCAAGCAGGCCGGCATCCAGGTCAAGATGATCACCGGCGACCACGCCATCACCGCCGCCGCCATTGCCCGCGAGCTGGGCCTGGAAGGCGCGGTGCTGAGCGGCGCGGAGCTCGACCGGATCGACGTTGCCGAACTTTCCCGCCACATCGAGGAAACTGCGGTGTTCGCCCGCGTCGCCCCCGAGCACAAGGTCAAGATCGTCCAGGCGCTGAAGGCGCGCGGCCATGTCGTCGCGATGACCGGCGACGGCGTCAACGACGCCCCGGCGCTGAAGAACGCCGACATCGGCGTGGCGATGGGCATCACCGGCACCGAGGTGACCAAGGAAGCCGCCACCATGGTGCTCACCGACGACAACTTCGCCACCATCGTCGGCGCTGTCGAGGAAGGCCGCACCATCTACGACAACATCGTCAAGTTCGTGCGCTTCCAGATCTCCACCAACGTCGGCGCCATCCTCACCGTGCTCGGCGCGCAGTTGCTGGGCCTGCCCACCCCCTTCACCGCGATTCAGATCCTGTGGATCAACATCATCATGGACGGTCCGCCCGCCATGACCCTGGGGCTGGAACCGGCGCGTCCCGGCATCATGAACGAGCCGCCGCGCAGCACCGAGGCGCGCATCCTCACCCTGCCGCGTTTCTGGCGCCTGCTCGGCTACGGCACCATCATGGCGGCGGGCACCATCGGCGTGTTTTTCTACGGTCTGCAAACAGGCGGGCAGGCTTACGCATTGACGCTGGCCTTCACCACCTTCGTGCTGTTCCAGTTCTTCAACGTGTTCAACGCCCGCACCGAGCGCGGCACTGCTTTCAACCGTCAGCTCTTCTCCAATGGCAAGCTGTGGACGGCGCTGATCGGGGTAGTAGGCTTACAAGTAGTGGTGGTGCACTGGGGTCCGGCGCAGGAAATTTTCCGCACCACGGATCTTTCCGCGACGGACTGGGGCCTGACCTTCGCCGTGGCGGCGAGCGTCCTGTTGCTGGAAGAGGCGCGCAAGCTGCTCCTGAAGCTGCGAGCTTGAGGCCAGCCTAGTATCTGAACCCATTAATTACGAAACATACGTCGCAGTCATGTAGGTTGGGTTAGCGGCTTTATCGCGTAACCCAACAAACCCAATCTTCACCAAAAGTAGGCGCCTCTAGGCGACACCGACGGATGGGCAGCACACACCAACACCGGCGTTTAGGAGAATGATTGGGTTTTGTTGGGTTACGGCGCAAAAAACCGCGCCTAACCCAACCTACATGACTGCGGGTAAGCTCCAAACAAAATGTTTCGTTATTTACGATTTTCAATACTAGATGGCAGTTCGCGCGCGCAGCATCCGGAACACCTGATAAACCGCCAGTGCGGCCAGCAGATGCTTGACCGTGTGGCCGCTGACGATGTGCCCAAGGGCGAAGATCGGGTAGTCGAGCAGTTCGGCGCCAAGCGCAGCGCCATAGAGTGCTGCCGCGCCAAACAGGTACGCGCTACGCGTATATCGGGGCGGAAAGAGAAGCATGAGCAACACAACGGCGAGGATCGCACCGCCCTGAAAAGCGAAATAGGGCAGCGCGTTTTCGCTGCCCAGGGCTTCGCTCCAGCGCCACCACAGCACCGTGCCCGCACCTGCGGCAACGAGCGGCGCGAGCAGCCGGAGGCCGGCTTTGACGCTCCAGCGCTCCGCGATCACGGCGGCGAGAAGCGATGCGAAGCACACGCTCATCGGCAGACGGTCCCAGAACAGGCGTGCATTGTCCGGGGCCAGGTGATAATAGACCGATCCGATGCCGGTTGCCGCCATGGCGATGAAAAACAGCGCGTAGGGCAGCGGCTCCGCCTTGACGGAAAACGCACCGAACCCGGACTGCAGCAGATAACCGAGCCCCAGCATCGCCACCACGAGGAAGGGAATGTTGGATACGACGTTCAGGAAATTCGGCACGCCGAACAAGGCGCGCTGCCCGGCAAAGTAGTGGTAGGCCTGAGGTTGGGAAAATGGCGGCAGGGCGACGACCACGGCCACGACTGAAATTGCCAGCAACAGCAACAACCCCAGCCGGATCTTGCGTGACAGTTTCATGGCTCTCTCCTTGCCCGGCACCCGGCCCGCAACAACAGGCAGACCGGCATGTTTCGGGCGGACGTCGTATCAATGGCACGCAGGATAATTGTGCGACTTGTGCCGCACACCACCAGCCCTTACCGCTTTTTGCGGCTGCTTTTATCCAGCGACTTCAGATGTTCGAGACGCTCGGAAATTTTCCGCTCCAGCCCGTTGTCGGTGGGGGCGTAGAAGCTCACGTCCCTGAGTTCGGGCGGGAAATAGCATTCACCCGCAGCGTAGGCTTCGGCTTCGTCGTGCGCATAGCGATAGCCCTTGCCGTGCCCCAGCTCCGACATCAGGCGCGTGGGCGCATTTCTCAGATGAGGCGGCACTTCCAGCGACCCGTGTTCGCGCGCGCACGCCAATGCGGCATTGTAGGCCGAATAGGTGGCATTGCTCTTGGCTGTGACGGCAAGGTAAACAATCGCCTGGGCAATCGACAATTCCCCTTCCGGGCTGCCGAGCCGTTCTTGCACGTCCCAGGCATTGAGGGCGATTTGAAGCGCTTTGGGATCCGCATTCCCGATATCCTCGCTGGCCATGCGCACCACGCGGCGAGCGATATACAGCGCGTCGCAGCCGCCATCGATCATCCGCGCAAACCAATACAAAGCGGCATCGGGATCAGAGCCGCGAACCGATTTGTGGAGCGCGGAGATCTGGTCGTAAAAGACATCCCCACCCTTATCGAAGCGGCGATGGCGTCCTTGTACGACCTCTTTGACGCTTTCATCCGCCACGCAATAGCATCCGTCCGACAACTCGGCAAGATCCGACGCAATTTCCAATAGATTCAAGGCACGTCGCGCGTCGCCGTCCGCCGCACCCGCAATCTGTGCCAGGGCGAAATCGGAGACTTGAAGGTTCTTTGCCTTAAGCCCGCGAACATCGCTTAAGGCATGCTGCAGCAACGCGAGCAACGCGGATTCAGCAAGGGGTCGGAGCACATAAACACGAACTCTGGACAACAGTGCGCTATTGAGCTCAAACGATGGGTTCTCGGTCGTTGCCCCGATAAACAGTATGGTTCCATTTTCGATAAACGGAAGAAAAGCATCCTGCTGGCTCTTCGAAAACCGGTGGACCTCATCGACAAAAAGTATCGTCTTCCTGGCTTGCCCCCTTTTTAGCGACTCGGCGATTTCGATTGCTGCGCGGATCTCTTTTACACCCGACATCACAGCCGAAATGCTTTCGAAGTGAGCGGAGGATTTTTCTGCAATGATCTTGGCAAGTGTCGTCTTGCCTATGCCCGGAGGCCCCCAAAACACCATCGAATGGACGCTTCCGGACTCGATGGCGGCGCGCAGGGGCTTGCCGGCCCCGAGTATATGTTCCTGACCGGCGAAATCATCCAGGGATAGCGGGCGCAAACGCGCAGCCAGCGGCTCCCAGCTTTCTTCGGGAAACAGATCAGTCACCGATCACATCCACGCCTTTGGGCGGTACGAACTTGAACGCATCTGCAGGAATCCTGGGATTGCGTTCCAAATCGGAAAAGCGGATTGCCGTGGTCTGACCGAAGTGATCGCGCAATTCCATCACTTCGAGCCCCTTTTCGGAGAATCCCATGCGCACGCTTTCGAAAGAGCTCTCCTTGTCTTTCGGCGTTGCCTCCAGCCATTCAAGGGTGCCGCGCTTGCCGAGATCTTTCAGATTGAATTGTTTTTCAATCTCGTTGCTGCCCGCCAGCAGTGCCGCCGGGCTGGCACCGATCGCCCGATCCATCTGCTTCACCGTGACCTGCTTGAGATCGGCGTCGTACATCCACAGCTTGACGCCATCGCCGACTATCAGCTGCTCGTAAGGCTTTTCATACACCCAGCGGAATTTTCCAGGGCGGGAAAACAGCATGGTGCCGCTGGCTTCCTGAACGGTGGTCAATTTTCTGTCCAGAACGATCTGCTTGAACTGCGCCCTGGCGGATTTCACTTCGGTAAGGAAGGTCTTGAGGCTGTCCAGGGACGAAGCGCCCACCGACATCGAAAACGAGCTGACCGCGGCGAGGCAGCCCCAAAGAAATAGCGTGCGGAAAAATTTTTTCACAATGCCTCGAATGAGAGTAAGCGTTGGCCGGACAAGAGATCCGTGGAGAGCGAGGCTAATCATTAACGGGAACCTCTAATAATCGTCATTCCCGCGAAAGCGGGAATCTATAGCATATTGAAAATACTGGATTCCCGCTTTCGCGGGAATGACGGGATCACGATTTTTAGAGGTGCCCTAACCATGAATTGGAGCGTATTACAGGGATTGAACCTGTGGCCCCTGCCTTGCAAAGTCGGAAGCGGTCGTTTCCGGTTGGGACATGTTAGTCAAAACAGGCAACAGATTCAATAGCCGAAATCAGAATCTCTTAGCCCATATGATCAGGATTCAGCGTCCTCCGCGGTGCAATTAAACTTGGTCGGCGCCTGCGCTGAATGATAGACTGATTCCAAAGAATTCCCCACCCCTCGCTATGCACTGCCACCTTCTGATCCCAAGCTTTTTCCCTCTTCCTCAATGGCTCGATGCGGGCCTGTTGCGGGACATGCGCCTGCCCGCCCTGGAAACGCTGCTCGCACGCGGCAAAGAATACCCGCTGCAGGATGGGGGCATGGAGGCATGGCTGTGCCGCGCATTCGGCGTCGAAAAACAGGACGATTGGCCGGTTGCGGCCTTCACTCTGCTGGCGGATGGCGGTAGCCCCGGCAGCGATTTCTGGCTGCAGGCCGAGCCGGTGCACCTGCAATTGCAGCGCGAGCGGATGGTGTTGGTGGATGCAGCCAATTTGGCAATTTCCAGCGAAGAAGCCGCCAGCTTGACCGCCGCACTCAACAGCCATTTCGCCCAGGACGGGCTGAGCTTCTTTCCCTCTCGCCCCGAGTGCTGGCACCTGCGCCTCGCCCACCCTGCCCGGCTGGAAACCCGGCCACTGGAAGCCGTGATCGGCCGGAACATCCGAAACTTCCTTCCCGGCGGCCAGGACGGCGTGAACTGGCACCGCATAATCAACGAAATCCAGATGCTGCTATATACCCATCCGGTCAACGAAGCGCGCGAGCAGCGCGGCGCGCCTATGGTCAACAGCATCTGGCCCTGGGGGGGAGGCATACTGGCCGACAAGCCATCCGCACCCTACACCCGGATTTGGGCCGACGACGCCCTGGCTTGCGGTCTTGCCGCTGCCGCCAAAATCCCTCGCGCTCGCGTCCCGGCAACCGCGGAAGATTGGCTGCAGACGGCCGCACCCGGGCAGCATCTGGTGATTCTCGACCAACTGCATCAAGCCGCATTGTATGGAGACTTCCCACGCTGGCGCGATAATCTGCTGCGCCTTGAAGCGGACTGGTTTGTGCCGCTGCGACAAGCGCTGGCGCGGGGTAAAATAACGCAATTGACCCTGCATGTTTTCAGTGACGAAAAGGCACGAACTTTTTCCGTCGTCCGCACCTTCCTGTGGAAGATCTGGCGCCACCGCAAACCGCTGAAAAATTACACCTAAAAAGGATTTCACCATGAACTATCCGAGTTTTTTTGACGACGTTCCCCATATCATCCTTCAAGACCCATTGGCCGAGTTCCTCGGCGCAACGGACAAGGGGATCGTGGAATATCGCTACCTCGACGCAGTCAAGCTGGCCGGGCACTCCTGTCCCACCGTTGCGGGCGCCTACCTGATGACGCGCAAGGCGCTGACCAGCCTGTATGGCGACGAACTGCCGGTGCGGGGCGCGATCAAGGTTGAATTCCGCGACGGCCAGGCCGACGGCGTGACCGGCGTAATCG
>Ga0315268_10004228_pt1 | contig 15598 bp, 10 predicted proteins | sample C1_top_MG_FD_204535 | JGI IMG/M metagenome (GOLD analysis project Ga0315268, IMG submission 204535) | Sediment microbial communities from Yellowstone Lake, YNP, Wyoming, USA - C1_top | ecosystem: Environmental > Aquatic > Freshwater > Lake > Sediment | place: USA: Wyoming | collected 2017-08-01
GTCGTTGCCGGCGACAAACACGAACAACACCGGTTGCGAACCGGGCAGGCCAGGCAACGCGTCTCGAACCGCGGCGTCGTAGCTCGCCGCGCTGATGTTATACGTGTTCTGGTTCTGGTAATACCAACTGTTGTTCGAGATCAAGGCGTTGGTCAGCGCGGCCCCCTCCTGAAGGGAGGCGTCCGACACCGTGCTCCCGTAGTCACTTCTTGGGCGGCTACCCAGATTCAGCGGCATGGCAAACAGGTTCGCGCCCGGCGCCTTGCCGCGAAAATCGGCATCCTGGACAGACCCAAACTGGTTGCTCGCCAGAACTCCGCCGACATTCACCGGGTTGGTGCTCATCAAACCATTGCCCGCAATGATGCCGGCCACGTGCGTGCCGTGGCCGTTCGAGTCCACCAGTGTCGAATTGGTGAGAGCGAAAACGCGGCCCAACAAATCCGGATGCGTCGCATCCACGCCGGAATCCACCACCGCCACCGTTACATTCGTGCCCGTGAGGTTGAGATAGTTGGTCTTGGTCACGGTGTCCGTCGAAATGCCAATCCGCACCCGGCTGCGATCATTGGCCGCCGCGCGGGGCGTCCACAATTCCACCGTCTGCACGCCGGCCAAACCCGCCACTGCCTGCCAGTTCTCTGGCGGTGGCCGCAGTTGCACCAAGGGACCGAACGGCGTGTGTTCCTCGGCCAGAACCTCGTACCCCAGCTTCCGCAACGCGCCTTTCGTCGCCGCCGCCGCGTCGGCAAACAGCACCACGTTCAGACCCAACCCCTCTGGCAGCGGCTCCTGCTTCACCGCCGCCGGCAGCAATGCGGCTTTGAGTTTGTAATAAGGCTCGAAGGGCAAAACCGCCTGCGTGCCGGCATCCGCGGCGAGCTGTTGCGCCACGCCCGCGGAAGCGCGCACGAGGTAGGCATTGTTCGGAATGTAAGAGATGATCGTTGCGCCCGCGTCGCGCAACCGCGCGCGGAAGGCGTTGTCCACCGGCCCGCGCGCCTGAACGATGTAACTGCCGGGATCGCCCTGGGCGCGCAAATGCGCGGGGATGGCCAGTCCCGCGGGCTTTTTCGTGTCCACCAGCGCGTTTTCAAGGAGAATTGCGTGGTCGTTTCGCAATAAATCGCCCACGGATTTGGTTGTGTTGCTCAGCCGATACTGAAACTTGTTCGTCTTGGCGATCGTGGGCTGGTTCGCGCGCGGCTGGGTGAGTAGCGCCATCGGCGCGGTGGAAGCGGAGGTGGTGGTTGACTGCGGGACATTCGTCGCGTGGGTGGTGCGCGCCGGTAGGGCGGCGGGTGCGGATTTTTTCTTCGCCTCCCACTCGTTGCCCAGGCGCCAGCAGTAATACGCACCCATCAGGCACAACAGGCTGATTACGAACCACAATATTGGGCGGGGACGCATATTATACGGAGTCAATCAATCACAATCATGGCGAAAAAGCGAGAATGGAAAAGAAAAGCGGGAATGGTAGAGCACGGCACTCCGTGCGCGCCGCCGGTCGGTACCATACCCCAAACGGCGCGCACGGAGTGGCGCGCCCTACCAATGTGTGTCATCGCCTCTTTCATCTCAATCCGGCGGCAAAACGTTATAGTTCTCGATCACGACGTGCGAGTTGGTCGGCGCGCCCTCGATGCGCACCACCGCCCGCGTCGCCACTTCCGCCGTGATCTGGTAATTGGTGCACATGCCAAAGAACGGCCCGCTGTTCAGGTAGATGGAATGTGGCGCCGGCCGCAACGTCTGGCCGTACGAATACACCACAAACCGCGTATCCCCCAGGCGCACCAGCGAGAGCATCTGCTGTGGCAGCCATTCATAAACTGCATCGTTAAGCCCTTTCTCGAGTTGGTAATTATGTCCGTCATCACCCCGGACGCCGTGATTCAGAAACGGTGACGCCTCGGTCAATTCGGGTGTGGCCAGCAGGTCGCCGAGGCGGGGAAAAGTTTGCAACGGGAAGAGATTCGTGCTCGCCCGTGTCCGGTTGATGCCATCCACAATCTTCGCCACGCCCGGCCATGTGTTCGTATTCGCTGCATACGCCCCCGCCGGTGGAATGATCAACGGCTCAAACGCCGGGCCGTTGAAGAGGTCGGCATCCGGCACAGAGTTGGAGAGCGCCACCATGCCGCCAAAAACCGCCGACCACGCCGCCAACCCCGGCTGATTGATTGGCAATTGTCCCCGCGCCGCGTTGTCGTTGAACGCAGTAGTAAACAAATCAAAGATTCCGCGGTCGGTTTCCGGCTGCGTCAACGCGGCGTTGTAGAGATTCCGGTTGCCCGTCCATTTCGGCCAATCGTCCGCCTTCATCGCCTTGATCTGAACGGCATCCGCCACGCGGGATGACTTGAGGTAAACCGTCTGCCACGGCGTGCCACGATGGATGCGACCGAGCCAGCCCAGCGTCGGCAGTTTGTTCGTTGGGAATTGCCACGCATCCGACGAAGTCACGCCCGGGTCTTTGACCACAGTTTGATAGGCCAGCGGATCAGCCAGGAGGTCTCCACCCACTTTGGGGTTGCCACCCCACGGCCGATACCGCTCGTTCAAAATGCCTATGTTGGAAAGTGTCGCGTTGGTCGGAGCGGAGGGCTTCCAGATGATGGCGGAGCCGCTGCGCTCCAAATACTCCATGTCGCCGGACATGTAATGGACCAGGGGATCGTTGGCCTGCCACGTGATCGGCACCGAGCGCTTTGAAGTGGGTGTGAACGGCGCATTGGCGGCCAACGCATAGTTGGTGGCGGAGTATGGCGTCCGCGTGCCAGGGTCCACGTAAGTTGCCGTGTTATTAGGATTGATGAAGGCGAGAAATTTCGCGATAGCCTGCGCCTTGGTGGCGCCCGCCGGCTGGGCAATTCCATAACTCTGCCAATTCCCTCCGCTCTCCACATTGCCCTTGGAGATTTCAATTTGCTGAATAATGCCAGGCTGGTCGCTCAACTTCCCGCCTCCGCTCAGAGACGCATTCGTGGCCCAGAGGCCTTCGAAGCCGATGCCCGTGCGCTGTTGCGCGATTTCCGCGGTCAAGTCGCGGGCAATCCCCAAGCCGTTCAACTGCACATAATCAATGATCCGGCCATTCGCGCCCGGTTCCTTGATGATCGCCACCAACCGGTTGGTGATCGCCAATACCCAGCGCGGAAACGCAAAGCCGCTCGGCCGCTCGAAGTTATTCGTGAGATTGTCAAAGAATCCCGGCCCACTCGCCGATCCCAATCGGTAAACGGCATCGGGAACAATGATATGATTGGTGCGCAGGGGCACCAGAAACGACCACAGACCCGTTGCCGGCGGCGTTTGTCGCTTTGGATTCCACGCGGCCCAGAAATTCGTCCCGGGAGATGGGATGCTGATTTGTCCGGCGGCAATCAGATTTGTGTTGTAGCTGAAGGTATAATCATTGGTCAGTAACACCTGGCAGAAGTTTGTGGCAATGATGTCTACGGGGCGCGTGTAATTCGTGGCGTACGAATTCCAGAACTCGGTGGCGAACACGTTCGAGATGCCAATGACAAACATCTGGTTGGTTTGGTTAATCATACCACCACCGCCCGGCCCGGATTTCACCAACTCAAGCTTGCGGGTAATCTGAATGACCGTCTCGGCCGCAAACTCATTGAAGTTGGGCAGACCTTTCCGCGCGCCAACGACCAGCGGCACGCCGAAGATCAAGTCGTTCGGTTGCACAGCCGCGACCACGTTCGTGGTGCTCAGGTCGCGCAGCGTGCCGGTCAATTGATTCGCGCTGGTGACCTCGACGAAGTTCGTGATGAAAAGGTTGTTGTTGTTGCCCAAGTGGTCGAATTGCGGGCGGAACACCCTGGGAAGCGGACCGTAAATGTCGTTGGTCGGGTTGATGGCGTCATACATGTTGGCGGCCAGTTGCAATAAGCGGTGGATGGCGGGCGTGTAGGTGAAACGTCCGTTCACAAATACCGGGATGTTTCCGGCGCTCATGAGGTTCGTCATCCCGAACATGTTGGTGTAATTGACAAACCCGTTGATGGCATCGCTGTCATGCCAGTCCTTGGAGTATTGTTTCACCAACCGGTCCACCGCATTGGTGAAAAAGTCCAGCGGCCGCCAGATCAAGAAATTGGTCGCGCTGCGTACACTGGTTATGGCGTTGGACTGGACCAGGTTGTCGTAGTTGAGGTTCATCTTGTCCGGCGGCTCGGGCGCGGAATCAGTGCCCAACTGCGAGAGCAGGCGGTAATACGTGTAGCGGTCGTAGGACGACGCGGAATTAGTCGTCGCCTGGAGCAGCCGGTCGGTGAAATCGAGTCCCCCAGGAAAGGGGACGAGTCGCGTTTTGTTCTTGTCGTAAAAATCCTGGGTCGTGAAGTAATGGTTCGTGTTGGGCGCGCCCCACCACGGCAAATTGACGCGCGTCGCGTCGCCGTCCGGCAAGACATTCCAGCCCCAGTAATTCGTCATCAATGGGCCGGCCGAATAGCCATCCACGAAGTCGTTTAGGAAAGCGTTCTGGCCGTTGGTGAACATCGCCGACACGGACAAAGGACTGTTCAAATTCCCGCCGGCACGATAGGTCAGGAACGCGAGCGCATCATCGAACGCCACGCCTGAACTGCTGGGCGTGGGGGCGGTCGGGAAGTAGCTGTAACTGATGTCATTCCAGACATTCGTATTCAAGTCGCGCAAAAACGCGGCAAGATTGATTTCCCACGAGCCGACGCCCTGATTGCGAAAGAAGCCATCGTTGCCAGCACCGGCGGGAACAGCGTAGTTGTGAATGTAATTCACGTCCAGCGTCTCGCCCGCCGGGATGACGACGTAGGCGTAGCGCGAGACGAAAAAATTCGCCGCCGAGTGCGGCAAATCGGGCCGGGCCAACTGGCCGATCCATTCCGGGTCGCCCACGAAGAAGCTGAAGTTTGTTCCCACGGGCAAGCCGGCGTCATCTAAAATCGGTCGGAAGCCGCTCGGCTCATAACGACCATTGCGGTTGAGGTCGAGGTAGAACCGGAATTCGTTCGCCCCAGTCGCACGGTTGGTGACCACGAACACCGGCGGGCGCGGGCTATAAAGGAGATTGGTGAGATTCTGCCTTGCCTGATCGAGTGTTAATGGAGTGTGAGCTAGATCATTCTGGTATTCGAAATTGACGTTGGTCCGTTGATCCACCACCGCAGCAGTGTTGGGGTCAAAGCCATCCCAGTTGATGAAATTCGTGGAGACGAGCAGGTGGAAGTTAAGCGCGTTGCTGGCGGCGAGGATGGGCGCGAGCATCTCGGCCTTGGCGCGCTCCAGGCCGGCGGCGGCGGCCAACCGCGCCGTGGTCTGGTCGGTGGCGGTGGTGACCGAGCCTTTCTCCCGCCGGCTCACGGAGAGAAACGTGATGGCCATGAAGGTGATGGCGGCAATGAGGATGATCGTGACGACGAGAGCGACACCTGCCGTGCGGGGTGACGAGTGACGAGTGACAGGTGACATGAAAGGCGCGGCAGCGGGTCGCCCAGACGGGTAGGGCGCGTCACTCCGTGCGCGCCGTTTCGTGCGCATTGACCGGATGGCGGCGCGCACGGAGTGCCGCGCCCTACCGGCGGAATCGTTTCTGGTCGGCAACTTCATTGGTAAGCGAGCGGGTCAACGCTGCGAATGGGAATGCGCTGGAGGAACAGATGCACGCGCCCGGCCTGATTGGTGATGTAGCGATATTTGCCGGCGGCGTCGGCCAACGATTTGTACCGTTCCCACGCGCGGTCTTCGAGAATGCCGATCTCCAGTTCCACGGAAGCGGGGACAGCGTTGCTGTAGAAAATGTACTCACCTACTCCACCCGCAAACACGTTGGTTGCCACAATGTTTCCGTGGTTGAAGGTAATCCACATGCCGTTTGTGTCGTAGGCGCGCAGACGGAAGTGAATGACACCGTCCATGATTTTGCTCGCGCGAAATTCGTCCAGCGTGGCGGCGCGAAACTCTTGATACATCTGGGCGGGATTGCGCCCGGACAAAACGGGGGCGTTGGTTTCGAAGCGATAGAGCGTGCCCACGCCAACGGTCTCTGTGGGGCCGCCGACCCGCGGCCAGTCGAGGGCGCCGTTTGCAGGATTGTTGGTCCGCACAAAATAGCCGATGCTGATCCATTCCTGATTGCGGCGCGTGAGGAAAAACAATTCTTCCAAGAGGTTGGTGCGTGGACGACTGCTGCCGGGCAGCGGCTGGACCAGCGGCGTGTAACCCGGTAGCCAAGCGAAGAAGTTTGGCTGAATGTTCGTGGTATTATTGAGAAGCCAGCCCGTCGTGGGCAGATACGCCGGTGTCACCTGCTCCAGTTCGCGTCCGATCAGGTCGGTGGCCATGCGGCCCGCTTCAAGCACGTCGGTCTGCGTCATGCCGGCGCGAAACGCGCGCTGTGTCTGCCCAAACATGGCCACCAAGCCGAGGATGATGACCGAAAGCATGGTGACGACGATGAGGATTTCGATGAGGGAGAAGGCGGGGGAATTGCGGATTGCGAATTGCAGATTGCGGATTCGCGCCGCGCGTTGCGCCGGGTCAATCTGCCATCTGAAATCTGAAATCGGCAATCTCATATCAGGGCGCGTTCGTTGTGTAAGTGTTCGGCTGAAAAAACCAAGCCAGCGAGATAGGTGGGTTGGTCTGAATGGAATCCGGTGCATTAGTCATCGCCCCGCCGACCATCGTGCGAAAGGTTTGACGGCCATTACCGATCTTGCCGCTGGGCAGCACCGGCCAGCGGAACAACAGCCGCAGCTCGCGCAGGTTGTGCGTCAACTGCCAGGTATTGGGATTGCCGCCGTTGTCCGGCGGGACAGGGAGGGGCACGTTTTCCGCAATAAGCCGGTAGCTGAACGCATCTTGGAGCACATTCGTGTTGTTCTGTGGAAATTTATCCGCCGCCAGCCCGCTCAAGGCGCGCACATAGGCCACGACATAATTGCTGGTGGATCCCTGGTATTTGGGCGTGCTCAACAACCCGATGATGCGTTCGCCGTTGATGAGAGTGAAAGTGGAGGGGTTGGGAAACGTGAACGGCGGCGGGTTGGCGGGGTTTAAGTAATTGTTCGTGACGGCATCTGAAACGATGGTGATGCCCATGACGTTTTGCGTGAGATTGTCCAACCCGCGCGCACCACTGCGGATGGCGTCAATCAAGTAAGTCGCGTCCTGATTGATGATGGTCTCCTCGCGGTTCTCGCGCTGCACGTTCATGCCGATGGGCAGCACGCCAATGATGGCCACCAGCGCAAAACCGATGATGGCCAGGCTGATGGCGATCTCCACCATCGTGAAGGCAGCCGCAGAACGGGGAAAACCCATCCCTGACCGCAAGGTAGGTCGCGTCACTCCGTGCGCGCCGCGCTTTGCCTCCAACGATCCAGACGGCGCGCACGGAGTGACGCGCCCTACCTCCCGCGGACGGGCCGTGGGCGGGTTCTTTGGTTGAGGAGACAGCTTCATTTACAATCCGGAAATTTCCTGGCGCTCCACCCGCGCGCGGCCGGTCAGCCAGTCAATGTGAATGAGGTTGAAAGCGTTGGTACTGTTGCCCGGTGGCCGCTCGGAGGCGTCGGGTACGCTGGCCACCGGCACTTTGGCCACGTCGCGCGCGTAGAGGACGGCGCCGCGGGCCAGCGGGATAAATTCGTCCTGCCTGGTGGGATTGACGCCGTCCTGCGTCAACTGGCCGAGAAAGTTGAAGGCGATGTAAGGCAGGGTGACATACGGTCCGCCAACCTGTGCGGCGCCTTCGGATGGGAACGGAATATTGTTGGTAATGCTGAAGCCGTAAATGTCGTAATAACGATTGATCGATGGGTCGTTAAGGCTGACGGAAAGATTCCTGGGGCCAAATTTGCTGAGGGCAATGAACGTGCCCTCCGGCAGCGTGTGCCAGGGTGTGAGATAGCGCGGCGTGCTCCGGCCCGGTTGTTCGCCCACGCTACGCAGGGTGACGAAGGTGTAACCAGTCAGTTGCTTGTCGTAGAGTTTATGGGACTTTTCGATCTCGGTTGGAGGATACGTCGGTTTGGGAACCAAAGAGAGCCGGTCGTACGCCGGGTCACTCCAGAAATTCTCCGGCACGAAAATCATGTAAACGGTCGAGCGACCACTGATGGCAAGCTGACGGGCAAAGCCCACGTCATCGAGCAACTGGCGCGTGGCGGCCAGCGTGGCGTCGCCTTTCTTGATGCTGTTGAACGCCGGCACAGTGATCGCCGCCAGGATGCCCATGATGCCGATGACGACCAGCATTTCGATGAGCGTGAACGCCCGCTTTGTTTTCGGAAATTTCACGGTCACTGCTTCCAACTTAAAACGTTGTCCTGGTTCACGTCCTCGTTGGCCTTGGCCTTGGGGTTAATCTTACCATCCGGTCCCGCCGACCACGCCATCACCTGCCCGTTGTACTCAAAGTGGTCACCATTGCCGTTCGGCCCATCAAGCGAGTTGAAAAGGCCGTCATATCCGGTTTGGTCACTCTTCTGGGAGACAGCCTGACGGCAATAAAAGGCGTCCCGCACCTTGTCATCGTTGTTGGCGTCCAAACTGATGATGTAAGGATGGTTCCACGGATCGCGAAACACGCCATTCGGACCGACGCCGTGCGAGGCGTCACTGACCACGTTCGGGTTCATGTATTTATTCCGCTGCGGATTTTTGACGTGGCCGCTGTTGATCGTCGGCGTGCCATCGCCGTATGTTTCGAGATCCATGACAATCGCGATGACTTCGGAGTTATTGGTTTTGTAGGTGCCCGGCGCTTCTACGGCCCACGGTGACGTTGCTATGGGCGTGGCAAAAGTGTCCCCGAACGTGAAGTCCGCCGACAGGGCGGGTGGTGGCGGGTTGACCGATTGCACCGCAGTCGCCGACATGGGCAGACGGCTGTAGTGGGATTCATACGCAGAACAGGCGGTAACCAGGTCGCCGATGTCTTTTTTGGCTTGCATGATTTGCGCCCGCTTTTTTGCCTGGGAGAACGCCGGCATGAGCATCGCCGCCAAAATGGCAATGATGGCGATGACGACCAGCAACTCAATCAAGGTGAAACCACGGCCAGCGGATGAAACGCGGAAGAATGGGCGAGGCCCGAGGCGGCACCGGGTTTGCCGCCGCTGACGAAAACCGCCGGGTGAAGAAACGCGCCGGGCCCTGGTTGTGAAGGTGGTGTCGCAAATCAAAAGCACCGGCGATGGCGCCGTGCGCACGGTAATTTCCGGATGCCAGGTCCAGTCGCCCCAAGCGACGGGCAGCGGTTGTTTTTCTTGAACGATGGGCGTCATAGGAATGTGGTTTGTAGTTGCGGGTTAGTTCACAATTTGCGGCTGTTCGCTCCAGTTGCTGATACGATTGGTTTTCCCGGCGATAGAAATGTCCACCCAGAGGTCATACGAACCGGAGTTGTTGGTGGGGCTGGATGAGTTGTAGCGCCACGGGTTAATTGAGTCGTCAGCCGATGTTACGGAGCAAGTCAACACGCGCACATTGGGCTTAATCTCACCGTACTGATTCGGCTTGAGGCCTTTCAAAAAAGCAGTCGCGGAAACCGCATCGTCCGAGCCTGCACCTTTTGAAACATTCACGAACCCACGCACGCAAGGGCCGACGCTTTGGCCGAAAACGGTTTGAAAATCAGTGACCGTATCGAGAATTCGAGCGCTGCCATCCAATGTTTCGAAAGTATTTGCGTTGAGCACCACACCCAACAGTTCGAAGTAAAGCTGATTGGTAAGGACACTGCACGGATTGTCCGGCGGATAAAAACCGAACTTGGCGTGGTAGGAATCAATGGCGGTCTGGACTTGATGCAATTCCGCCTTCACTTTCCTGCGCGTGGCGTTCTCCTTGATGCTCGTGACGGTTGGAAAAGTCAGCGCCGCCAGGATGCCGATGATGGCAATGACCACGAGCAGCTCAATCAAGGTGAACGCGGATTGTTTGCGGGTGCCGGACTGGGTCGGTTTCTTCATAGGCATTGTCATTTCATCGCTCGCGGACTTCCTGTTCCATTCGTTCGCTGAGCCATTGTTTGATCATGCTTTGGTAATTCAAGAATCGGGACCGGGCCAGCCGTTTGATGCGCGCCAACATGCGCGGGTCTATCCGCAGCGTGATGGTCACCGACTCCGAACCCTCGCTGCTGCCCGCGACAGACGATTCCATCAGGCGCAGGTCAGGCCGGTTCTCCGACCAGAAGTCCGCTTCGGCTTCTTCGCTGTCGAAGATCGGCACTTCTTCCCATATGGCAATCGAGCGCATATTCAAACTCTCTGCTCAATCGTTTCCGGCTCGTTTTCATTGAGCCAATGTTTGGTCCACTTTCCGCTGATAGAAAAACCGTTCTTCCGGCTCGAACTGGCGTGCGTGGAGAACCCGGACTTGCTTTCCGTTGGTTCGATACACACTAAAGATCCCGACGCCCGCCGCCGACATGCCAAGATTGAAAAACCGCGCCTGAACCGCGAACCGGCGCGAGTCTGGCAACAAGCGTACCGCGAACGGATCTTCAAACGATTCTTCCACTTCTCGCTGGCTCAAAGAACTATCCAACTCGAAGGGTGGATTATTCCAATCGAACTCCATATCGAGTTAACTGTAAATAAAACGCCCATGCAATGTCGTTACAATGTATTTACGCATAGCTATCCTTGACTGTCAACAACTTGCTTCAGTTTTTTTAGAATACCAGCCTACCGAGGTGCTTCGGAGGTCAAAAGCGGCCAAAATAACTTCGCCGTTCTTAATCGCCTTTGTCACCCTTGCCGCTGGAGTCGATCCCCTGCATAAGCGCGATCAAAGGCAGAAACATTGCAATCACGATGCTGCCGACGACCACCCCGAGGAAAACAATCATGATCGGTTCGAGCAGTGAAGTCATGGCCGTCACCGCGTTATCAACCTCTTCATCGTAGTTGTCCGCGATCTTGAGGAGCATTTCAGGGAGAGCACCGGTCTGCTCGCCCACGTCCACCATGCTGACCACCATTGGGGGAAAAACGGCGGAAGCTTCCAAGGGGGCCGTGATGGTTTCGCCTTCCTTGACGCTTTCGTGAACGGCACTGACGGCGTTGGCGATGATGACATTGCCCGCCGTTTCTTTCACGATGGTCAGTGCTTGCAAAATCGGCACGCCGCTGCTGACCAGCGTTCCCAGGGTGCGCGTGAACCGGGAGATGGCCACCTTGCTGACGACAGGCCCAAGGACCGGCATCTTGAGCTTGAACTTGTCGAACACATGCCGTCCGAATTTTGTTCGCTTGAAGATCAGAAACAGGACCACGACAACAGCCACGCCCCCTCCTGTTACCACGATGTGATCTTTGATGGCATCGCTGATTCCCATAACGAACCGTGTGAATTTCGGTAGTTGCTGCCCTTCCAACATGCCTTCAAACACCGTCTTGAACTGCGGAATGACCTTGACCATCAGGATGTACATAATTGCGACGGCCACGATTAGTACGGCGGTGGGATAGAACATCGCCGCTTTGACCTTGCCCTTGATCTTCTGCGCCTTTTCCATGAACTCCGCCAGACGGGTCAACACCACTTCCAACACACCTCCCAATTCGCCCGCTTTGACCATGTTGACGTAGAGACGATTGAAGACCTTGGGATGCTGCGCCAGCGCCTCGGAGAACGTGCTGCCGCCTTCGATGGCCAGTGCCAACTCGCTGGCGATGGACTTGAGAGTGGCGTTCCGTTCCTGTTTTTCGAGGACGCGCAATCCACGGAGCAGCGGTAACCCGGCATCAACCAGCGTGGCCAATTGCCGGGTGAAGGTTGTGAGGACTTTGGATTTTACCCTTCCGCTCAGGCCGGGGATCTTGATGTTGATATTGACGTTGAGGGCGGATTTCTTGCCCGACGCCTTAGCTGGAGATTTTGCTTTCTTGTCCGCCTTGGCTTTGACCTTGTCAACCTCGACGATTTTCGTCGGAAACAACCCCATCTCCTTGACCCGCCCGATGGCTTCGTTTTGGCTGGCGACCTCAAGGGTGCCCTTGGTTTCCTTGCCCTTCTGGTCCATTGCCACGTAGCTGTACTTCGGCATAACAGGTCCTTTGCTCAGGTATATTTCACAATTTCCTCAATGGTTGTATCACCGTCGAAAATGCTGCGCAAGCCATCTTCCCGGAGCGTCACCATGCCGAGTTCCACGGCCTTTTGGCGCAGTACCACCGTCGGCGCCCGCTCGTTGATCATGGTGCGGATGGCGTCGTTGACAACCAACAATTCAAAAATGCCCTTCCGTCCCTTGTAGCCCGTGTCGTTGCAATTCGAACAGCCGCGTCCGTAGTAAAAAGCCTTGTCGCCCAGATCGTGCGGCGAAAGGTTCAGTAGGGTCAACTGGGCTTCCGTCGGCTCGAACGGCGTCCGGCAATTCTTGCAAATCGTGCGGACGAGTCGTTGCCCAAGCACCGCCATCAGCGTCGAGGATATCAGGAAGGGCTCGGTGCCCATGTCAATCAAGCGCGTTACCGCTCCAGGCGCGTCATTCGTGTGCAGCGTGCTCAAGACGAGATGGCCGGTCAACGACGCCTGGATGGCAATCTGGGCCGTCTCCAGGTCGCGCACCTCGCCCACCATGATGATGTCCGGGTCCTGGCGCAGAAACGACCGCAACGCCTTGGCGAATGTCAATCCCATCGCCTCGTTGATGGCCACCTGCATGACCCCTTCGATATCGTATTCCACCGGGTCTTCCGCCGTGAGGAGTTTGGAGTCAATCGTGTTCACCCGCCGGAGACACGAGTAAAGCGTCGTCGTCTTGCCGCAACCCGTTGGCCCCGTGACAACCAGAATACCGTTGGGCACCTGAATGGCCTGGCTCACATAATCGTGGACATATTTCGGAAAACCGAGGGATTCCAATTCCAGGTTCACGACTGACCGGTCCAACACGCGCAGCACCACCGACTCGCCGAACTGCGTGGGCAGCGTGGACACGCGCAGGTCAATTATCCGGTTGCCGAGCGGAAAACTCACACGCCCGTCCTGCGGCAGGCGGCGCTCGGAAATGTTCAGATTCGCCATGACCTTGATGCGCGAGATGACCGGCAATGCCAAATGCTTGGGCGGCGGCGCCATTTCGTAAAGCGCGCCGTCCACGCGGTAGCGGATGCGAAAATCGTTCTCGAACGGCTCGAAGTGAATGTCGCTCGCCCGGTCCTGCACCGCCTGATACAAAACCAAGTTCACGTACTTGATGATCGGCGCCTCATTGGCCAGGCTGGCCACCATGGCTTCGTCATCCATGTCGCCGCCGAGCGCGGTGACTTCCTTTGCAATGTCTTCATCCGCCCCAATTTCCTTGAGGATGTCGGCGAAGTCGGCGCTTTCCTGCTCGCCGTAATTTTTATCGATCGCCTGCTGAACGTCCGCCGGGTTCGCCACGACCAATTGGATGTCCTTCCCGACCGCAAAGCCCAGTTCATCTGCCTGCCCCGGATTGAGCGGATCCGCAAACGCCACGCGCAACGCGCCGTCGGAAGCTTCAATCGGAAGGCACTGATACGTCCTCGCCGTCTTGGCGGGAATCTGGCTTAACAAGGCCGGGGGGAAATTCCTGTCGCGCAACGATACCACCTCCGTCCCCAGGTAATTGGCCATCGCCTGCAAAATCGTGTCCAGGTCCAGAATGCCGAAGTCCTGCAGGATCTGGACAACCGGCGTGCCGCTGCGTTTGAATTCCGCAGCCACCTCCTCGTACTGCAAGTCGTCCACCAGACCTTGCTCCTTGACGAGCGATAACAGCGGATTTGAAATCTCTTCCGGCATAACAACGAGTTCAAACTTTTCCCGGTTTCACCACGTCACCGGCCTCCGCGCCGACGGCCTGCGCCAGTTCCAGCTCCTGCAACTTTTGCTGAATGGTCACCGGGTCTTGCGACTTGGTGATGACTTCCTCGCGCGAGATCATGCCCGCCATGTATTTCTCCAGGAGAAAACCGTCCAGCGTCACCATGCCCCACTTCGCGCCGGTCTGAATATCCGACCCGATGCGAAACGTCTTGTTGTCCCGGATCAGCGCGGCGATGGATGGCGTGTTGATCATGATTTCAAACACCGCCACGCGGCCGGGCTTGTCCACCCGCGGGATCAGCAACTGTGAAATCACCGCCTGCATCACGGTCGAAAGCTGGATGCGAATCTGCTCCTGCTGGTTCGTCGGGAACGCGTTCACGATACGGTCAATCGTCTTGGCCGCGCCCGTCGTGTGCAGCGTGCCGAACACCAAATGCCCCGTCTCGGCCGCGGTGATCGCCGCGTCCATCGTCTCCAGGTCGCGCATTTCGCCCACCATCACCACGTCCGGGTCCTGGCGCAACGCGCGGCGCAGGGCCTCGGCGAAATTCGGCACGTCCACGCCGATTTCGCGCTGCGTCACCAGGGCCTTCTTGTGTTTGTGGTAATATTCAATCGGGTCTTCGATGGTGATGATGTGCGCCTCGTCGCGTTCCTCGTTGATGATGTTGATCATCGAAGCCAGCGTTGTCGTCTTGCCCGAACCGGTCGGCCCGGTTACCAGCACCAGCCCGCGCGGTTTGTAAAGCAGCTCCCGGGCGGACGCCGGCAGGCCGATTTCCTCCATCGTCAGCATCTTGGCGGGAATCTGCCGCAGGACGCAGCCGAAATCGCCCTTTGCCTTGAACACACTCACACGAAACCGCGCCAGCTCTCCGAAAGCGAAACCAAAATCCGCCCCGCCCCGTTCGCGCACGTGTTGAATGTGGTCTTCCGACGTGATGCTGCGCATCAGCTCATCAGTGTCGTCGGGCCCCAGCGCCGGCCCCTCCACGCGGTGCAGAATGCCGTGCACGCGAATCGTTGGCGGCGTACCCACGCGGATGTGCAGGTCGGACGCGCCCTCCGACACCACCATCTGCAATAAATCGGACATTGAATATGACATAGACTGATCTCTAAACCGTTAAAGTCTTTGACCGTTCAAACGCTGAATCGTGTCTTGAAGGTTGTTGGCCGGCGGCACAAGCCATCCTTTGCCACGCTTTAACCAGATAACGATGGAACGCCATTTCATGCTTCGTCACCTATCGTGGCCCGGATGACTTCATCGGGCGTGGTGATGCCCGCCAGCACTTTTCGTACGCCGTCTTCGCGCAACGAGCGCATGCCCATTTCCCGCGCGCGCGCGCGCAGGACTGACGACGGCACTTTTTCGTAAATCAACTTCCGCGCTTCGTCATCAATCACGAAAATTTCAAAAATCCCCATGCGGCCGCGACACCCCGTGTTCGAACAATCGACGCAACCCCGGCCCTTGAGGAACGTGGCCTTCTGGGTCTGCGCCGGATCAATACTCAGCGCCTGCAACTCCGCGTCCGTCGGGGCATAGGGTTGCGCGCATTTTTTGCACACCTTGCGCACCAGCCGTTGCGCCATCAACGCGCGTGTGGACGACGCTACGAGAAACGGCTTCACGCCGATGTCAATCAAGCGCGTCACCGCGCTCGGCGCGTCGTTCGTGTGCAACGTCGAGAACACCAGGTGACCGGTCAGCGACGCGTTGATGGCGATCGAAGCCGTTTCCAAGTCGCGAATTTCCCCGATCATGATCACGTTC
>Ga0315268_10004229_pt1 | contig 15595 bp, 13 predicted proteins | sample C1_top_MG_FD_204535 | JGI IMG/M metagenome (GOLD analysis project Ga0315268, IMG submission 204535) | Sediment microbial communities from Yellowstone Lake, YNP, Wyoming, USA - C1_top | ecosystem: Environmental > Aquatic > Freshwater > Lake > Sediment | place: USA: Wyoming | collected 2017-08-01
GGGCGCGCGTTTCGTCGATGGAGGCGGCGAACAGCTCCGGCGGCATGTTGCCCGCGGCCAGCACGCCGAAGGCGCCCAGGTCGCTCATCTGCGAGACCAGCTTCGGCTCGCTGATCCAGGTCATCGCGCCGCACATGATCGGCAGCTCGACGCCGAGGAAATCCTGTCCGGCCCGCCACAGCCGGCCCAGGCGCGGGGTCGACCGAACGATCTCCCGATTCGCCATCGTCTCTCCTTCGCTCGCGCGGCGGACACGCCGCCGCCCCCCGCCGGGCCCGGTCGCCCGGCGGCGCGGTTATCATACTTCAGCGGTCCTGAATCGCAAGACGGTTCGGCCGGTCAGGCGTCCGCCAGCCGGTCGCGGAGCGTTTCGGCGATGTCGCGCACGACCAGCGAGTCGGCGCGGCCGGTCTCCTTCACGCCGTCTCCGAGCATCGTCAGGCAGAACGGGCAGGCGCTCGCCACCTCGCGCGCGCCGGTGGCGGCCGCCTCCCCGATGCGGTCGTGGTTGATGCGGGTGCCGAGCTTCTCCTCGAGGAACATGCGGCCGCCGCCGGCGCCGCAGCAGAAGCCCTCGCGGAGGCTCCGCTTCATCTCCACCAGCTCGAGGCCCGGCACCGACGCGAGCACCTCGCGCGGCGCGTCGTAGACGCCGTTGTGCCGGCCGAGGTAGCAGGAGTCGTGGTAGGTCAGCTTGAGCGGCTCGCCATTCCGCAGCTTCAGCTTCCCCTCGGCCAGGAAGCGGGTGAGCAGCTCCGAGTGGTGCCGGACCTCCGCCCCCGCGAGGCCGAACTGCGGGTACTCGTTGCGGAGCGTGTTGTAGCAGTGCGGGCAGGCGGTGACGAACTTCCGCGCGCCGTAGCGCTTGAAGGTCTCGATGTTCTGCTGCGCCTGCATCTGGAACAGGTACTCGTGGCCGAGGCGGCGCGTCGGATCGCCGCAGCACCCCTCCTCCAGCCCGAGCACCGCGTAATCGAGGCCGGCCCGGTCGAACAGCTCGCAGGTGGCCCGCACGACGGCGCGGTTGCGCTCGTCGAACGAGCCGGCGCAGCCGACGAAGAAGAGCCACTCCGCGCTCCCCTTCGCGGCCAGGACCGGCACCGGCGCCTCGCCGATCCAGTCGGCGCGCGCCGCCCCCGGCGCGTTCCACGGGTTGCTGTTGTTCTCGAGGCCGCGCAGGGCGTTCTGCATTTCCGCGGGGACCCGCGCCTCGGTCATGGTCAGGTAGCGCCGCTGGTCGATGACGTGCGGCACGTGCTCGATCACGACCGGGCAGGCCGTCTGGCACCAGCCGCAGGTCGTGCACGACCAGAGCGTGTCGTCGGAGTTGATGTCGCCCGCCAGGCGCGGCCGCTCCAGCGCCGCGGCCAGCGCCGCCGCCTCGGCCGGCCGCCCGCGCGCCTTCAGCTTGCCGACCTCCCCGAGGCGCTCGCCCAGGGCGAACAGGTGGTCGCGTTCGTCGCAGATGAGCGACTTCGGCCGCAGCGGCTTGCCGGTCACGGCGGTGGGGCAGTTCTCGTTGCAGCGTCCGCACTCCGTGCAGGTGAACAGGTCGAGCAGCCGCCGCCACGAGAACTCCTCCACCCGGCCGACGCCGAACGATTCGCGCCCCTCGAACTGCAGCGGATCGGACGCCAGCGGCGGCGTGAGGCGCCTGAGGTAGACCGCCGGCAGGGAGGTCAGGATGTGGAAGTGCTTGCCATACGGGAGGTAGTTGAGGAAGCCGAGGATCAGCGCGCAGTGCGCCCAGTACATGGTCCGCCACCAGCCGCGCACCTCGGCGTCGTCGACGCCGGCGAACAGCCCCGCCAGCGCCCGCGAAACGACCGCATAGCCGGCCTCGGGGTGGTCGGGATGCAGGTGGAACAGGGCCGCGTCGCCGAGCAGGTCGCTCACCATGAGGGCCGCGATCCAGACGAGGATCAGCACCCCCTCGAACGACAGCGGCAGCCGCGCCGGCCGCGCGACCAGCCGCCGCCAGAGGCCGTAGAGCACCGCCACGATCACGACGACCGCGAAGAGGTCCTTCAGCGCGGCGTAGACCAGGCCGGGGCCGTCACCCAGCAGCGGCAGGTGGAAGTCGGCGGCGAAGCCGCGGCCGAACAGGGTCAGCGTGCGCAGCGACACGACGAGGAAGCCGGCGAAGATGCCCAGGTGCATCAGCCCGGCGCCCCGCTCCCACAGCAGCCGTTGCTGGCCGAAGCCGATCACCAGCAGCGCCCGCAGGCGCGCCCCGGGGCGGTCGGTGCGGCACTCCGGCTCGGCGGCGCGCAGCAGCCACCAGCGGGCCGCGACGGTGTTGGCGAAGAAGGCGAGGGCCAGCAGCAGCAGCAGGGACATCGCGACGGGATTCATGGGTCGTCCTTCCGGAGTCGCGCCGGGCGCATTGACGCGAACATAGCGGCGGCGCCGGCCTCACGGAAGGGAAAAGCGCGCGCCTGCGGGATGGCGACGGCCCCGCGCGGCGCGACCGTCGGCTCAGGAGGTGGCGGCCGCGGCGGCCGCCGGCGCCCGGACGTGGTCGAGCAGGGCGCGGCAGACCGCGAGGCCGGCCGGGTCGTCGGCCCGCACCGATTCCGTCCAGTCCATCTCGAGCGTGGCGATGCGACCGAACAGCCGCTGTCGATGGCGCGCCAGGCCGGAGCGCAGCGCGAGGTAGAGCGAGCCGTTCTCGCGCAGCCACGGATTCCCCGGCGCGTGGGTCCGCCCGAGCTGGTGATCGTAGAGCGGGATCAGGCCGCCGGGCGAGGGGCACCAGAAGCAGGGGGCCTCCTCGCAGACCGACAGCAGCGACTCGGCGCCGGCGCGCCGGAAAGCGAGGCACGCCTCCTCCACCCGGCCGGGCCGCCGCAGCGGCAGCGCCGCGGAGAGCAGGACCACGGTGTCCGGCACGGCCCCCCGCTCGCCCAGGAGCTGCAACGCGTGGAGCGCGGTGTCGACCGGCCCCGGCGGCCCGGACGGCGGCGCTTCCACGACCCGCGCGCCCCAGCCCCGCGCCCATGCCAGCGCCTCGCGATCGGCGCCGGCAACGACGAGGTCATCCAGCGCCGCCGCCTCGGCGGCGGAGGCGAGCGTCCAGGCGAGCAGCGGCCGTCCGCCGAGGTCGGCCAGCACCCCGTGCGGCACGGCCGGCCCCGGGCGATCGAGAGGCACGATGGCGATGAGGCTCGACAAGCTGCGTCTCCCATCTGTGCGGCCACCTGGCCGTCGGCGCCGGCGCGGCGGCCGGGGCTCCTCCGCTGGACAAGGCCCCGGCAACCGGGTAGATTCTCCGGGTCCCGCACCGGCCGGCGCGGGCAAGTTCTGCCGTCGTCCGCGGCCCCCCGCGCGCGGCGCGACGCGCCGCCGGGGTTCTCCTGGCCGTCCAACCGTCGAGATCACAACGGCTTGGACTTGCCCTGGTTCCTCGTCGCGCGGCCGCGGCCGGCCGGCCCGCGCGGCCGGCGGCGTCGACCTTGCAAGATCGGTCCCAGTTGCCCGGGCGCCGGCCGTCGGCAAAGGAAAAACCGCATGAGCAGCCCGAATTCCGGCGGGGAATTCGTCAACCCGCCCGACGACGAGATCGCCGCTTTCCTCCGCGCGATGCGACGGGTGGCGGTGGTCGGCATTTCCGACCGCGCCGACCGGCCGAGCCACGGCATCGCGAAGTTCCTGGTCGGCGCCGGTTACGAGGTTTGCGGCGTGAATCCGACCCTCACGAACGTGCTGGGGCGCCCCGTCTACCCCACGCTCGCCGAGGCGCCGGGCCCGCTCGACCTCGTGGACATCTTCCGGCGCAGCGAGGCGGTGCCGGAGATCGTCGAGGCGGCGATCGCCGCCGGCGCGCGCGGAGTCTGGCTGCAGGAGGACGTGGTCAACCCCGCGGCGGCGGCGCGGGCCCGCAACGCCGGGCTGTTCGTCGTCATGGATCGCTGCATCTACAAGGAATGGCTGCGCCTGCTGAACGGCTGAGCGACGCGCCACCACCGGTGAAAGAGGAGATCGCATGATCAGGATCTGCATGGTCGGCACGGGATACGTCGGACTCGTCTCCGGCGCCTGCATGGCCGATTTCGGCCACGACGTCTGCTGCGTGGACATCAACGCCGAGCGGATCGCCGGCCTGAAGAAGGGGGTCATCCCGTTCTACGAGCCGGGGCTCGACAAGCTGGTGACCAAGAACGTCCAGGCGGACCGGCTGCACTTCACGACCTCGCTCGCCGAGGGGATGGCGGCCGCCGACGTGGTCTTCATCGCCGTGCAGACGCCCCAGTCGGAGTCGGGCGAGGCCGACCTGCAGTACGTCATGCAGGTGGGGGCCGAGATCGGCCGGCTCATGACCGGCTACAAGGTCATCGTCACCAAGAGCACGGTGCCGGTCGGCACGGCCCGCCATCTCGACCGGGTCATCCGGCAGGCGCAGCCGAAGCCGGTGCCGTTCGATCTCGCCAGCAATCCGGAGTTCCTGCGCGAGGGGTCGAGCATCGAGGATTTCATGCGTCCGGACCGCGTGGTCATCGGCGCCGAGACCGAGCAGGCCGGCAACCTGGTCCGCGAGATCTACCGGCCGCTCTACCTGCTCGAGACCCCGATCGTGATGTGCGGCATCGAGACGGCGGAACTGATCAAGTACGCCTCGAACTCGTTCCTGGCGGTCAAGATCTCGTTCATCAACGAGATCGCGGCGCTGGCCGAGAACGTCGGCGCCGACGTTTCGAAGATCGCCCGGTCGATGGGGCTCGACAAGCGCATCGGCGCCAAGTTCCTGCACGCGGGGCTCGGCTTCGGCGGGTCGTGCCTGCCCAAGGACACGCACGCGCTCGTGCACATCGGCCAGGAGGCCGGCGTCGACATGGCGATCGTGCGCGCCGCGATCGACCGCAACGAGGAGCTGCCGCGCCGCGCCTTCGCCAAGGCGCAGCGGCTGCTGCCGGCCGGGGCCGGCACGGTCGCGCTGCTCGGCATCGCCTTCAAGCCCAACACCGACGACATCCGGGCCGCGGCGAGCCGCCCGCTGACCCGGCTGCTGCTCGACGCCGGGCTGAAGGTCCGCATCACCGATCCGGTGGCGATGCCGATGTTCCGCGAGGCGTTCCCGGAGGCCGTGGCGTGCGCATCGGCCTACGAGGCGGCCAGCGGCGCCGACCTGTGCATCCTGGTCACGGAGTGGAACGAGTTCCGCCAGCTCGACCTCGACCGGCTGGGCGCGGCGATGAAGCACCGGGCGTTCCTCGACTGCCGCAACGTCTACGACCACGCGCGCCTGACGGCGCACGGCTTCACCTACGACTGTTTCGGCCGGCCGGCCCCCCGCGGCTGACCGCCCGGCCCGCGCCGGCGGAAGGACGGAAATGATCAACGGCGTCATCGTCAAGCCGCTCAAGGCGATACCCGACGAGCGCGGCTGGCTCATGGAGATGCTGCGCGCCGACGACCCGTTCTACCAGGGCTTCGGCCAGTGCTACCTGACCGCCGTCTACCCCGGCGTCGTGAAGGGGTGGCACTGGCACCGGCTGCAGACGGATCACTTCGTCTGCGTGCACGGCATGGCCAAGGTGGTCCTCTACGACCGCCGCGAGGACTCCCCCACCCACGGCGAGGTGAACGAGTTCTTCATGGGCGACCGCAACAACATCCTGCTCGTCATCCCGGCCGGCGTGCTGCACGGCATGAAGGGGATCGGCACGGAGACCGCCCGGATCCTGAACGTGCCGACCCATCCGTACAATCATGCGGACCCCGACGAGTGCCGGGTCGATCCGCACGACAACGACATTCCCTACGACTGGTCCCGCCGCGACTTCTGAGCCGCGGGACCGGGGCGAAAGGCCAGGCATGTCCGAAGCAGTGAGCAACCGCGTCCGCCGCTACGATCTCGTCACGCCGATGATCCCGTGCCGGGGCGAGATCATGGCCGGGTTCGAGCGGATCCTGATGTCCGGCCAGTACATCCTGGGCGAGGAGGTGCACGCGCTCGAGCGCGAGATGGCGACCGCCTGCGGCGCCGCCGACGCGGTCGGCGTCGACTCCGGCTCGTCCGCCCTGCACGTGGCGCTGGAGCTGGCCGGCGTCGGCCCGGGCGTGGAGGTCATCACGACCCCCTACACGTTCCTCGCCACGGTCGAGGCGATCGTGCGCCTCGGCGGCACGCCGGTGCTCGTCGACATCCGCCCGCACGACCTGAACTTCGACCCGGCGCTCGTCGAGGCGGCGATCACGCCGCGCACGCGGGTCATCCTGCCGGTGCACATCTTCGGCGCGCCGTGCGACATGGACCCGCTCCTGGACATCGCGGCCCGGCACGGCCTCGACCTGGTCGAGGACATGGCCCAGGCGTTCGGCTCCTTCCACCGCGGCCGGCCGTGCGGCTCCTTCGGGCGCATGGCCTGCCTCAGCTTCTATCCGACGAAGAACCTCCCCGCCATGGGCGACGCCGGCATGGTCTTCTGCCGCGACGCCGCGGACGCGGCGGCGCTGCGCCAGTTGCGCGGCCACGAGGCGGTCCGCATCGACGGCCGCCTCCACTCCGGCTGGAACTACCGCATCGACGAGGTCCAGGCGATGGTCATCCGGGTGCGCCTGGCGCGCTTCCTGGACGAGCAGCGCGACCGCGACCGCGTCGCGGAGATCTACAACGGACTCATCCCGGCCACGCATCGCCTGGCCGCCGCGGACGCCGCGCGCGGCGACCGCGTCACGCACCACCAGTACTGGGTGCGCTCCCGTCGCCGCGACGAGCTGCAGCGACTGCTGGCCGGGGCGGGGATCGACACCGGCCTGTACTACCATCCCCCCATCCACCGCCACCCGCTCGGCCAGCAGTGCCGCGCGGCCGGACCGCTCGTCGAGGCGGAACGGGCGGGGGCCGAGGTGCTCACCCTGCCGATCCATCCCGCGCTGCCCGAGGCCGCGGCGCGCCGGATCGGCGGACTCGTTGGCGACTTCCTCCGCGCCGAAACGACCGCGGCGCCCGTGAGCCCGGGAGGCCGACCTTGAAAACGCGCGCCACGCTGACGCTCGGCTCCGCCCCTTCGCCGCTGGCCCGCAACCAGGCGGCGGCCGTGATGCGGCGCCTGCTGGAGGCCCACCCCCGGCTCGCCTGCGAGCAGGTGATCGTCCCGATCGCCACCGGCGACGCCGACGCGGCCGGCCCCTTCCTCGCCGAAACGCGCACGGCGGCGGCCGCGATCCACGCCAGGCTGCTGGCCGGCGAGTTCCGGCTCGCCGTCCACTACGCTTCCGACCTGGCCCTGCCCCTGCCGGACGGCCTCGTGCGCGCGGCGGTGCTGGAGCGCGAGACCCCCTACGACGCCTTCCTCAACCGCCAAGGGCGCATCACCGACGAAATGCCCGACGGCGCCCTGGTCGGCGTGCTCAACCTGCGCGCGCGGGCCCAGATGCAGGCGCTCTGGCCGCAGCTCGAGGTCCGGGTGCTGCGCGGGGGGGCCGAGCGCGCGCTCGAATCGATGATGCGGCACGGCCTCGTGGACGGGCTGGTCCTGCCGGCGGTCGTGGCCGAGCACCTCGGGATCCAGGCGCTCGTGTCGGAGCTGTACTTCCCCGAGATGATGCTGCCGGGCGGCGGGCAGGGCGTGGTGGTCGTGCTCGCGCGGGAGGACGACGAGGAGGCCCGCGAGGCGGCGCACTCCCTCCACTCGCAGGCCACCGCCTGGGAGCTCGACGCCGAAATCGCCTTCGTGGAGCGGATCGCCACCGACCTCGACCTGGCGGTGGGGGTCCTGGCGCGCGTGGACGGCAAGCGGATCCTGGTCACCGGCGCGATCGCCTCGCCCAGCGGCGACTCGGTGAACCGCGCCTCGCGCGAGGGGGCGGCGGCGCAGGCAGCCAGCGTCGGCGCCGGCCTGGCCGAACAGCTGCTGCTGAGCGGGGACACGCTGCTCGATCTGCTGGAGGCCGACTTCCCGGAGGGGCTGCCCACGGCCGACGCCGACGAGGAACTGGCCGATGCCGACGACAACGGCGCCGGTCGCGGCGAACGCGGCGCCGCCGCCCGCCTGGCCGGGACCGACCTGCCGGACGAGGCGGACCTCGGCCCCGACGATGACGACGAGGAGCCGGCGGACGACGACGACTAGCCGCCCGCGGGCGCGAGGCTCGCGGCGACGGTGGCCGCGGCGAACGGGTCGCGCATCTGGGCCGTCCCCACCTGGACGGCCACCGCGCCGAGCGCGAAGAACTTCAGGGCGTCGTCGGCGGAGGCGATTCCCCCCACCCCCACGACCGGGATCCCCGTTTCCCGCACGATCTCATCCACCTTGGCCAGCGCCACCGGCAGCACGCCCGGACCGGTGTAGCCGCCGATGCGGCGCGGCAGCACCGGACGTCCGGAGCTCAGGTCCACCTCGAGCCCGATGAGGCTGTTGATGGCGGTCACGCCGTCGGCGCCGCCGCGCCGCGCCGCCGCCGCCAGCGGCGCCAGGCGGGCCACGTTCGGGGTCAGCTTCGTCAGCAGCACGCGATCCGGGAGATGCGCGCGGGCGTTCGCCGTGCACTCCTCGACGGTGCCCGGATCGGCGCCGAAGTCCACCCCGCCGTGCGCCACGTTGGGACAACTGACGTTCAATTCCACGCCGTGCCAGCCCGGAACGTCGCGCGCCGCCGCCGCCAGCGCCGCGCACATCGCGCCGAAGTCGCGCGGCGCGGTGCCGGCCAGGCTGACCACGAACGGCACGCGGCGCTCGGCCAGGCGCGGCAGCTTCTCCGCCAGGAACGCGGCAAGGCCGACGTTCTCCAGGCCGATGGAGTTGAGCGCCCCGGTGGGCAGTTCGCAGAGGCGGGGTTGGGGGTTGCCGCTCCGCGGTTCCGGCGTGACGGTCTTGGTCACGACCACGCCGATGCCGGCATGGGCCGAGGCGAAGCCGTCGGCCGTGATGTCGTGGGCGTCCAGCCCGTAGCCGAAGCAGCCGGAGGCGGTCCAGATCCGGCCGGGGAGCACGCGCGGCCCGAGCCGGAACGGGGCCCCGACGTCGAGCGGGAACCAAGCCGGGCGCGGGCTCACGACCGCGCCTCCGGTCCGCCGCAACCGCAGCCGCGGGGGGGGGCGGACGCGCCCGGGCCCGCCTCGCGGTGGCCGAAGCGGTCCCAGTCGAGCGCGCCGGCTTCGAGCACCGGGCCATCCTGGCAGGCCGTCAGCCAGCCGCCGTCGCGGGCCGGCACGACGCAGCCGCGGCAGACGCCGTAGCCGCAGCCCATCCGCTCCTCCACCGAGACGAGGCAGGGCCAGCCGCGCGCGAGCGCGAGCGCGGCGGCGGCGCGCAGCATCGGCAGCGGACCGCAGGCCAGGATCCGGCGCGCGCCACCGGCCGCCGCGCCGCCGGTGGCGAGCAACCCCTCCGCCCGCGCCACGACCGTGCCGTGGGCGACGGTCCGGCCGGCCGGCGCCGGCCCCGGATCGTCGACCGCCACCTGCCAGTCCGGCCCGAGCAGTTCCCAGGGGACATCCGCAACGTCGCGCGCGCCGAAACAGGCCAGGTCGTCCGGACCGCCATGGCGGGCGCGCCAGGCCAGCAGCGGCGGCAGGCCGACCCCGCCGGCCAGCAGCAGGTGCGACTCCGGGCCGGCCGGCGGTGGGAACGGGCGGCCGAGCGGACCCAGCCAGGTCACCACGGTGCCGGTCGGAGCGCCGGCGAGACCGCCGGTTCCGCCCCCCACCACGCGGTAGAGCAGCGACACGACCGTGCCGTCGCTCGCCAGGATCGAGAAGGGGCGGGCGAAGACGCGCGCTGCCGGCCCCACGAGGTTCACCATCGCGAACTGCCCCGGCGCGAAGGCGAGCGGCCGCGGCAGCTCCAGTTCGAGCAGACGCAGGCCGCTGTCCGAAACCTGACGCTGGGTCCGCAGGCGGGCCAGGCAGCGCACCGCCGCAGCGCCGGAGGCTTCGTTCACGAAGACTCCCCCTCCGGAGCCGGGATGCTGTCGGCCGGCGCGTTGCCGGGTCCCTCCGGCGCTCCGGCCGGCGGCTGCGCGCCCTTCGCCGGCGGCGCGGCGGGGACCGCGGCTGCCGAATCGAACGGCGCGAACGACGCGTCCGGGGCCGGGGCCCCGGGAGCCGGCGCGCTGGAGGTGTCGGCAGTGGCGGACGCACCGCCGGCATCAGCGGCGCGGCCGCGGGACGCCGGCAAACCACGCGCCTCGTCGCTCTCCGCCGCGAGCGCCCGGCGCTCCCGCTCGGCGCGCAGGAAGGCGAGCAGATCGCCCTCCCCGCCGGCGCGGGCGGCGAAGGCCTGGGGCGAGTGCGGGAACTCCTGCTGCAGCCGCGCCAGCAGCGTGGCCGCCGAGTCGGCCTGGGCAAAGCTGTCGCGATAGACGAGGGCGGCGCCGTAGAGGCCGCGCGCCGCGGCCGAACTGTCCCTGGCCGCCATGCCGGCCACCTCGAGGTAGAGCGCCAGCGCCTGCCGCGTCCGGCCGAGCCCGAGCAGCAGGGCGTTGGCCTGGTTGAGCTTCAGCGCCGGCTGCTTCTCCTCGCGCGCCGCGACGAGGGCCTCCTCGGCCGCCTGGAAATCACGCACCGCGTCGGAAAGGCGGCGGGTCTCCAGCGGCTCGTACAGGATGGCGGAGTTGCGCATCGCGTCGCGGAACTGCCTGGCGGCGTCGTCGAGCTTCCACTGCCGCAGATAGACCCGCCCGAGCAGGTCGGCGGCGCGCGCCGTGACGGTCGGAGTGCGCCAGTCCTGCGGCATGTTCTCGAGCAGGGGGGGCACCTCGTCGGCCCGCCCCCGCGCCACCAGCCCCTCGGCCTCCGCGAGCGACACGTCGCCGCGGGACTTGTAGACCTCGGCCTCGCCGCGCAGCAGTTCCACCTGGCGCGACGCATCGTCATGCCGGCCCAGCCGCGGCAGGATCCGCGCCAGCAGCAGGCGCGCATCGAAGGCGAGCTCCCGCCGGGGGGTGCCGGCCAACACCGTTTCGAGGCGCTGCTCGGCCTCCGCGTATGCCTTCAGCTCGAACAGCGTCTGGGCCAGTTCGTAGCCGATGCGGTCCGCGTCGGCCCCCTGGGGGAACTGCGCCAGCCAGTCGGTGAAGCCGGTGCGCGCCGCCTCCCAGTCCCGCAGCGCGTACTCGTTCTCGGCGCTCACCCGCAGCGCCTCGGCCCGGAACCGGCTCTCCGGGAAGCGCTTGCTCAACCGGTCGATGGCCATGGTGGAATTCGCGAGATCCCCCACGCCGAGGTAGTCGAGCGCCTGGATGTAGATCGCCTCTTCCTCGTAAGGGGTCTTCGGGAAGTTGGCGAACAGGAGATCGAGCTTGGCGATCGACATGCGGTAGGCGGTCAGGCGGTAGTGCGCCTTCGCCATCAGGAACAGCGCGTCGTCCATCAGGTCGGATCCCGAGTATTCGTCGAGGATCTTCTGGGCCTTCTGCAGCGCCGTCTCGTACTTCGTCTTCTGCGCCGCCGTGGCCTGCGCCTCGTCGGTCCCGGCCTTCAGCTTGTCCTCGCGGTCCTGCTCGGCCTCCCGGAACGCCTTGTTCGCGTTGTAGTAGGTGTTCCAGTGCGCGCAGCCGGCGGCCAGGACGGCGGCCAGGAGCGCCGCCGCGACGGTCAGGCGGCGGGCGGCGGGGAGCCGGAGGGGTCGTCGCGGACGGCCGGGGGGCGTCGCGACCCGAAGCGGACCGGGGCACATGGCGTGGTCTCTCTGTCCCAGGGGGATGATCGCCTTCCGGGGCCGCCGCCGGCCCCTAACCCATCACACTACCGTTGGCGTCGTGCCAGGTCAACCGGCCGCGCAGGAAGGTGGCCTTGACCCGGCCGTGCAGCCGCTGCCCGGCGAACGCCGTGTTCCGGCTCTTGCCCACCAGGGCGCCCGGCTCGACGAGCCACTCCTCGTCGGGGTCGAACAGCACGAAATCGGCTTCGTTCCCCTCCTCGAGCCGCCCCACCGGCAGGTTCATCAGCTGCGCCGGCCGCTCGCTCATCAGATGCACCAGCTGGCCGAGGTCGAGCCGGCCTTCCCGCACCAGGTAGGTGATCCCGACCGCGAGGGAGGTCTCCAGCCCGGTGACGCCGAACGGCGCCTGGTCGAACTGGAACTCCTTCTCGGTCGCCGTGTGGGGCGCGTGGTCGGTCGCGATGCAGTCGAGGACGCCGTCGGCCAGGGCCTGCGCCACCGCGGCGATGTCGTCCGGCTCGCGCAGCGGCGGGCTCATCTTGTACAGCGGCGAGTAGCCGCGGCAACGGGAGTGGTCGAGCGCGAAGTGGTGCGGCGTCGCCTCGGCCGTCACGCGCACCCCCTCCTCCTTCGCCCGCCGCACCAGCTCCACCGAGCCGCGGGTCGAGACGTGGGCCACGTGCAGGCGGCTGCCGGTGGCGCGGGCGAGCTCGATGTCGCGGCAGGTGCAGGCGTCCTCGGCGGCGCGGGGCAGCCCCTCCAGGCCGAGCCGCGTCGACCAGTACCCCTCGTGCATGACCCCGGAGCCGGCCAGCGTGCGGTCCTCCGCGTGGGCGATGATCGGCACGCCGAACATCGAGGCGTACTCGAGGGCGTTGCGCATCAGCCCGCCGTTCGCCACGGAGGCCCCGTCATCGGTGAAGCCGACCGCCCCCGCGTTCACCATCTCGCCGAACTCGGTCAGCACCTCCCCGGCGCGCGCCACGGTGATGGCGCCGGTGGGGAAGACCCGGCAGAGGCCGGTCTCGTTGCCGCGGTCGATGAGGTAGCGGACGAGCCCCTGGTTGTCGATCGCCGGCTGCGTGTTCGGCATCGTCACGACGGCCGTGAAGCCGCCGGCGGCGGCGGCGCGGCTGCCCGTGGCGACCGTTTCCTTCTCCTCCTGCCCAGGCTCCCGGAAATGGACGTGCAGGTCGACCAGGCCGGGCGCGCAGACCAGTCCGCCGGCGTCGAGCATGGGCAGCCCCTCGGCCGTCGGCGCGCCCACGCCGATCGCCTCCACGCGCCCCTTGCGCACGTGCAGGAAGCCGCGCCGCCGGGCCAGCTTGCCGCCGCGGCAGAGTCGCGTGTTCGTGACCAGGTACTCGGCGGGGATGCTCTTCCAGTTCCAGTCCATCGTCGGCTCCCTTTTTCCCGGACCGGGACGCGCCCCGCGGGCGCTAGTCCGTCTCGCCGCCGCGCAGCGACCCGGGGTCGCCGCCGGAAAGCAGGTAGATGACCGCCATGCGCACCGCCACGCCGTTGGTGACCTGCTCGAGGATCACCTGGCGCGGCCCGTCGGCGACCTCGGAGCTGATCTCCACGTCGCGATTCATCGGGCCCGGATGCATGATGAAGCAGTCGGGCTTGAGCAGGTGCACGATCTCCTCGGTGACGCCGAACATGCGGTGGTATTCGCGGTTGCTGGGAAACACGGCGCGGCTCTGGCGCTCCAGCTGCACGCGCAGCACGTTGAGCGCGTCGGCGTCGGCCACGGCGCGCTTCAGGTCGTACTCCACGCGGACCCCGAGCCGCTGCACCTCCGGCGGCATCATCGTCGGCGGCCCGCACACCGTCACGTGGGCCCCGAGCTTGGTCAGCCCCCAGATGTTCGACCGCGCCACGCGGCTGTGCGCGATGTCGCCGATGATCGTGACCCGACGCCCGGCCAGGTCGCCCATGCGCCGGCGCATCGTCATGAGATCGAGCAGGCCCTGCGTCGGGTGCTCGTGCGCGCCGTCGCCGGCGTTGACGACCGAGCTCTTGAGCACGCGCGCCAGGTAGACCGCCGCCCCCGGGGAGGCGTGGCGCATGATGATCATGTCGATCTTCATCGCCTCGATGTTCTCGGCGGTGTCGCGCAGCGTCTCCCCCTTCTTGAGGCTGCTGGTGGAGGCGCTGAAATTCACGATGTCCGCGGAGAGCCGCTTCTCGGCCAGCTCGAAGCTGATCCGCGTGCGGGTGCTCGGCTCGAAGAACAGGTTCACCACCGTCCGCCCGCGCATGATCGGCACCTTGCGCACCGGGCGGTCGAAGATGGCCCGGAACTGCTCGGCCACGTCGAGGATGCCGAGGATCTCCTCGGCCGACAGTTCCTCCAGCCCCAGCAGGTCCTTGCGCTTGAGGATCATTTCGCGTGCACCTCCCCGACCACGACCTCCTGCTTGCCGTCGAAGTCGAGCACCTTGACCTTGATGACTTCTCGCCCGGCCGTGGGCACGTTCTTGCCGACGAAGTCGGGGCGGATCGGCAGCTCGCGGTGACCGCGGTCCACCAGGACCGCGAGGCGGATGGCGCGCGGCCGGCCCCAGTCCATGATCTCGTCGAGCGCGGCGCGCACCGTGCGACCGGTGTAGAGCACGTCGTCGACGAGGATGACGATCTTGTCCGAGACGTCGAACGGCACCTCGGTGTGCGCCACCCGCGGGGCCGGCCCCAGGGTCGAGAGGTCGTCGCGGTAGAACGTGATGTCGAGGGCGCCGATCGGCAGCTTGACCCCCTCCACCTTGGCGATGGCGTCGGCGACCTGTCGCGCCAGCGGCACGCCGCGCCGCTGGATGCCGAGGAAGACCAGCTGGTCCGTCCCCTTGTTGGCCTCGATGATCTCATGCGCGATGCGCATGATCGCCCGCTGCATCTCGTTGCCGTCCATGATGACGGCCTTCTCCACGAAGGTCATGACGCCGCCTCTGCGCTGTGGCCGCCGCCGGGCAACAAAAAAGGCATGGACCAGCCATGCCATCGCCTTGCGTCGACCGTCCCTCCCCTTTTGGGCCTCGCGGGGCCTCATTAAAAGGAATGTCGGGTTCCGGACCGGGAGCAAGATAGCAGACGGCACCGCGGCGGGCAAGCGCCAGATTCCGCGCCCCGGCGACCGCTCCCGGTCAGCCGGCGGGGCGCAGGCCGTCCGGACCGAGCGCGTGGATGCGGCAGCCGCAGGCGGCCAGGAAGGCGCCGTCGTGGGAGGCGACGACGACCGCCGCGTCCGCCGGCGCCGCCCGCAGCAGGCGCGCAACCCCGCGGGCCCCCTCGCGGTCGAGGCCGGCGGTCGGCTCGTCGAACAGCAGCAGCGGGCGCCCGCTCAGGCCGACCAGCGCCACCGCGAGGCGCCGCCGTTCACCGCTGCTCAGATCGTGGGGATTGCGCCCGGCGAGCGCCGGCGCCAGTCCGGCGGCCGCCAGCACCCCCGCCACGCCGGGGGCGGCGAGGGCCGGATCGAGCGCGATCTCGGCCGCCACGCTCGACCGGGTGAAGAGGTGCTCGGGGAACTGCGGCGCCAGCAGCGCCAGGCCGTGCTCCAGGTCGGGGGCGCCGCGCGCGCAGAGCGTCCTGCCGGCGAGCCGGCAACTGCCGGCGTCGGGCGCCCGCAGGCCGGCCGCGCACGCCAGCAGGGTGCTCTTGCCGGCGCCACTGGCGCCGGTGATGCCGATGCGATCCCCCGCGCGCAGTTGCAGGGAGACCCCGGCGAAGCCGCGCCCCCCTGCCGGCCAGCGGCACGCCACCTGCTCCCAGGCCGCCACGGCCGCCCCCGTCGCCGCCCTCGAGGGCGGCGACGCTCCGACCCCCTCCGCCGCGGGGAACGGCGGCGCCAGCAGGTCGGCGGCCGGCGCCCGGTCCACCAGCGCGGCCGGCGGGCCGTCGGCCACGATCCGCCCCCCCTCGAGCACCACCAGCCGGTCGGCCAGCAGCGCCTCGTCCCGCCTTTGGGTAGCGTAGAGGACCGCCCCGCC
>Ga0315268_10004230_pt1 | contig 15592 bp, 19 predicted proteins | sample C1_top_MG_FD_204535 | JGI IMG/M metagenome (GOLD analysis project Ga0315268, IMG submission 204535) | Sediment microbial communities from Yellowstone Lake, YNP, Wyoming, USA - C1_top | ecosystem: Environmental > Aquatic > Freshwater > Lake > Sediment | place: USA: Wyoming | collected 2017-08-01
CCGATTACTTAAGTATGAATGCAGATATAATACCGCCCAATAAGCCTTTTTGATAAACAACCGTGCATTCTCCCGACCTCACTTCCGTTGGTATCGTCATGCCGCAAACCGCGCGCTTCGAGCAGCCGCTCCGGCTTCGCAGCGGCGCAGTGCTCGCGCGCTACGAATTGGTGTACGAAACCTATGGCCAACTCAACGCCGGAAAAAACAACGCGGTGCTGGTATGCCATGCCTTGTCCGGCGATCATCACGTAGCGGGTTACTACTCGGAGCAAGACAAGCGCCCCGGCTGGTGGGACAACATGATCGGCCCCGGCAAGCCCATCGACACCGAGCGTTTCTTCGTGATCGGCGTGAACAATTTGGGCGGCTGCCACGGCTCCACCGGCCCGGCCAGCATCGACCCCGCGACCAACAAACCGTATGGCGCATCCTTTCCGGTGGTGACGGTGGACGATTGGATCGAGACCCAAGCCCAACTTGCAGATTATCTTGGTATCCGCCAATTCGCGGCGGTGGTGGGCGGCAGCCTCGGTGGCATGCAAGCGCTGCAATGGAGCATCACTTACCCCGAGCGCATCCGGCATGCGCTGGTGATCGCCGCCGCGCCCAAGCTCACCGCGCAGAATATCGCTTTCAACGATGTGGCGCGCCAAGCAATTATTACCGACCCGGATTTTCATGGCGGCAATTATTACGCGCATGGCGTCACGCCCAAACGCGGTTTGCGCCTGGCGCGCATGCTCGGCCACATCACCTATCTTTCGGACGACGTGATGGGCAGTAAATTCGGCCGTCTGCTGCGTTCCGGAGCATTCCAGTTCAACTACGAAGTCGAATTCGAAATCGAATCCTACTTGCGCTATCAGGGTGACAAATTCGCCGAGAGTTTCGACGCCAACACTTATTTGCTGATGACCAAGGCCTTGGATTACTTCGATCCCACCCATCATCAAGAAGAAGCCTCGCTGACCTTGGCGCTTAAGCCCGCCGTGGCGGGTTTTCTGGTGGTGGCATTCACCACCGATTGGCGTTTTGCGCCCGAGCGCTCGCGTGAAATCGTCAAGGCGCTGCTGGATAACGAGCGTAACGTGACTTACGCCGAGATCACTTCCAGCCACGGCCACGACGCCTTCCTGATGCCGGACCCGCATTATCACGAACTGGTGCGCGCTTATATGGGCCGCATCGAGCAAGGAGGCGCGGCATGAATGCGCACGCCGATCACCGCGCGGATTTCGAAACCATTGCTAGCTTGATTGCCGATGGCGCGAAGGTGCTCGATCTCGGCTGCGGCGACGGCAGCCTGCTCAAATACCTGAAGCAAACGCGCAAGGCCTGGGGCTATGGCGTGGAGATCGCCGACGAGAAAGTGCTCGCCTGCACCAAGAACGGCGTGAACGTGATTCAGACCGACTTGGAAACAGGGCTTTCCGGCTTCGAATCCGGTTCTTTCGATTACGTGATTTTGTCGCAGACGCTGCAAGCGATGAAACACACCGAGGTCATCATGCGTGAGATGTTGCGCGTGGCCAAGCAGGCGATCGTGACTTTCCCCAACTTCGGTTACTGGCGGCACCGCATGCAAGTCATCAGCGGCCATATGCCGGTGTCACCCAATCTGCCTTACCAGTGGTACAACACGCCCAATATTCACTTGTGTACCTTGCAGGATTTCGAAGCATTTTGCGCCACGCTGAATGTGCGCATTTTGCAGCGTATCGTCATGCACCGCGGGCAACAAATTTCGCTCATGCCGAATTTGCTCGGCAGTCTCGCGGTGTATCGCGTCGAGCAGCTCAGCTAAGCCCTTGCACCAGGCCTGCCGCGCCCAGCGCGACAATAATCAAGCCAGCGGCAAGCCGCACGCCGCGCCGCGCCAGCCAGCGTTGCAACTGGCTGGCGAACAATCCCATCAGCAGCAGATTCGGCAGCGTGCCGAGGCCGAAAACGAGCATCGTCATACCGCCGCGCAGCGCACCGCCGGAAGCCAGCGCCATGATCAGCACGCTATACACCAGGCCACACGGCAGCCAGCCCCACACCATGCCCGCGCCGAAAGCTTGCGGCATGCTGCGTATCGGCACCAGTTTTTTGAATAAAGGCTGCAAGCGCCGCCACACGCCGCCCCCGGCGGATTCCAAAATCAGCACGCCGGACCAGATGCCGGCCAAGTGCAAGCCCAAGGCGATCAACACCAGATTGGCGAGCACGTAGAGCATTTTTTCCGCTGGAAATAATTGTGATAGAAATACGCTGGTGGAACCCAAGGCGCCGGCAATCAGACCGGCGATCACATAGCTCGCCAGCCGTCCCAGATTCGCGGCGAGGTGATAGCCAAAGCGCGGGCCGCTGCCCGGCAATTGCAAGGAAAACGCGCCGACGATGCCGCCGCACATGCCCACGCAATGCACGCCACCCAAGAGGCCGGTGAGGAAGATGGCGAGTAGGTTGAATTCCTGCATGGCGGTTTATCCAATGCCTTTAATAGCCGGCTGGAAGCCGGCGCTACGTATTGCCCGGTAAGTTTCCAGCAAAAACGCAGCCCAACTCTGTAGCGCCGGCATCCTTGCCGGCAACCACGGCTAGTGTTTTGCTTTGTCGTGCACCCGCGCCGCCAGCCACACCAGAATCAACACCGGCGCCCCCATCAGCGCAGTGGCGTTGAAGAATGCAACATAGCCGTAGGCATTCACCGCTAAGCCGGAGAAACCGGCGATGAATTTCGGCAGCAGCAGCATGAGCGAGCTGAACAAAGCGTATTGCGTGGCGGAATAAGCGACGTTGGTCAGCCCGGATAAATACGCGACAAAGGCGCTGCTCGCAATCCCTGCCGCGAGATTGTCGGCGGAGATGACGAAGATCAGCCCGGTCAAATCATGGCCCTGCGTCGCCAGCCAAGCGAACAGCACATTGCTCGCCGCCGAGAGCAAGGCGCCCACAAACAAGATACGCATTACACCGAAGCGCGCGGTGAGCACACCCCCCAGCCCGGCCCCGGCGATGGTCATGATCACGCCATAAACTTTCGACACCGTCGCCACTTCATCCTTGGTGTAGCCCATGTCCACGTAAAACGGATTCGACATCACACCCATCACCACATCCGAAATGCGATAAGTGGCGATCAGCGCCAAAATCAACACTGCCTGCCAGCGGTAGCGCCGCACGAAGTCCAGCAACGGGCTAATCGCCGCGCCATAAATCCAAGCCAAGCCGCGCGCCGCGCGCGGCGGCAGCCAAGCCACGTTGGCGAGGTGCGCCGCCATGGCGCGCTCGTCGGTTTGGCCTTGCGACAGGCCGTTGGTTTGGGGCTCGGGCAAGAGCAGCGTCGCGATCATGCCCACGCTCATCAAACCCGCCATCACCAGATATGTCCCGCGCCACGCGCTGTAGTGATAACCTTCGCTACCCGCAATGCCCGCCGCGATCCACAGCGCGCCGGCGGAAGCGGCGATCATCGCGATGCGATAGCCCGCTTGATAGCTGGCCGCCATCGCGCCCTGCAAGCTTTCACCCACGGCCTCGATACGGTAGGCATCGAGTGCGATATCTTGCGTGGCGGCAAGAAACGCCGTCGCCAGCGCGAACAGCACGAGTTGCGTCAGCCCCGCTTGCGGATCGGACAGCGCCACGCCCACCAGCATGGCGGCAATGCCGCATTGCGCGAACAGCAGCCAACTGCGCCGCCGTCCCAGCCAGCGCGTGAGAAAAGGCAAGGGCATGCGATCCACCAGCGGCGCCCACGCCCACTTGAAACCAAATGCGAGCCCGATCCAACTCAAGAAGCCGATGGTGGCGCGGTCGATACCGGCTTCTCTGAGCCAGAACGACAAAGTGCCCAGCACGAGCAGAAAGGGCAAGCCGGAGGAGAAGCCGAGAAACAACATGCTCACCACGCGCGGGTGCGTGTAGATTTTGAAGGCGTCGCGCCAAGTTTGTTGGGCTACCAAACCGTCTTGACCAATCCGCAATCGCGCAAGTTGGCATCGCAAGTGACTAAGGTCGCATGTTCCAGCACTGCCGTCGCGACAATGATCCGGTCAGCCGGATCGTGGTTGATGGCGGGCGGAAAGGCGACCGACAAATCCGCGATTTCCGGCGAAATGGGGCGCACGCGAATCGCTCGCGCTTCCAGCGCCAAGCGTAAAAAAGTGAGCGCATCCGTGCCCGGATCGAGCCGCTTCTTGCGCACCAGCATGGCGATTTCCCACAAGGAAATATCGCTGCACAGCAGCTTGCCCGCCGCTTCCGCCTCCGCGATGATGCGGCGGGCGGTTTTACCGAGTTGTTTGGGGGATAGCGCGTCGTAAATGAGGGCGCAGGTGTCAAGAACGACCATGCTGGGCGTTCCAGTCAGCGCCCATGGGCGAGGTGATATCGCCGATCCGGCACTTGGTGCGCAAGGCCGCGAGTTGCGCGCTTGCCTCTTGCTGGTTTAACGCTGCGGGCACCAGGCGCGCGACGACCCGGCCGCGCGAAGTAATCGCGACCTCTTCACCGGCAACCGCGCGCGCGAGGTATTCCGCCAGGTTGTCGCGTAATTGAGTGGCTTTGACGGTTTCCATGAGCTTGTCCTATATGTACGGTTTAAGCGTACGTATTGCCGGGTGAAAAGTCAAGCTGGTAGGCACATTACAGAAGCAAGCTATCCAGGAATTGCGCGACGGTTTGAATCACCAGGCCATCAGTTACGTTTCTTGGCCACCTTGAGTACGCGCCTCGTCAAGCGATTGAGCACCGCTTTACGTTGTGCATCGCGGAGTTGGTCTTGCTGATCCCACTCCGCGACTTGTTCCGGGCTATACATCTCAACCTCCAGCACGGTTGCGGGTTTCAGCACGAGTTCGCTATTGCGATCCTCGATGATGACCGGCTCGCCGCTCTTGATGCCGAACCGCTTGCGGATATCGGCGGGCAAGGTGATTTGCCCACGGGTAGAAACAATCAGGGTCTGGCGCATGAGGGGTACTCCATCAAAATCAGGTTTCACCATATCAGGAATATCCGTATTGCGGAAAATCCGCAGTTAATGCCAATTAACCACTTCCAAGTCAGGCGCAATCATGCGTCAAATGCAGGGAGCGACTAGTTGGCATTGAAAAGGGGGTGCGCTGGTTTATGCCTTACTCGGCTACCTGCATCCCCGAGCATTCAATGTTGGGGGTAGCGGAAATCAGAAAAGTTGTGCTTTTCTGGTGCCCCGTTGATGCACGGTGAGCGCTACTCCATGAAGTGCGCCTCCAACTTTTCCCGTAGAATACGAAGAGCCTTTATTGCACGATTGTAGTCACTGAGCTTGTAATGCTCGTGCTCTCTAATTTCAACTAAAAATAGGTGCTCGTTATTACGGGTATCCCATACCCAATCAAGTTCGATTTGGAGGGGTTCGTCAATAATTCCATTGTCTACAAGATATTTTGTTCTGTCTTTGTATCCCTTCTTTTTCCCAACTATGCCAGCCAGAACATCTTTCGTAACGCTTTCGCACAATGAGCCAACGAGGCAGATCCCTTCTTTGACAATCATTTCCTTTGCAGTACCTGCGATATCGGTACGATTTAGTACCCACCGATAGACATCAGTAAGGATGAGCGCATAACTGATATTGCGGACAAGCGTCTTGTCGTTGAGGAAACGCAAACGTTGTCGAAAATGGGATGCTGTTCGGATGAACCCGCGAGGAAACTGAATTTTTGCGTTCACATGATTTGTTTGGCCGAGATAATTCTGAATCGCCTGGAGATCGGTGTTTACGCGAACAACAGCCTTCAGAAGCTCCCGATCATTTTCGATCATCGCGTCGCCTTTCTCGTTCTAAGGTCTGAATTAGGTGCCACATAATATTTCAGGTTGCACGAGTGTCGAGATGCGAAGGTAAATGGCCGATTACAACTAACTGTCTGTCATCGTCCCATAGGAAATAGATTCGCATGCAGTAACGATCATCTTTGGCGCTACCGAATTTCAGGTGCGGGCCGAGTACCTGACGTGAACTTTGTCCTATGCGGTAGTTGATGGTGTACGCCTCGCGAAATTCACCGAGACGGTTTTGTGTGATTGAGTGAGGGTTGTATTCCAGCCGTAGACGCTTGATCCCTTCTTCCCAGTTGTTGGATAGCGTCTGCCGCTGGTCTTGTTCTTGATTCGCTTTCATTGGCCAGTAGGCATCCGCGAGCAGCTTGAGTGTCTCGTAGACCAATACAATGTTTTCAAACGTGGCGTCCTTGATTGCGCGAACGGCGCGGGCATGTAGGAACAGACGGTCAGCGAAGTACGAATCCACCCATCTCGGTAACTCGGTGTAGCCATTGGGGATGGGTGTTGAGGTTTCGCCACGCGCTTTTCGCAGTTCCTTCAAATCGTTTGCGAGGGTGAGATTCTGAGCACGAAGGCTGCGGTTTTCGTCTGCGTTTGCCTGTGCTTCGGCGTCGCTGTCCAAGGCCTGATTTTGCCAGGCCTGCTCTTTAGCGCGTGCAACCTCAACTTCGATATGAAGCGACTGGAGTTCCTCGTCCGTGGTCTTGTTTGGTTTGTCTAACAATGCGCGCCGGATCGAAAAATAGGAAGGCAACTGCTCGATCTTCGCGGGTGTGCCTACGCTGAACGAATGCAACTGGCGAGACAGAAACTGCTCGAATGCAGCAGGGCCGGTTCCAGTTTCGTCGTTCCACTCGGCAATACGTTGAGGAAGCACAAGATGCTGTTGCCAAGGGTCCGATTCGACCGAGAAATTCGGGTAATAGGTGCGTACCGCTCCGTTAAAAACGCTAAGGGGCTTTCCTACGTGATCGGATAGCCCAAAGGTCATGGTTGGCTCCAGGCAAAACACATGCGCCAACCCTTGGGTGTCACGCGCTAGCTTGAGAGGGTCTGAAGCATAGGCGTTGCTGTGCGGCAATTGCGTAAGCACAACAACAGGAAGTGATCTGTCAGGTGAAAGCAGCAATGCCATGAATCGGTTGAAGGAATCCACGTCCCTAACAAAATGCGATATCGCGGAAACTGGCATTCCACCATCGACGAGTGAATGGTGTGCAACGAGATCTCTCAGGAAGCGTGGCGACGACGCAGGAATGAACTCGCCACTAAGCGTGCTACAGGAGTTCCGAACGCCAAATGCATCTGTTGGCCCAAGGTCTGCGACTAATGCTTCGGTCACCCAGGTTCTTGATTCTTTGCTGTCACTACCAAGATGTTCCGATCGAAATGCCCAAAGAGTACTGTCAAGGTTGCTTGTGGCTGCAATTCTTAAACCGGCTTGGTCGTGCTCAAAAGCCTTACCCTCATAGGCGTGATGCGGTATCAACTCGGGCCACTTACTGCGCGCCCAATCCAGAACACGTGTACGCGCCTCAGTGCGATTCGATTCAGTATGCTTCAAACTCGCAAGGAAAGATTGCATCACATACCGCAACAGGGGTACTTGAGCATAACGGGTACGGCGTAGCTCGGTGAGTTGTGTGGATAGAGTTGTGGACTCGTTCATGGTTCGGATATTTTTCCTTCCGGTTGCGGCCGGTTTCAGTTAGTCACGCTAGAAAAGATGGCCGTAATCAATGACCAACGGCGCATGATCCGAGAACCGTTCTTCCTTATACACTGCCGCGCGCTGCGCCGTGGCCGCGACGCCGGGCGTGGCGATCTGGTAGTCGATGCGCCACCCCACATTCTTGGCCCAGGCTTGGCCGCGGTTCGACCACCAGGTGTAGGCTTCGCCGGTGGCTTCGGGTTGCAGTTGCCGATGCACATCGACGAAGCCGATGTCATCGAATAGCTGGGTGAGCCAGGCGCGTTCCTCGGGCAGGAAGCCGGAGTTTTTCAGATTGCCTTTCCAGTTTTTGAGGTCGATTTCTTTGTGCGCGATATTCCAATCGCCGCATAGTATGATTTCGCGGCCGCTGGTTCGGAGGGCTTTGAGCTGGGGTAGAAAGCGTTCCAGAAAGCTGAATTTCACTTGCTGCCGTTCGTCCGACGACGAGCCCGAGGGCAGATACAGCGAGACCACGCTCAAGTTGCCGAAGTCGGCTTGCAGGTAGCGGCCTTCGGCGTCGATGTCGGCGATGCCCAGGCCCTCAATGATTTTGTCCGGCTGTTTTTTGGCGTAGAGGCCGACGCCGCTATAGCCTTTCTTTTCGGCGTAATGGAAGTAGCCGAAAAAATTGTCCGGTTGCAGCATCTCGCGCGTGAGATCGGGTGCTTGGGCTTTCAGCTCTTGCACGCATACCACATCGGCATGCTGGCGCTGCATCCACTCGAAAAAGCCCTTGTTCGCGGCGGAGCGGATGCCGTTGAGGTTCGCGGTTATAATGCGCAAAACTGAATCTCTAAACGTTATGGATAATTTTCGACAGGCATTTATCGCGTTCGCCATCGGCAAGCGGGTTTTGCTATTCGGCGCATTTCAGACCAAGGCCGGACGGCTGTCGCCGTATTTTTTCAATACCGGCTTGTTCAACGATGGCGACTCGCTGGCAAAGCTCTCGCAATTCTACGCCAAAGCCATCGAGGCGTCGCAGATCGAATACGACATGCTGTTCGGCCCGGCGTACAAAGGTATTCCACTGGTGGCGGCGATCAGCGTGGCCTTGGCCGGCCTGGGGCGCAATGTGCCGTTTTGCTTTAACCGCAAAGAGGCTAAGGCGCACGGCGAGGGTGGCGCCACGGTAGGGGCGCCCCTCAAGAAAAGGGTATTGATTGTCGATGATGTTATCTCAGCGGGGACTTCGGTGCGGGAATCGGTAAGCCTGATTCGCGCCCAAGGCGCCACCCCGTGCGGCGTGGCGATCGCGCTGGATAGGCAGGAACGCGGGCAAGGCGAGCTGTCGGCGGTGCAAGAAGTGGCGCGCGATTTTGCTCTGCCGGTGATCGCGATTGCCACGCTGGAAGACTTGATCGGGTATTTACGCGGCCAACCCACCTTGGCCGCGGATTTGGAAAAGGTGTTGGCCTATAAACGTCAATATGGTGTGAGGATTGCATGATGAATCGTTTGTTAATACTGATTTTGCTTGGGTTCGCATTCGGCTTGCCGGCGCATGCCGCGATGTACAAATGGGTGGACAGCAAGGGTAAGGTGCATTACGGCGACACCATTCCGCCGGAGTATGCGAACCAAGGCAATGTCCAGCTCAACGACAGCGGGCAAGTGATTAAGAAGACCGATGCCGCGTTGACGCCGGAGCAAATCAAGGCGCGCGACGAGGCCAATGCCATTGCCAAGAAGGAAAAAGAAGCGATACAGCGGCAGCAGCGCCGCGATAAGGCGCTACTCGCTACCTACACCGATGTCAAAGAGATTGATCTGGCGGCACAGCGCAATATGAGTCAGATCGATGCACAACTCAAAAGCAATGAACTGCCCATGAAATCGGCTACCACCCGCTTGGATGGGCTGAAGAAACAAAGGAGCGGATTCGTGCAAAGAGGCAAAGCCATTCCGCCCGATCTTGCCAATGATATTAAAAATACTCAGGATGAGATCGCGCACTTGCGCGACAACATCGCCACCATGGAAAAAGAAAAAGCGGCGATGCTCGATCGCTTTGCTTCGGATAAAGCCCGTTTTCGTGAGTTGAAGGGCTTGCCACCGGAAGTGCCGGCAACACCGGCAGCCACGAAATAGCGCGCGGGGGTCGCGCGCGACCCCTGGCTATCCTGCTCCCCGTTCATACCATGCCCGGCTCGCATTGACGATGCGCACCACCGACAGCATGACCGGCACTTCGATCAACACGCCGACTACCGTCGCCAGCGCGGCGCCGGATTCGAAGCCGAACAAACTGATGGCGGTCGCCACCGCCAACTCGAAAAAATTACTCGCGCCGATCAGCGCCGATGGCCCGGCGACGCAGTGCGCCACCCCAAAATGCCGGTTGAGCAGATAAGCCAGCCCGGAATTGAAATAGACCTGAATCAAGATCGGCAGCGCGAGCATGGCGATAATCAGCGGCTGCCGCAGGATCGCCTCGCCCTGAAAGCCGAATAGCAATACCAGCGTCGCGAGCAGCGCCGAGAGCGAATACGGATGCAGCCGGTCGAGCGCTTTTTTCAGCGCTGCTTCTCCCTGCTTGAGCAAGCTGCGGCGCCAGAGTTGGGCAATCACGACGGGGATGAGGATATATATGAGCACCGAGAGAAACAGCGTATTCCAAGGCACGATAATGGCGGACAAGCCCAACAGCAGTCCCACCACCGGCGCGAACGCGACCAGCATGATCGCGTCGTTCAACGCCACTTGGGTCAGGGTGAAATGCGGTTCGCCGCGCGTAAGGTTGCTCCACACGAACACCATCGCGGTGCAAGGTGCCGCCGCCAGGATGATGAGTCCGGCAATATAGCTGTCGAGCTGAGCGGCGGGGAGATAGGGCGCGAACACATGGCGAATGAAAATCCAGCCCAGCAGCGCCATGGAGAAGGGCTTTACCGCCCAATTTACGAATAAGGTGACGCCCACACCGCGCCAATGTTGCCCAACTTCGTGCAAAGCATGAAAATCGATCTTGAGCAGCATGGGCACGATCATCACCCAGATCAGCACGCCCACCGGCAGATTGACCTGCGCCACTTGCAGCGCACCGGCGGCTTTGAAAAAGCCGGGAAAGATCTGGCCCAAAGTCACGCCGGCCGCGATCGATAGAAATACCCAGAGCGTGAGCCAGCGTTCGAAAAAGCCCAGCGCAGCCCCGCTCGCCGCTTTAGCCGTGATGTCGCACTGCACGCTCATGGGCCGGTTAACAACAATGGGGTTTTTCAAGCGCGGGCGAACAGCAGGCCGATTGCCCGGAAGCGGCTTCTTCGGCGAAGACCGGCATGCTGCCCAGCGTATGAAAGGCTTCCCACGGGATGCCCGCCGGGTCTTGCACCCAATATTTGTCGGATGCGGCATAGCAGCACGCCGCGCCTTTCTGCTCGATGACATCCGTCGTCGCGTGCTTGAGTTGTGTCTCGACCGCGGCGAGCTCTTCGTCGCTGTCCACCTGAAAGCCGAGATGATCCAGGCCCGCTTTCCCGGAACGGGTCGAGATGGCGAAATTAATGCGCGGATCATCCAGCATCCACTTCGCGTAGTCTTCCTTGAGTACGCTCGGCTGAGCGCCGAATAAGGCCGAATAAAATCCAATGCTGGTATTCAAATCGGTGACGCCGACATGCACATGAAATCGTTTCATTGCTTTCTCCTTCGTTGGCTTACAACACGTCGAGCCGCCGCGCCACTTCCGGCACCAGCTTGGCTCGAATTTCATTCATCACCCGCACGAAACTTTCTAAAGGTTCGCCATGCGGATCGTGGAAGGGTAAATGCACACTCGGGATCGGCCGCGGGAAAATAGGGCAGGATTCGCGGGCGTTGTCGCACACCGTGATGACTAAATCGATAGACTCATGCATCACTGATTCCACATCCTTGGGGTAGAGTCCCCCGGTTGCGATGCCTGCCAGGTTCAATGCGGCAATCGCGCCCTCCGCCACTTTAGGTTGAGGCCGGGTGCCGGCGGAAAGAGCGCGTACCTGTGGCCCGAGATCGTGGTTCACCAGCGCCTGCGCCATTTGGCTGCGGCAGGAGTTGCCGGTGCAGAGAATCAGAACGGTCTTGGTTTGGGGCATTTCGTTGTGCCTGTCGAATAATATATATCTGTTATTTCGAATTTACTGCATGAACGGGCGTAGCGCATCTGGCGTCGGGGCCGCAGCAAGCATCCACTTGCCGCTTGTCCGCGCGATAGGGCTCCAAGCGCGTCACCCCATCGGCCATCGCGCTCAACACCTGCGCCGCCCACAGCGGCATGTCCGGGTTGAGCCGGTAATGCACCCAAGTACCTTGTTTTCTCGATACCAGTAGCGCCGATTCGCGCAGCACCGCGAGGTGGCGCGACACCTTGGGCTGAGGCAAGCCCAACACGCCGAACAGGTCGCATACGCACAATTCGCCGCGCGTGAGCAAAAGCGCGAGAATGCGCCGCCGGGTTTCATCGGCCAGCGCTTCGAAGAGGAGGTTGGGGTCGAGCATGTCCGACACTATATTCGTTTAAACGAATATATGCAAGTAAAAACGGGGGGTCTTGGAGGTGGCGCCAAGTTGCCGGCAAGGATGCCGGCGCTACAGGAGTTTGCAGCATTTAGAGAGTGTGCCAAAACGGATCGAGATGACGCGATGTAGCGCCGGCTTCCAGCCGGCAACCACCGCCTGCAAAAGGATTTCGAAAGCCGAGTTTGAAGCGCTCGCTCGCAACCCAACGAATCATCGCACCGACGACACGAACGGCCGATTAACCCGCGAGTTTTTTCTTGAGCAGGTCGTTCAGTTGCTGCGGATTGGCCTTGCCTTGGGTGGCTTTCATTGCTTGACCGACGAAGAAGCTGAACAGCTTGTCTTTGCCCGAGCGATATTGCGCCAGTTGATCCGGGTTGGTGGTGATGATGCCGTCGATGATCTTTTCGATGGCGCCGCTGTCGGTGATTTGTTTTAAGCCTTTGGATGCGATGATCGTATCGGCGTCGCCTTCGCCATTCCACATCGCTTCGAACACTTCTTTGGCGATTTTGCCGGAGATGGTGTTGTCGGCGATGCGCGCCACCAGGCCCGCGAGTTTGTCGGCGGGCACCGGGCTATGCGTGATTTCTAGGCTATCGCGCTTCAGTGCGCCCGCGAGGTCGCCCATCACCCAGTTGGCGGCGGTTTTGGCATGTGCTGCGCCGACTTTATTCACCACGTCCTCGAAATAGGCGGCCATGGCTTTGGTGGCGGTCAATACCGCCGCATCGTAGCTGGATAAGCCATACTGTTGGATGAAGCGGCGGCGCTTGGCGTCGGGCAACTCCGGCAAGGTTTTTTGAATCTCGGCGATCATCTCGGCGCTGAGCTTCATCGGCAATAGATCGGGATCGGGGAAGTAGCGGTAGTCGAAGGCTTCTTCCTTGGAACGCATGGCGCGTGTTTCGTCTTTATCCGAATCGTAGAGCCGGGTTTCTTGGATGATTTTGCCGCCGGATTCGAGAATATCGATTTGGCGCGCGACTTCGTACTCGATGGCGCGCTCTAAAAAGCGGAAGGAGTTGAGATTCTTGATCTCACAGCGCGTGCCAAATTTTTCCGTGCCTTTCGGCCGCACCGAGACGTTGGCGTCGCAGCGGAATGAGCCTTCCGCCATATTGCCGTCGCAGATCTCCAGATATTGCACCAGGGAATGCATGGTCTTGGCATACGCCACCGCCTCGGCGGCTCCGCGCATATCCGGCTCGGACACGATTTCGAGCAGGGGCGTACTGGCGCGATTGAGATCAACGCCGGTCATGCCGTGAAAATCTTCGTGCAGAGATTTCCCCGCGTCTTCTTCCAGGTGCGCACGCGTGATACCAACGATTTTTTCTTGATCGCCGACTTGGATGGTGATGTCGCCCTTTTCCACGATGGGCAACTCGTACTGACTGATCTGATAACCTTTGGGTAAATCCGGGTAGAAATAATTTTTGCGCGCGAATACCGATTCGCGGTTGATATTGGCGCCGATGGCCAACCCGAATTTAATCGCGCGCTCGACCGCGCCCTTGTTCATTACCGGCAGCACGCCGGGCAGGGCGATATCCACCGCGCAAGCTTGGGTGTTGGGTGCCGCGCCATAAGCCGTAGCGGCGCCACTGAAAATTTTCGATGTGGTAGAAAGCTGGGCGTGGATTTCCAGCCCGATCACCGTTTCCCATTCCATTAGGCAGCCCTCTTCTTTATTGGCGTCTTCGGAGGTTGTTCTGAAGAATTAAAACGCACAATCTTCTCCCAATCAATCTCTCCATCTGTCCGGCAAAAATCCTTGATGAATTCCAGGGTAAAACGGTTAACAATCTTGGCGTACTCCTTGTGGAATGCCTCATTGCGTTCCTTTGCCTTGTGACCAATAGGCACGATGATGTCCGTATAAAGATCGGGCATTCCGGTGATGAGTGTCCAAAAGCGCTCACCACACACTTTTTGATAATCGCCTTTATCTTCTTTATTCTCCCTCCCGTAACAGCAACCATTCACGGCAATTACATTGCGAACGGTTTTATTTTGCCGCAGCACGATCGAAGCTTTGCGGAAGTTGTCACGTATTTTCTTGATTTGACTGCTATTACCCCAATGCGGACCGGATTTGACGGAGACGATATATCGCGTCCCATCTTGAGAAAACTCCAAGTCGACACCCTCGATACCCGATTTTGTGCCGCCATAGGCGAGCGAACAAGCATGAACTGCCACGTTTTCGAGAAAAGCCCCGAAAATAGTTTCTTCTTGCGAAGAGAGGTGAGCATCGAGAATGCGCTGCACCAACTCACTGGCGGTTTCGATATTTTTAGCTTTGAATAAGTATGGATTCTTTCGTTTAAGTACGTTCTTCAGCTTTAATCCACTCAAACTATCAAGCCGCCGCGCATGAAAGCCCGGGATGTTTTCCCGGATAAATTTAGCAATATCAGTCTTCATGAGGCACCTTATATTTGGCCGTCTTTTGCAGCAACGTCAATTGCTTGTCGTCAATCCTTTCGCGAGCCATGTCACAGTATTCAGGTAAAACATCGATGCCCACCGAATTGCGATGCAAATTCTTTGCAACTTCTAGGGTGGTTCCAGAACCTGCGAAGGGGTCCAGCACCCAATCTCCTTCATCTGTAAAAAGTTTGATGAACCATTCCGGTAGCGCCTTGGGGAAAGCCGCGCTGTGGTTCTTGTTGCCACACTCAGTCGCCAGATGAAGAACATTGGTCGGGTAAGCCAATGTGCGCTCCGCCCAATTGGCAATATTTTTACCAAAACCACTACCTACTTGCGAGTCGAAGCGTACAACATCATTCTTACCCAAGGATTTGAGACGTGTTTCGGCCCATTCGCCCATGGGCACCATGACCGCTTCCTGGTTCATTTTGAACTTGCGAGCCTTGGTGAAATGCAGACAACGTTCCCATGAATCGCGAAAACGGTTGGGCCATTTACCCGGATAACAATTTCTTTTATGCCAAATATATTCCTCCGTCCACAGCCACCCCTGTTTGCGCAACGCCAAGATGAGCTCCAGTACATAGGTATGGCGTTCGCCGTTTTCTGCTTTTTCCTTGATATTAAGAACGAATGAGCCAGTTGGCTTGAGTACTCGCAAGAACTGTTCAGACCGAGGGAGAAACCAATCTACATACTGCTCAGGTTTGATTCCGCCATAAGTGTGTACCCGCCGGTCTGCATAGGGTGGGGAAGTAACGATCAAATCGAAGGCGTTGTCCTTGAATTTAGCTAGCGTTTCCATGCAATCGCCCTGAATGATCTCGGTTTTTGGAATCATGCGACTCCTTCCAGCCCGATCACGGTTTCCCATTCCATTAGGCAGCCCTCTTCTTGGCGCAGCCGGCGCCGGTATTGAGCATCGCGTTCATCACGCCGTCCCAGAACATGATGCGCGCGGCGATGGCGGATTCCGCCGCCGCTTGCGCTTCGGTGATGCGCGTGGCATCGCCGGCGCACAGGGTTTCCAGCAAGCGCAGAGACATCGGGCCGTGATGGTCTTCGTCCAAATGTACGTGCCGGTGCAAATAATAGTGAAACGCCGGCGCGGCGGATTCATTG
>Ga0315268_10004231_pt1 | contig 15589 bp, 16 predicted proteins | sample C1_top_MG_FD_204535 | JGI IMG/M metagenome (GOLD analysis project Ga0315268, IMG submission 204535) | Sediment microbial communities from Yellowstone Lake, YNP, Wyoming, USA - C1_top | ecosystem: Environmental > Aquatic > Freshwater > Lake > Sediment | place: USA: Wyoming | collected 2017-08-01
TTGTGTTGCCAAGAGGCCGGGTCATATTCTCCGACTGGGACTGCCGGCCCGTATACGTGTAGTTCTCTCACGATCGAGGCCCGCTCCGAACTGATCTCGATCCGGTGCGCTGATCCGGAGGGAATCCTGAGACGAAGATACGCAATCAGCGTGTCAGTCTTCGGATCTTCTTTGGAGAGGAATACTTCGGTACCAGCCGATGATTCGTAGTATGTTCTGACAAGCCTCACATCTTCCGGATCAGGTTCAACATTGTCTCTTATTCTTCGATGACCTACCTCGCGGCAGCGAATGCATCTGCAGCGCCTCCCTCCTTTCAGGAGCGTGAGTGCACGCTCGCGAAGGTTTCCCTTGTTGGGTCCCGCGAGGATTAGCCTCGCCGGTATTTCACGCTGAACTCTCATGATCCGCATCCAAGGAGGAATGAATTCTTTGACGCGCGCAATCAGGGCTGCCGCACGCTCTACGTCAAGAGGTACATATGCACCGTTTCGCCACCACTCATACACCTTCGTCCCACGCACGACAAGACAAGGATAGATCTTCAACATGTCAGGCCGTAAATCAGGATCCGAGACCAGCCGCTTAAATCCCTCCAAGTCCTGCTCGAGAGTTGAGCCTGGCAACCCCGGCATCATGTGAGCAACGATCTTGAGCCCAGCGTCCTTCACGACCTGAAACGATTCGACAACATCTCTTACGGAATGGCCTCGCTCGACGAGCCGAAGCACACTATCATCGAGCGTTTGGACACCAATTTCAACTCGGGTGGCGCCATGGGACAGCATCAGGTCGACGTGTTCGGCGCGAGCCCAATCCGGGCGCGTCTCGAAAGTCAGCCCGACATTCCTGACCGAGCTTGACCATGTCTTGGCTTTCGCTTCGTCAAGAGAGAAGCTCTCGGACCCATTCAATGCATCCAGACATCGTTTCACGAAATGCTGCTGATACTCTAAGGGACGTGCTAGGAAGGTGCCGCCTTGGATAACGATCTCAACCTTGGATGCTCGATGACCGATGGCTCGAAGTTGCGCCAGTCTGCTTGAGAGCTGGGCGTAGGGATCGAAGTTGTTCTGTTTCGCACGCATTGCAGCGGGCTCATATCCAGTATAGCTTGTCGGCGCATCGTTTTCCTTAGGACAGTATGCGCATCTTCCATGCGGGCACTGCTGAGGTGCAGACATCACACCAATCACGTGCACGCCTGAAACACTCCGGACCCGCTTCAACTGAAGCTTCTCGCGCAGTGCTCGCCGATCCTCTGCCGAGACAGCAGCAAGTATGTCTGAGTTTCTAGGGACGCTGAATAGCCGATATTCTCGAGCGACGGCCAGTTTGAGTTCTTCTGGGCTTTCAGCTCCTCCTTGGTCAAGCAAGAGCCTGCGGGCTATTTCTTGGCAAGCTTGCTGCTGACGTTGTGGCTCATATTGTGTGTCAAGCAACGTTCGTGAGCTCCGCCGACCGAATTCCTAGACCATATTTGATGCTGGCGGGTTTGTTTAGCATTACTCAACAATCGAGTACCAGCATTGAGAGACCACGACAAGGGTTGATGGACGGATCTCGAGATATTCCTTTGAGCAAGAGCGCATAGATCAGAGTGCCTTTTGACCGTCTACTGTCGTGCTTGCTCCACACAAACGTATAGTATGTTGCTTCCGCGTAGAATGAGGTTTCCGAAGTTTGCGGTGGGCGAGTTGCTTCTGTATTCGGTCGCTCCGTCGAGGATTATGTTCATGTGGCTGTCACAGTCGATCATCTTACCGCGGTACTCGATGTCGTTCTTTAGTCTGATGGTGATGTCAGAGTTCAGCTTCTTAACCAGAAGGTTCAGCGGCTTCCTTGACGGTTCCATGCCGATCACGCGATTCGGATGTCAGACATCTTTGGACTCTATAAAAGAGTTGTGAGCCAAGACTCACATACGATGCTGAGCACCACTCGATGCGCAGCCTTGAAGCATACAATTGCCCCCCTGTCGATCAGCTATTTCTGCGCTGCAAGGCTACTCTTGACCACATGAAGTGCTGCGTCCATCATCTCGCTGGTGAGTCTTCCGGTCTGTGTGTTCTGTCTGCTCGGATGATATGATGCGACCAGAATGGGAAACCCCGTAGGCATGGGGTATTTCTGGCCATGTTTGAATTTCAAGCCCGGAATGGAGATGTCCTGCCGTTTAAGCTGATCGAGATAGCCCTTGAAGGCCACTTGGCCAAGCGCTAGGATCACGCGAACATGCGATAGCAGTCTGAGTTCCCTATCCAGATAAACACTACAGTTGGCAAGTTCCGTCGCAAGGGGTTTGTTCTGAGGTGGAGGGCAACGCACAACCGCGGTCATGAAGGAATTCTTCATTTGCAGACCGTCACGATCGTGACTAGACGTGGGTTGATTCGCAAACCCGGCTGTGTACAGTGCGCACATGAGGAAGCCCGCTGAACCATCTCCTGTGAACATGCGTCCGGTTCGGTTGCCACCATGAGCAGCGGGGGCCAGTCCGATTATCAAGAGTTCGGCTTGTGTGTCGCCGAAGCCTGGGAGCGGTGCACCCCAGTAGTTCCATTTCATGAACTGTCTCTTCTTCTTACGGGCGACCTCTCTGCGGTACTTCACAAGTCTCGGACAACGAGTGCATGAAATGATGTCCTTTCGCAGTCTCTCCCACTCAGTCGGATTGAGATCAGTTGTTCGCTCCAAGGCCGTCTCTACTCTGCCTGAGAATCAGCTGATGTGGGACTAATGGGATCTCTTCTTCCCATGATCACAATCAATGGTACACAAGCGAATGCATTGATGAGACCTGCTGCTTGGAAAAGAGCTGCGTAGCCCATCCGCGCCCACATGAACCCGCAGACGACTGCCACTGCTCTGCACTGCCAAGGCTGTGCTTCTTGTTTCTGATCGAGTATCTTATGGTCCCTTCTGGGCAGGGTTTCCTGCAATGGGATGCGCTGCATGTCAATTAGATTTGCTGATCTGATCACGGAGGCTGAGCGAAGAGACAAAACCATCAAGTACATGGTCGTGTCTGTCCACTGCGGGCATGACGCATTGATTCCGGCCAGATTCCGAGTTGCATGTCGATCCAGTGAAATCGAATACGCGATCAGAGATATGCTGGCAGTAGCAAAAGAAGTGGAGCGATCAGGTAAGAAGGTGATCTACCTCAACATCGGCGACCCAGCGAAATTCGATTTCCAGCCTCCACCACACGTCAGGAGAGCTCTCGCGAAAGCTGTGGACGCTGGCTGCAATTACTACGCGGCCTCAGAAGGCATCCCTGAGCTTAGAGAGGCAGTCGCGGAGAAAGAGAAGAGAGTCAATTCAGTGCCACTCTCAAGTGAAGATGTGATAGTGACCTCAGGAATCTCAGAAGGAATCCAGTTTCTGATGGGCGCCATCGTTCAACCTGGCGATGAAATACTTGTGCCAGGACCAACCTACCCACCATACATCTCATTCGTCAAGTACTTCGGTGGAATCCCTGTTGCGTACAGAACGATCGAAGATAACGATTGGATTCCCGATTTGGATGATCTGCGGAACAAGATAACGAGTAGAACCCGTGCCATGGTGATAGTGAATCCGAACAACCCCACTGGGTCGCTATACGATGGGCAAACATTGAAGAAGATGCTGGATATCGCTGCTGAATACAAACTACTTGTCACCTCGGATGAGATCTACGACAGACTGGTGTACGACTCGAAATTCACAAGCACGGCTGCTCTCGCGAAAGATGTGCCTGTAGTCGGTTTGAACGGATTCTCAAAGACCTACGTGATGACCGGATGGCGACTCGGCTACATGTACTTCCATGACCCCGCAGCCACCCTCAAAGAGTTGAAGGAAGCGATCGCCAAAGAGAGCAGAATACGGATATCCAGTGCGACGCCAATGCAGTACGCTGCGGTCAAAGCGCTCAAAGGATCGCAGAAGTCCATTACCACAATGGCGCGAGTGCTCAAGAAGCGTAGGGATCATTTCCTGCACAGGATTCGATCGATCGATGGGCTCACCTGCACCACGCCCAAAGGCGCCTTCTACTTGTTCCCAAGGATCTCATTGAATAATCGATGGAAATCCGATAGGGACTTTGCGATTGATCTTGTCAAGAAGACCGGCGTCTTAGTCGTTAACGGTTCAGGATTTGACCAGACCTACGGAGCGGGGCACTTCAGAACCGTATTCTTGCCGCCGATTGATGTGATCGACGAGGCAGCGGAGAGAATTGAGCGGTTCATGCGATCGTAAACAGCTGGTATCAAGAAAGAGAGGGATGACGGAAGGGTTCTCGAGAGGTCTCGAGAGTCTATGCCGTCGCGGACGCGGGCTGTGTTTGAGGGCTTCCCGATCGGGCTGAAGCCCGCTTGACATCAGTCATCGCGTCTACCAATCCTGCTAGCTTGATGAGTAGATAGAACACTCCAACTACAACGACCGCACCTAGTACGGCACGAACGAGACCGAATAGGACGAGCGCGGCACCAGGATGAAAGACCAAACAATTCACCTCCATTTGTTTCGACGCGAATCGGTGATATCCCGCAGCGATAAAAGCAGAATGGATGAATCGTCCAACTCAGCGAACTACGACTCCGCGCGAGTCGTCGTGGCTGCGACAGCCCGTCTCGGAAAGGCCAACACAGGAATGATGGCGAGTGCGATCACTGCCAAGATCAGGAAGGCGAAGTTGACGCCTGCAGTCTGAGCGATGAAGCCTAAGAGGATCGGTCCAGCTGCGAAACCGATTCCGAAGATCGTTTCATAAGCGCCTATCGCAAATCCCAAGTTCTCAGTTGGCGAGCGCTTGGATACGTATGCGATTGTCTGCGGATAGATTATGCCAATGAATGCGCCAAGGAGACACGAGTCGACCAACAGTGCGACGAAACTCCTGTTCAATGGGATCCAAAGTAGCACCAACGCCATGCCCAAGAATGCGGACCCGATGCTCTTTCTCTCACCTACCCTTCCCATCCAGCCAGCCAACGAGAACACCACTATCCTAACCAATCCAAAGCCGGACAGGAGCAGTCCAACCTCTGTCGGTGTAAGCCCGGATTCAACCACATAGCCAGGGAAAATGGAAACGACAAATGCGAGCACGATCGCGTATGGGATCTGAACCACGAGCATCGGCAACACAGCGGAGACAAGATCCCACGATGGCCTTGTGGAAGCCTGCTTCGTGCTTACGCGCCGTTTTTGTTCTCCTCGAATTGCGACGACTGATCCTCCAGCAGTTATCAAGATGAGAACTCCAGCAACAAGGAAAGACGATTGGAATCCGGCCGCTTCAGCAATAATGCCACCAAGCAAAGGCCCGATCAGAAAACCTGAACCCCAAGCTACTGCATACATCCCGATTGCCGAGGCGCGCTCTTGTGACGGCGAAACTTCTGAGACCAACGCTTCAGATATTGGCCAGAATAATGATAGCCCAATCCCCAAGAGTACTTGAACAGCCAGTATGCCTTGGATCGTGTGCGTCGCGGCAAGCAGAAGCGTTCCGAACCCAGCAGCGAATACGCTGAGGAAGTAGAGCCGTGGCTTGCCGAACCTGTCTCCGAGGTATCCTGCGATCACTGGGAGAAAGGTGTAGGGTAACGACCGGACTGTTCCAATTAGACCCAAATCCAAGTAGCCGGCACCGAGTTCTTCAGCAAAGGCTGGAATGAGATAGACGTACGCGATACCTATGGACGCGGAGAAAACGGAGAGATGAAGCCGTCTCAAATGGCGCGCGGTGGGGCTGACCGAGACCATCAGTCTCCAGTCCCGCACCAGCATTATCGAGCCTAGGCTTGTGCACGTTTGCAGCTCGGACAGAAGGCCGTGCCAGATTCCGTAGTGGCACCACAGAACTTGCATCTGGGCGCTGAGTCGGGGACTGGAGTAGCTGATTCAGCTCTTCTCTGCGGCCTGATTGAGGGTGGCGCCGCCTTTTGAGAGCTAACCCACGAGATGCAGATCAAGAGACCTAGGATCGCGATTGCTCCTCCCGTCAACTGCAAAGCCGCTCCCAGAACCTCGGCAGATTCTATCCATGAAACGTAAGTCATGGTCCAGCTGGCGAGGCTGTCTGAGAGTTTCAATGTCAGAAAGAACCCGTACTGATAGACAAAGAAACCCAGGATAATTCCGAGCGCACCGACTGCAAAGCGCATCTTTCCCATGGCTCACTCACACCAATGGAATGGAAGCGTGCAATAGGGCAAGTACTCTTAGCTCTTGCTGTGAGCTGCACGCAGGGAAACTAGAGCTGAGCTCTTCCGCAAGCATCGCAAAAGGCCTTACCGAGCTCGATTTCCGTGGCACAGAATCTACATCTAGGACCCGACTTAGCCGGTTTGTCAATGCTCGGCCTGGACTTCTCGTATCGTCTTCCGAAGAATATCGCCGTCTCTGTGAGCACAGCCATTGGCAACAACAACATGGCGTCCACAAGAGGGCCTCCGTCCGTCGTGATGAACATTACCACAATGAACATGATGCCGTACACGTACTTTCTGTTCTTGCTGAGCATCGATGTGTTCGCGATCCCGAATTTGACGAGGAGCACGAAGAATACGGGCCACGTGAACGTCAGGCCGCTGAAGATCTTGGAGACGAATACCATGTTATAGAAATCCATGATTGAGATTATCTGCTCCGCCCCAACGACCGTGAAGAACTTGAAGAGCGCCCAGAGCGTTAAAGGCATTAGCACCAGATAGCCAAACGCCGCCCCCAGCAAGAAGAGGATTGAGAAAGATGCGACGAATGGATACACGGCCTGTCGTTCATGCGGAAGCAAAGCTGGGTCAATGAATCGGTGTATTTCGTACGCAAGCACGGGAATAGTCACGGCAAACCCGAAGACGAAGGACGCGATCAGGTAGAGCTCCATCGGCGCGGTGAGCTCGTAGCCAATGAGCATCACGTCAGGTGGCAGGACTTGTGCCCTTATCTGGCGAAGAACCAACGCTACAAGAGGGTCATAAAACGCAAACGGATTGCCCAAGTGGGAAAAATCCGCTGGAAGCACCATGAATAGAACCGTGCTGACGACGAGGACATAGAAGACGGCCTTGATGCGCTTGGCTAGCTCACTCACATGATCCCAGAACGGCATCGTCGCGGCGTTGTTCTTGTCGCTTTCAGGCGTACTTCCAACCCTCCCCTAGAGATCGAACCCAACTCTTTCGGAGGGGAATAGATCACCTATGGTAGATTCACGATGAACTGTCCTTCCGGTGACGAACGGTCAGGCCGGCTTTTCCGATGCTTTCCCTTTTGCTACGATCTCGTCTGAGATTTGAGATCTGGTCTTACCCTCGGTCGAGATGCCGAGTTTCTTGGCTGTCTCGATAAGGGGATCAGTTTCGGCGGGTGTGGCCGTTGGATTCGAAGCTTCTTTGTATGCTTTCTCGATCTCCTTCCGCGCTAATCCTATTGACTTCGCGAACTCGGGGAGTTTCTGAGGACCCCAGACAAACAGTACCACGATGATAGCTAACACGATGAGCCATTCGTATCCGACGATTGCCAATCTCTTCGCCGAACGATTCTGCATCCAACTCGCACTTAAAGGCTTGTCGATACGGTTGTAAGAGAATCGATCGAGGACTCGATCTTGTTCGAGTGCGTGAGCGTTGCGTGGTGATGAGCGGACCACCAGTTGACGAGCCTTCATTGCTGAGGTCTTGGGTGGTAGGGCAAGGGTTATAGGTGTCTATAAGCTTAGGTACGCTTAAGTTGGCATACCAGATGATGCGAGCAGGATACCTAACATCCAAGCAGCTCAGTTTTTGGAGTCTCCGCAGACAAGGTCTAACGCAAGCCGAGGTTTCACGAAAGATAGGAGTCACACCCCAGACAACAAATAAGACCTTCAACGCCATAGATTCGAAAATCTCGCGTGCACTGACTGATGCGGCGCAGCTCAATAGGCTTGACATTCGCAGGATCGATCTGCGAAACGGATTCCTCTTGGGATACAGCCCGACCTGGAGGACGGATGTTCTCGTCACATTCTCCGTAGCAAACGGAATCCAGATCTGGTACAAGGGCGAAGGGGACTGCTCGGAGTGCACGAAGCTTGACAGCTGCAGGCAGACGCTCATCAGAGAGAGCGAGGAGCGAGGAATCTCACTTCCTCGAGACAAGGGCAGGATAAATCCTTCTCACCTTGCAGACAACTTGTTTAAGGCAATAATGGAGGGGCCGGCATGAAGGAGAGACGTTCTTTGTTGTGGCGATGGTGCCCGCAGCCTGAACGCATGAAAGTTACGAGAACTCGACCAACCGACAGATCATGGGTGCCTCTGGTCGCGTCGGCAGTCTTGTTGTCGCTATTAGCGATTCAGAGTGTACAGATGCTGACACCCTCAGCCGTGAACACAATCTATCCGAACAGCTACGGTAGCTTTTCAGCGGTGCAACCCGCTGTAGATATGCCAACTCAAACTGCACCAACGTCCCAGACTATCACAACCGTATCCACCGACCACTTCACGGTGCAGTTTACCTTCCCCGAATCTGCAGACCCAGGGAATACGATCACGATATCAATGGTCACGACCGCGAAAGCGAGCAAACAGGTTGACAGCCTATCCATCGAGGTCGTCGCCTTTGTGAACAGACAACTCGCAAAGGTGGCAACAGCAACCATTCTGACGAACAGGCAAGTCTATTCAGGAAACACTTGGCAGACCACACTCACCGTGACCATACCTCAGAGCATCGACAGGAGCATGATGATAGGAACCGTAACAGAAGTGTGGGAAGAAACCTCCAGCTACTATCAATCTTACGGCTATTGGCCGTACGACCCATACTACTCTCCGTACTACTTTCCCTATTATTATCCCCCGTATCCTTACAACTACACGGTCTACTACGTCTACGAGCCATCCTATGTCACAGTACAGAAATCCTCAGAACAGACACTCCCACTCACATACGTTCTCGCAACCACTCCAGAATACGAGCAGTTGTCTGCCCAGCACAAACAGCTGCAGCAGGAATACGATTCCTTAGTCGCGAAACATAACGAACTCTCCTCAAAGTACGAGTCGTTGAGATCAGACTATGATCAGCTAGTGTCAAAGTACAATCAACTTGGATCAGAATACAAGGCAGCGAGCTTGGAGCTCAGGAACTTCAAGATCTACACATATGTTCTGATCGTCGTCACAGTTGCGCTGGCTGGAGCAGTTGCATTCCTCCTCTTCCAGAGAAAACAAGCAAGTGAACCCCGCAAGAAGCAGGACAAATAGCCGCGAAGAGTAGGCGGACGGTCCGCGATCTGAATATGCTTGGGAATCAAACAGAATCTCGACTCACGGACATGACCGAAACGATCCAAGCCACAATCACTCCACGAGCACGCCGCCTACTACAAAGAATCGGCCGCGCGAGTATGGTCCTGATTGAACTGAAGTATCGGCCAGCAGCATGCGACTCGATATTCTGCAAACCAATTCCCTACGTGTCCGTGAGAGCTGCAGATGAGCCACCTCAGAGAGGATTCGTCAGGACGCTGTCGGGCGACGTGCAGATATTCTTGCAGGAACGACTTGCCAAATTGGCTGTTGACAAGAAGACTTCGATCCGGATAGATGCAACTGGTTTCTGGAAGCGGAAGAGACTCAGGGGAACCGGGCTGGATCCTTACCTGATCTGAACTCTCGTATGACAGACTGCACCAGAATTAAATCCGTTCACCGAGAGTCACATGTCGATCCGACATGAAACTTGCACTCGCTTACTATTTTGATATAACGCAGCGCTCTCCGAAGATGGCTTAGCCCAGATGCATATGCGCAGATGATGCGATCGGGTGAGATCAAAGATGTTGCAGACGCCGTCGGAATTCTGAAATTCCTCCGGACAAACATCACGGCCCTGACACTCGTTTGCGACTCTTCAGTTGAACAAGACCTCACAAACCTAGGTGTCTGACACATGCCCACGGTTCAAGAAGCACTCAACGAGGCGACGGCTGGGCTTGGGCACGATTCCAAAGTGCTTGTAATGCCATACGGGGCCATCACTCACCCGACTCCTTTCTGACCGAGGAAGCTGTTCTCAGCAATTAGGCATCTTGAATTGAATAGGCATAAGTTAGGGAACTTGGTCTAAGAGCGGCCGCGAACACAAACCGCGAGGATAGGTGACAATCGTGAACGCGAGCACACGGAAGCTTGAGAGGTCAAGAGAGATCTACCAGAAGATCGATCCAGTCGTGCCCGGTGGCACTCACTCGAATATTAGATTCTTCGACCCGCATCCGCTCTGGTTCGCGCGGGCCAAGGGATCTAGGATTTGGGATGTCGATGGCAACGAGTACATCGACTGTGTCATCAACATGTCAGCGCTGATCCTAGGACACCGAGACGAACGCGTCACCAGGGCCGTGAAAGAACAACTTGAGACGGGCTTGACATGCGGCGTTGAAACAGAACTCAACGTCAAGGCCGCGGAGAGGATCAAGGAAATGGTGCCTTGCGCCGAGTCTGTGAAGTTCTCGAATTCCGGCACCGAGGCTGTGATGAAGGCGATGATGATTGCACGAGGATACACAGGAAAGCAGAAGATCGTCAAGCTTGAGGGCGGATACAACGGCTGGCACGATTCGGCGGCGATCAGTCACAAACCCAACCTAAGGAAAGCCGGACCGAAAGACAGACCCAAGGGCGTGCCAGAGAACCCCAGCTTGCTCAAAACGGCAACGAAATCAACCATCGTTATGCCATTCAACGATCTTGAGAACGCAGAGAAGATCATCAAGAGAAACCGAAGAGACCTGGCGGCGGTGATCCTAGAACCGGTCATGTTCAACATCGGATGTGCGTGCCCAGAGGAAGGCTACCTGAAAGGACTGAAGGAGATCACGGATGATAACGACGTGCTTCTCATTTTTGACGAGATAATCTCGGGCTTCAGAGTTGCTCCGGGAGGAGCACAGGAATACTACGGGGTCACGCCGGACTTGGCAACATTCGCCAAAGCTATCGCAAATGGATTTCCGATGAGCGCCGTTGCTGGAAGAACTGACGTGATGAGGGTCACCGAGCCCGGAGGCAAAGCTGGCTGGGCAGGCGTCTACAATAGCAGCCAAGTCTGCGTAGCAGCATCCATCGCAACCCTCGACCTTCTCAAGAACGGAGAGGTTCAGAGGAAGTTGAATGAGGAGTCCTCAACCCTTGAAAGGAGATTCGCCGAACTGGCGGAGGCGGAAGGCGTCTCTGCGAGATTACAGGCACTGGGCGGACAGTTCCAAGTCTACTTCACTGACAAGAAAGTGAAAGACTACAGGACTGCAGCAAAGGCTGATGGCGCACGCTTCAAGGTCTTTCAGGAGGAGATGCTCCGAGAAGGTATCTACACTCTCCCGATTACGCTCTTCCATCACGGGCTCGTTGCAGCGCACTCCAGGGAGGATTTGGAAAGAATCCTGAAAGCAATGCGAGCAGGTCTTCAGAGAGTTAGGAACGAATTCTGATCCCAAAACACACTATCCTCCTGGGACGATATCGATCTAGCCTTTTGTACTAGGGTCGCCTCTGCTTTCGTGAGCTGGTGGCCATCGGTGTCCCGATTCGAAGAGGATGAGCTCGATTCGGAGGGCGTCGAGTTCATTCATGAGGGAGGCACAGGAAGCGAGGCGCGTGTCGATGTCGAGCTCCGCACGAGGTTTCCCGGAATTGGGGGGACAATTGACACATACCAAGGGATAGCGGTCGCGCGTAGAGACGAGTTCAGCACGGCACCCGGCATTGGTCATGAGATGTTTCTGAGACACACGCTCATCAAGAAGCTAGAAGACTACTTCTTCAAAAAGGGATACTACAAGTACGCGCATGTGACACGGCCACTCGGTTCCACGGAAAGAGCCTACATCTACGAGTGGGCATTCGGCCGAGACGGGTTTCCGTGGTCCTATCCAAACGAGACCGGAGAATCGGCATCCGTGCGACTTGACGACTGGGACTCATTTAACGCGATATTCCTTGAGGCGGGAATCGACTTGCAGAACGATTGCACAAATCCAGACAATGGCGCCATCTCACAGAATATTGTGCATCAGCTTCACCTAGGCGCAAATGCGAGCCAGCCGATTTTGAACAGGCTGTGGAAACGGATTGACTTCGGTCCCAGAAGTATCAGGCTTGACTGCGAGAGACTCCTCGAACATCTCCAAAAGAATGAGCAGAACATCAGAGAAACACTCAGGGTTGGGCGATACGAGATGATGATGTTGGCGTGCAAGTACCTGCTCAAGCGCCGGGAAATGGAGCCGAGAGAGCATGAGAAACTGCAGATGCTCGTTCTAGACTACCGCCTGTCGACTCTGGCCCATCTTAACGCCAGAGGAGTAGGCGACGGGAGCACACGCGAGATTCGATTCCAACCAGGAACAGCCTGATGACTTCCCCTCTACCGCTTAGCCGAATCACAAGGAAGAAGTGATCTCGAACAACTCGCCATCTGGGCGCGATAATACGTTATCTGCCATCTCAAGAACCTGTTTATCAGTTGCCTTATTCAGGTCGCCTAAAAGTGCCTTTAGAATTCCAGTCTTCACGGCTATCGTACATGCTCGATCTGCGGCGCGAAACTCGCATGCCACGCGGTTGTGCGAGCTCGAAATGCGAATCGTGCCCTTGCCTAGGGTGCAGCCAGATGAAACCTGCACCCCGTCGACAGTGCAGGATTCAGGCGGATCGGATCTAACGAACATGTTAGCGGTCAAGTCGTCTTGCTTTTGAGGTTTCAGTATGGAATGCACCAAGACTCCCATTCGAAGCCCTAGAACCAAGAAGGGACCTAGATGCCCATGAAAGTCAACGGCTCTAGCAAGAAGGTCACGAGCCCTATCTCGAGTGTCCTCGATCAACCGCCTTCCCCGAATCAGATATCTGTGCTCCGAAGCTAATATGATTGCAGCATATCCTGCGAATGGAGAGAAGACAGTTTTTGTGCCGCATAGTTAAGTACACGATCCAGTCATGGTACGCCGACTCAAGACATGAACGCCAAAGACATAGTCGACGAACTGCTCCAGTTGGACAAAGACATACGATGGGTGGGAGTCGTCGATCAACGCGGTAGTATCCTGCAGAACATCCAGCGTCCTGGGACCCAGAGTTATACGGACCAGGCAACCGAGGAACGAACACTGAGGGAGTTCCCAACAATTATGGGATTGTTCTGGCGCGACCTAGTGGGTAGTTCCGGAGAACTGAACTCGGTGGTTGTCGCATACTCGCGAGTGTACCTCCTAGCCTTCTACGTGGAAGACCTCCTGGTTGTTCTGAGCTTCGAACTCAGCGGCATGCCAAGCGTGATCAACAAGCTCGAAGGAAAGTACGGCTCGCTCCTGCCGAAGGGCGAGATAGGCAACAAGGGCAAGTGATTGGCCCGCTCACCCATCTCCACGTGAGCCGACGAATTCGATATCCCGATGCAACGACTTTCCAACGCTCCGCTTGAGTTGTGTTGTCAGAAAAGCTTCAAAAGCACACCCTACGTCCGTGCATGCCTGCGGGGTGTGACAGTGTTGACACGACGTAATGTTCACCAAGTTGAGATAATCCGGACCGGGCTAGATCATCCAGAGTGCATCAACTTTGGTCCTGACGGCCGTCTCTACGCGGGCGGATTCAATGGTCAAATCTACGTAATGACCCCACCGAAATTCGAACTGCGGCAGTTGGCGAATGCTCAAGGATTCCTCGGAGGAGTGGCGGTTGATCGAAACCACAACGTCTATGTCTGTAACGCCTCAGGACATCGTGTGAATCGTGTCACCCAGAAAGGTGAGGTTTCGATCTACTGCGACAAGGCCCCTGATGGCCCGCTAGTAAATCCAAACTACGGTTCATTTGATGCGAAAGGCAACTACTACCTCTCTGATTCCGGTGATTACTGGAAACCGAATGGCCGCTTGATACGGGTCAGACCCGGCGGTCAGTCGGAGTCACTGATCGGCGGAAACTGGCACTTTCCAAACGGACTCGCCATATCGCCAAAGGATGGAGCCATCTTCATGATCGAGAGCACTGCAGCAGATGTGCTACGGATCCCCGTGAACAAAGATGGCACGGTCGGTGCGCCTGAGATCTATGCCCAATTCCCTGGAAACATCTTGGACGGCCTCGCTTTTGCGAAAAGCGGGAACCTGTATGTTTCATGCTATCTCCCGAACCGCATCTACGCAGTCTCGCCTGATCAGAACGTTGAACTTCTCATCGAGGACATGAGCGGTGAGGTATTGAATCAGCCGACAAATGTCGCGTTCGAACCAAGAGGGACGCGTCTCTTCTTCGCAAACCTCGGCGGAGCGCACGTCGGCGCCTTCGATGCAGGCGAATCCGGCGCTCCTCTGTACTATCCCAAGCTCTAGTATGCCGTTTCGCCCATCCATCCCAGGAATCCGCACAGAAAAGTCTCGATAGTCCCATAAAGATACGCGATTGGCCAAGAACCGATAGATTTAAACCTGATCCACACACTACAACTATCTTAGGAGCGAATCGGCGTCTAATGGGCGTTGACAGCTCCGGAGCAAAAAAGGAATGCCGAAGAAGTCAAAGAAGAAGCATAAGAAATAGAAGACGACTCTAGCCGTTTGAACGGACGTATTCTTTCTTTTTTCTCTTTTTTTGTCTTGATCACTGAGCCATGATGAATTGGAGGGAATCTTGGACCTGCTGTTAAATGGGCGACGACTACGAAGCAGAGTAGCCGGATCCTCCGACGGGAAAGGTTCCCACGCGGCACAGGATATCGCTGAGGGTGTGCCGTCCTCCCGACCTAACCTAAGAGATCAATTCAGGTCCAGGAATCCGGGGATATCGAAGCAGACAGGAGGCTCTTTCTCGAATACAAGTAAACCTTACATTTCTTTGGGGATAGCTGCCATGAATTGTGATGTTGTTGCCCGCGAAGTTGAATGCCAAGGCCATCAAGCTGATCGATGGCAAGAATTTCGCTTTCCTCGCGACGATCATGCCAGATGATGCGCCGCAGGTTTCACCTGTCTGGATCGATCATGAGGGCGATACGATACTTGTCAACACCGCAGTAGGACGCCAAAAGCAAAAGAATACCGCCAGAGAACCGCGTGTTGCTATTTCTATTGCGGATCAAAACAACATGTACGACAAGGTCGTGATTCGCGGACGCATCACATCACAGACACTCCAAGGCGCCGACGCCCACATCGACAAGCTTGCCAAGAAATACCTCGGCAAGGACAGATACTCGTGGCGACAATCTGGGGAGAAACGCATCATTCTCAAGATGGAACCCAGTCACGTCTCAAACTAACGAAAGCGCGTGTCCTTACTCCCGGTTCACCGATCTAATGTAGGAGCGTCGGTGACGCAACAACCGAGCTACTCGTAAAGCGATTTGCGTAAATACTTCGCTATTCGAACTATTGATGGTTCAAACTAATTGTCGGGCGTGAAGTGATTGCAGTTCTCTGATGATGAATGTGCGCGTGATGTTCTCGAAGTCGTGCCGCTCGTAATGCGCAAGATCCGCGCCGAGTTAAGAAAGCACAGGGGAGGCGACCTCTCGGTGCCGCAATTCC
>Ga0315268_10004232_pt1 | contig 15588 bp, 11 predicted proteins | sample C1_top_MG_FD_204535 | JGI IMG/M metagenome (GOLD analysis project Ga0315268, IMG submission 204535) | Sediment microbial communities from Yellowstone Lake, YNP, Wyoming, USA - C1_top | ecosystem: Environmental > Aquatic > Freshwater > Lake > Sediment | place: USA: Wyoming | collected 2017-08-01
ATGGCGATGTCCATCGAGCGCGTAGGCGGAGACGTTCTCGTTAGCCTCGGCGAAATGGGTGTTCAGGGTCAATGTCCGGCCCGCGCCCGAGACGCCGGATTTGCTGTCAAAGATGATGTCGGGCTGGATAAGGCCCTCTTTGAGCGCAGGCGCTATGGCTAGGATGGCGCTGGTGGGATAGCAGCCAGGGTTGGCCACCAACCGAGCTTTAGCGACCTGCTCGCGATTCAACTCGGGCAGGCCATAGACCGCCTCTTTTAAGTATTTGGGCGCAGGATGTGCTATTTTATACCATTTCTGGTATTCCGCAGCATCATTGAGCCTGAAGTCAGCACTGAGGTCAACCGCTTTAGCGCCCTTCTCCAAAGCGGCCACTATGGGAGCCACGTTCTCGCCATGGGGCAAGGCCGAAAAGGCAAAGTCCACTTTATCGAGCTCGGCTTCTATGGTGAGGTCGATGCCGCTCAGGTGTGGCAGGAACTCGCCCAGTTTCTGACCCTTAGCGCTGCGGCCAGTGACTGTGGCTATCCTGACCTTGGGATGGTTATACAGCAGCCGTGCCACTTCCATGCCGATATAACCTGTGACGTTTATTATTCCTACTCTCACCTTAGACATCGGAGCACCTCACCAATTGATTATTGAGACTCAGGCGCTTTTCTCTCGCCCACAGGACATACTACCACACATTTATCGCAAATTGCCAACTCTCTGCGGCGGTCGCCGGAGATGGCTGCCAGACAGCGGTCGGTATCAGCTAAGCGATAGGGCTTCAGTATTCCGACAGGACATGCCTCAATGCATCTCTGGCAGGCCCTGCAATCGGGGTTTTCCTCTTTAACATACGCACCGGGGCCAGTCAGAGCCAGAGGCGCGTTCGTCCTGATAGCCATAAACCTCAGCCAGGGGCCGAAACGCGGGTTGATGACCAGGGTATTCTTGCCCTGCCTGCCCAGCCCGGCAGCTACCGCCAGATGTTTAAGGTTAGGCTTGCCGCTGGGAGAATAGCCCATTTTGCCCACAAGCTGAGCAAAGAATCCCTGTTCTTTAATGAACTCAAGCAAGACATCCAGTTTGGGTTTAGCATACCTGACGAAGCCGCGCCAGAACGATTCTCTGCCGCCTTTCATCTCCTGAAGTACGAAGTCATCCAGGTCCCTCTCGGGTGTGGTTACCATCCCCAGAACCAGAATAGTGTCTTTGGTCGCCGAGTCACAAGCCACGCCCACCGCATCGAAAAGAGAACGGGCATAGGCGATTATCTCTTCACCTTTATTCACATCTCCGCCTCAAGCAACGCTTGCCCAGTGGGACAAACCTTCAGCAGCACGCACTCCCGACACCGGGGCCGTTGCGCTTTGCACACTCTCCGACCATGCTCAATCATGTGAATATGAAACTGGAAAACATACCTGGGTGGAACCATCTCGCCCAGAACCTCATGCGCCTTCTCCGCCGAGACCCTGGAGTCGATGAGCCCCAGCCTCTTCGCCACCCTATTGATATGGGTATCAACAGGCAGCACAGGCTTCCCCAGGGAGAACAGTAGCACACAGGCAGCAGTTTTGGGGCCGACCCCGGGCAGGCTTCGCAACCAAGTCTTAGTCTCAGCGACAGGCATCTTCTTGAGGAACTTGAGGTCAAGCGAGCCACGTTGCGCTTGAATCTGCTTAAGTATCTGCTTAATCCTGGGGGCCTTAATCTGCGCCAGGCCGCCGAGTTTTATAGCCTCCGCTATGTCCTCCACACTGCTTTCAGCCACTACCTCCCAGCTTCCAAACCTGGTGAGCAGAGAATCGAAAGCACGCCTCGAGTTATGGTCCGACGTGTTCTGGGAGAGGATGGTCATTATAAGTTCGGAGAGCGGGTCGGTACGAGAGCGCCAGGTAATGCTGCCGTATTCCTCTGCCAGCAAATCTATTATCTCGGTGATGCTCAAGGGACTCATCCTGCAGCCAGGGTCTTAAGATGGCAGGTGTCGTTGACCAGGATAACTAGCAGGGCACCGTCTCTAATCTCGAAGATGTTGATAGCGTTCACATCCTGCCTCACCTGCCAGAAATGGGAGTTATCCAATCCCAGCATGGCGCACATAAGTACCTGGCAGACCACCTTATGAGAGACCAGTATCACGGTCTGGTCCTTGTGCCTGGCGGCAAGCTCGTCGACCGCAGCCAGCACCCTCTGCCGCACAATATCTAAACTCTCCCCCCTGGGGAAACGCACCAGATGAGGACGCTCCAGCCATTTCTTATAGAGTGAGCCGTCCTGCTTCGCTGCCTCCTCGGGAGAAAGGCCCTGCCAGCTGCCGAAGTCTAAATCAATAAGCCCCTCCAGGGGCTGCACAGAGATGTTGAGTTGCTTGGCAATGATGCCGGCTGTCTCGAGGGCGCGCTTGAGCGGGCTGGAGTAGATGGCTGCCACGCGCTCAGCTTTCAGCCTGAGCGCTGCAGCCTCGGCCTGTCTCCTCCCGGTATCGTCCAATGATAAATCGGCTCTGCCGCGGAACCTCTCCACCCGGTTCCATTCCGTCTGCCCATGCCTCACCAGAATAAAACGAGTCAGCCTGACCTCCTGGTCGCCTTCTTGGAGGCAACTAAGCCGTAGCGCAACAGCCAGTACTCCAGGCTATCGGCAAGGGCTATCCAGCTCGCCTCCATGATATTGGTGGAACTGCCCACGGTGCGCCAGTCGTGCTCACCATCGCTGGACTCTATAAGCACCCTCACCTTGGACCTGGTGCCATCGCTCTCCTCCAGGATACGCACCTTGTAGTCCATCAGCTTCACCGCTGACAGGCTGGGGTAGAACTGGAGCAACGCCTTGCGCAGCGCCGCGTCAAGCGCGTTAACCGGGCCATTGCCCTCAGCGGCAGTGTGAATCACATCGCCACCTACCCTGACCTTGACCATAGCTTCCGATAGCATATCCTCCAGCCGGTCTGAGACAATGGGGGTGCGGCGATGCTTCTCGACCACAACCATGAAATCCACCAGTTCGAAGGGAGGTTGGTAGTCAGGCGAGGTGCGCTTTATCAAGAGCTCAAATGAAGCCTCAGCACCTTCGTACTGAAATCCCTGCTTCTCCAGAGCCTTTATCTGTTCCAGCACTGCCTTTGCCCGCTCGCCCTTCGGAATATCCAGCCCCAGTTCCTTAGCCTTATATGTTATATTGCTTATGCCTGATAGTTCTGAGACTAAGACCTGTCTTCGGTTGCCCACAAGATCGGGGTTAATATGCTGATAGCTTTCCTCATGTCTCATCATCCCTGAGACATGGAGTCCCGCCTTGTGGGTGAAGGCGCTGGCCCCCACATAGGGAAGATGTGGGTCGGGGATAATGTTGGCAAGCTCGCTTACGTAGCGAGAGACATCCGTCAGCCTGGCCAGATTCTCATCACTGATGCAATTGATGCCCATCTTGAGCTTGAGCGCAGGGATGATGGAACAAAGGTTGGCGTTGCCACTGCGTTCCCCATAGCCATTTATGGTGCCCTGAACCTGGATGGCCCCGGCCTGAACTGCCGCCAGGGTGTTCGCCACCGCCAGTTCACCGTCGTTATGGACGTGGATGCCCAGAGAGATACCGACCTTTTTCGCCGCCTTGACTGCGGCAGCCACTTCGTCAGGCAGGGCACCCCCATTGGTATCGCAGAGCACGACGCAGTCTGCCCCAGCCTTAGCAGCAGCCTCGATGGTACGCAGAGCGTACTTGGAATTCCTCTTGTACCCATCGAAGAAGTGCTCGGCATCGAAAAAAACAGCCTGCCCGCCCGATTTAAGATAACGGATGGAATCAGCGATCATCCTAAGGTTTTCTCCGAGGGTGGTTTTAAGCACCTCGGTGACATGCAAGTCCCAGGACTTGCCCACCAGGGTGACGACCTTCGTCCCAGATTTTTTCAAGGCGCGAAGGTTATCATCGTCTGCTACTTTAATACCAGCGCGGCGCGTGCTACCGAAGGCGACCAGTGTAGCACGCTTCAGGTCAAGACTTCGAGCCCGAACGAAGAACTCCGCATCCTTGGGGTTAGAGCCCGGCCAGCCGCCTTCGATGAAATGTATGCCTATCTCGGCAAGGCGCTTCGCTATCTTGAGCTTATCCTCCACAGAGAAAGATATGCCAGCGCGCTGCGCACCATCGCGGAGCGTGGTATCATACAGTTGAACTTTAGCTTTCTTGCCCACCATGCCCCTAGCTCCACCTAGTGATTTGTCATAAAGTATATCATAGTTAGATTCAGTTTCACAATTTCAATAAGCTCGATGCTAGCCCCAATTTCGCACTTGACGCAACGGCGAGCGCTGATATAATACAGGATTGTGGCACGATAATAATGAGGGTGATTGCAGGCAAGGCTAAGGGACACCGTTTGAAATCGCTGAGAAGTTCGGGGCTCCGTCCCACATCCGACCTGCTCCGAGGAGCAATTTTCAATATGCTGGAATCCACAGCCACTGATTGGTCGAGGGTGCTTGACCTTTACGCCGGCACAGGCGCGCTGGGCATCGAAGCCCTGAGCCGTGGCGCTGAGTGGGCAGATTTCGTGGAACGGAATCCGAAATTGTGCGCCATCATCAAGGAGAATCTGGGGCACACCCGGCTTGCCTCACAGGGAGCTGTCCTTTGTATGACTGCCAATAAGGCCCTATCCATACTCAAAGAGAGGTACGGTATACTACTTCTCGACCCTCCTTACGCCGACCCCTCCGTCACCGCCACTGCGGAGAAGCTCTCCTGCTCACGCCTCGTCGGGGAGGATTCGACCATAGTCATTGAGCACTCCCGGCGCGTTCCACTGAAAGAAAAGTACGGCGATTTCCAACAAGTAAAGAATCTACGACATGGCGATAGCTGCGTCTCTGTATATCAATACGCTGGGGGTGAACCTTGACCATTGCTATCTACCCGGGCAGCTTCGACCCCGTGACTAAAGGACATCTCGATATAGCCAATAGGGCGGCGGCCCTTTTCGACAAGCTGATCATCGGTGTGTACGATAGGCCGTCCAAACACCTGATGTTCAGCACTGCGGAAAGAGTAAACCTGGCTAAGAAGGCAGTTGCTCATCTACCCAACGTGCGGGTAACGGCCTACGACGAGCTAACCGTTGATTTCGCCCACAGGATGAAAGCCAAGGTCATAGTGCGCGGACTGAGGATGAGCTCCGACTTCGAGCGAGAGTTCGAGATGGCATTGATGAATAAGCAACTGAACCGCGAGGTAGAGCTGGTCTGTCTCATGACCAGCCTTGAGTATCAATTCCTCAGCTCCAGTTTACTCAAGGAGGCTTGTGAGCTTGGCGGAGATATCACCAGCCTGGTTCCCAGGCACGTTGCCGTTGCCCTGAAAAAGAAATTCCAGCAAGCCAGAAAACAGGTCAGAAAATAAAAACACGGCCAAGAACATTTATTTAGGAGGAAAAAGAGATGGCCTACAAGATTACCGACGAGTGCATCAGCTGCGGTGCCTGCGAGCCCGAATGCCCGAACCAGGCAATCAGCGAAGGGGAGAAAATCTACGTTATCAACCCTCAGAGATGCACTGAGTGCGTGGGCGCCCATGAAACGTCCAAATGCAAAGAGGTCTGCCCGGTAGATTCCTGCGTACCCGACGACGCCCATAAAGAGGACAAGAAGCAATTGTTGGAAAAGTGGCAGAAGCTCCATCCCGGCGAGAAACCAGCCCCGGGCACCTTCTAGCCATGCGGCTATAAGCATTCGACAATCAATGGGGGCGACACATGTCGCCCCTGGAAAATCCGCCACAGCGAAATGGTGTGATATTGGCTTTGCCTAGCTTTGAACCCTTGCCATAACTTCCTGCGTTCTGTGCAGCCAGTAGTCTATTCCCATCTTTCGGAAGGCGTCTTCGGCCTTCTTGAGAGTTTCCAAGGCTTTTTCTCTCTGACCCATATCCGCGTAGAGCTCCCCCAGGTACAAATATCCCCTGGATGAATACGGAACGAATTTCCGCTCCTCGAGGGTCTTGATTCCTTCTAGGATATATCTTTCTGCCTTATCGCTCTGTGATATATCTTCCTTGCCCAGGATTCTTCCTAACAACATTCTGGCCTCTGATTCAAACAGCTTCTCACCATTCTTCAGCGCCAGGCTCAATGCCTGCTCTGCATGGCTTCGCGCCGTTTTCAGGTCGCCTGAATCGAAGCAAACCATACATAGTATCATATGCGGATTGCTCAACACCAGAGTAATTCCTGCTTCTGCGTCAATCTCGATAGCGCGCTCTGCATGTTTTCGAGCATTCTCCAAGTCACCGAGAAGATAATATCCGTCAGCTAATCCACCATAAGCGGTTGCTAGGAAGAAAAGCATTTGAACTTGCCCCCAAAATCTGGCTGGATTTTGACAATGCTTGACGGCGTTTTCTCCATCACCCTTAGCCACAAAAAGGAGGCCGAGATGAAATTCGCTCCAGGCCAGATTGTGCGGGTTGCCGCTCTCAGTGGCAAGGCGGAGGCCTCTCTCACACATCTCCTCTCCAGCCTCGAAATCCCCCAAGTACCCCCTGGCGCAACCATTAATTGAGAGAAGCGGAGCGTAAATATTCGTTGGATCGCCAAAAGACTCAGCCTGGGTGCCAGTTCTTTCTATCAAAGCGATAGCCATTTGACTCAGTTCAATTAGTTTCAGGTAATCTCCAGATATAAGATAATCGGAGCAAAGCTGATGTGCAATCGGAGCAACCAGTGCCACGTCCCCTATCTTCTCTGCCTGCTCGAGGGCCCCCTCGACATACCCGATCCACTTGACAGGGTCACCACGGTTCAAATAGACCGTGCCTATGTGGCTGTCGAATCTGGCCGCGCTGCCTTCGTCCCCTAGGTCCCTGGCCAGCTTCACCCCCTCCTCAAGTATCTCAATGGTATCTTCAGGGCAGCCCAGTGCTAGCATCACATTCGCCATTGGAAAACGGATCTCGATCCCCTTTCTCTTATTCTCCTCCGTCTGGGGCCCTCTATTGAGCACCTGGATCGCTTCTTTGCAAAAACGGTAGGCTTCCCAGAGCGAATAGCCATAGGCCGCTTTTATCGCCGCCAGGACGAGGTATTCATATGCCTTCTCGAAGTTATCGCTCCGGGAGTAATGATGCGCCAGCACCTCGTAGAACTCATGTAGCCTGTCCGAATATAGCTCCTCTATCGCTTTCCCTATCCTCTCGTGTATCTCCCTCCTCCTCTTGAGCAGCAGGCTGTTGTAGGCTACCTCTTGAGTCAGATTGTGTTTAAAGATATATTCCAGCTCCGGGAACAGGCTCTTCTCGTAGATGAACTCCAGCTCCTGGAGGTTGAAGACGTAGGCCCTGAGCTCGTCCTGCATCCCTGTGAGCACCTGGAGTATGCGGTAGGCGAACTCTCTCCCGATGACCGAGGCCACCTGCATGGTCTCCTTGAGCACTTTCTCCAGGCGGTCCATGCGGGCAGAGATTATGCCCTGGACGGTCTCGGGCACCTGGATGTCCGAAGGCTTCACAGTGAGCACATAGTGGCCGTCCTTCCTCTCGATATAGCCCCTCTCTAGGAGGGTGCGGGTGAACTCCTCCATGAACAGGGGGTTCCCCGCTGCCCTGTCCAGGATGAGCCTGATCAGGTCCTGCGCAGCCTTCCCTTCTTTCAAGATGGCCTGCACCATCTGGGCGCTGGTCTCCAACGGAAGCTCATCCACACGAATCTGGCTGTAGTAGGTCTTGCTGCCCCAGGAATGGGAATACTCAGGCCGGTACAGAATAATCAGCATAATGCGAGCCCCGCCCAGTCGCGCGATGATATAGCCCAGGAACTCCTCCGAGGTCTTGTCCATCCATTGGAGGTCTTCCACAGCCAGCACCAGAGGGCGGTCTTGGCTCTCACGGATAAGGAGGGACCAGATGGCCTCGAATATCCTCGCCCTTTTTAGTGGCGGCTCGAGCCTGAGATACTGTTCATCCTCCACCCTGAGTGACAGCAGTTCCTCAAGCGGGGGCAGCACGCCTGTGAGCCGCTCGTCCAGTTGGCTTATCTTTTGCCTCAACTTCTCCAGACTAAGCATCTCAGCCTCACCCTGTTCGATGCCGCAGTAAGACCTTAGGATCTCGAGTATGGGCAGGTAGGCCATGGCCTCACGGTAATGGTGACATTCGCCCTCGAGGTAGCTGTACTCTCCCTGGGGAAGCAGTGACCTCAGTTGCAGGAGCAGCCTGGATTTGCCTACCCCCGGCTCTCCTACTATGCCCACCACCTGGCCCTGCCCTCTCTTGACCCGGCCAAAACACTCTACTAGCTGGTCAAGCTCCCGTTGTCGCCCCACGAAGGGAGTCAGGCCGCGCATCTCCGATACCCCCAGCCTGGTCCTGAATCGGCCCAGGCCCAGCAACTGGTAGGCTTTCACCGGCTCCTTCTTTCCCTTGAGCTCGACCGCCCCCAGGGGCTTGAAATCAAAATAGCCTTCAGTCAAGCGATAGGTATTCTCCGAAACCTGTATCGTGCCTGGCTGCGCGGTGCTCTCCATCCTCGAGGCCAGGTTCACTGTGTCCCCCATGGCGGTGTACTCCATGGTCAGGTCATCACCTATCTTGCCCACAACTACCAGGCCGGTGTTGAGACCTATGCGCATATTGAACTCGATGCCTCGCTGCTTGAGCTTCTGGGCATACTCCCTGATGCGGTCTCTCATCCCCAGCGCAGCATAGAGCGCACGCTGGGGTGCATCCTCATGGGCTATAGGAGCGCCGAAGAGGGCCATCACCCCATCGCCCAGGAACTGGGCTATGGTGCCATCATATCGGTGTATCTCCTCGGTGAGGAAGACCATGCACTCGCTGATTAAATCATTCACCTCCTCAGGGTCCAATTTCTCGGACATGGAGGTGAAGCCCTTGACGTCGGCGAAGAGAACGGTGACCTGCTTGCGCTCCCCCTCCAAGCTGGCACGGGCAGCCAGTATCTTATCTACGAGGTGTTTAGGCAATGGTGCCTTTGGTTTCTCAGCAGTTCGCTGGGCCAGGCTAAAAATATCCTGCTTCGACTTAAGCACGTCCAGGTAATTGGTCAGCGATTGAGTAAGTTCACCGGTGGCAGATTTCAGAGTGGCAGTGAGCAAACCTATAACTTGCTGTATCCGTCTGCCAAAGAAGACGTTGCTGTCCTCGATTTCCCTGGGCAGCACAACGAGCATAAGGCTTTCCCGAACAGCGTTGACATCTCCCGCAAACAGAGCAAGTTGACCTTGTTGCAACTCATGCAGCTTATTCACAATCGCATTGGGCAGTGCAGTCTCCTGTTCTGACAGGAAGCGGTCAATCCGCTGCATAGTGCTGCCTGAGTCACCGGAGCCCAGCAGTTCCAATACCTGTTTCTCCAGTGCTGAGTACCTGTCCATCCACTTGCCTGTCGCAGCATACACGATAGGGAAATACTTCGTGCTGCTGCACGGTGGCGCTGTCTCTACAGTACGCTTCTTAATAAAGAAGCTTTCGACGTTCACATCGATCTCTAGGATGGCTTCGGACTTGTGGAGCATACTACTAGGCATTCGGGTGCCCGGCAGGTACTGCTCCCATTCTTTGGGAATGTTGAAAGCTGTGCCGCCGAACTCTGCTGAATTGACATAGGCGAAAAGCGTTTCCTGGCCAGCCAGAATCTTGCCCACGTTCGTGAATTGCTCCACCGAGGGCGACAATGAGGGACAGATTATGATGTGAGGTTTGCTAACCCTGTCTGTCCACAACGATCCAAGTATTTCTACATGAAGCGCATCTATGCATATAGCGACTCCGATTCTTAGTGGTTTATTGTCCAGACTGACCTCGCAAATGTCACTGGTCTGCCCTGATACATCTAGGTTCGGCTCCCATTTTGACCGATACCTCTTGGCGTAGATTTCCACCGTGCCTTTGTCAGGATGGATTATGGGGGCTATGGCTGAACCGTTGGTGATAGTTCCAATATCTAAACCGAGGCTTTTGTAGGTCTCCTTTGAGGTTTCGGTAAATCTGACCCTGTGCGTCCCCGCTACAATGATCATGCCGGCTTCCCTGGCGATATCTCGAAGAGCTGGCAAGGCCTCGCAGGGTACTGAATACTCGGGGAAAACCAGAATCTTTGCCCCTCTGGATTGACTCCACCAGGCAATGGCGCACAGTTTCCCGGTGACATGTTTGACGTAAGAGGTACGGGATTCTGCCAGAAGACCTTCAATAGACTTGACCTGCCTAAATTGCCCAATCCCTCTGGTGATGTCAAGGGAAGGAGCAGGTTCTTCCAGTAGGTCAGAATTGCCGTCAAAGTAAGCAGGGTTATATAATATTTGGCACAGATGGATTCTTACCATTTTACGTTCCCCCGCACAGATAGGCCGCTAGGCGGTCCCATTAACTACCCCCTGCCCCTATAAAAACATAACCAGAGGGTTGAAGCGGAGAAAAATCTAGAGCGAACTTCGCAAGGGTTTTATATCACTGGCACGAACCTTTGTCAACAAAAACGAGAACCTGCGGTCTGGATGAGGTCAAATGTGGAGATATCCAGTAGGACACCTTGATCAGAAGGCAGAAGTAACAAGGATGAGTCGCGGCGGTGTTTCCTGTCCTCAACCGTCATCGAGCCAAAGCTGAAGCTATCCGCCTCCGCCAAAGTATCACTTCTCCCTTTTCTTCTGATATAATGCCTTTGGAGTTAAACCCAATAATTGTCCATGCATCGCACTGAGTCAAAGGCCTTGAGCTAACTAAGACCATGCCAAGTCAAAAACAATTGCTTCTGCTCTTCGACGGACACGCCCTGGTTCACCGTGCCTTCCATGCTCTGCCTTCGCTTTCCGTGGCCAAGACCGGCGAGCCTGTAGGAGCAGTCTACGGCTTCGCCAGCATGCTGCTCAAGGTTCTGGCAGAGTTCAAGCCAACCCATTGGGCTATGACGCTGGATAGCCCGGGCCCGACATTCAGACACGAAAAGTTCGAGGCATATAAGGCGCAACGGCCTCCGGCCCCGGATGAGCTCAAAATCCAGTTCGCAAGGGTGAAGGAGCTAATTAAAGCATTCAACCTCCCCTCCTTCGAAGTGCCGGGCTACGAGGCTGACGACATAATCGGCACTATCTCCAAGAAAGCCAGCGAACAGGGCATCGACATCATCATCGTTACCGGTGACACCGACACCCTTCAACTGGTCTCACCACACGTTCGCGTGCTCACACCCAAGCCAGGGAAGCCATTCAGCGATACCGTTATATACGATGAGGCAGCAGTGCAGCAGCGCTACGAGCTATCCCCCGAAAAGCTTGCCGATTTCAAGGGCCTGAAAGGCGACCCCTCGGATAATATACCCGGGGTGCGCGGCATAGGCGAGAAGACCGCGACAAAGCTGATACATGCTTTCGGAAGCATCGAAGGCATCTACCGGCATATAGACGAGGTAACCCCACCTAAGACTCGAGAGGCGTTGCGGCAAAATGAGCAGGCGGCACGGCAGAGCAAAGAACTCGTCACCATAGACACAGATGTGCCCATAGACTTCAACCTGGATGCTTGCCGTGTAAGTACTTATGAGCGGAGCAAGGTAACCGAGCTTTTCCGCGAGCTTGAGTTCTCCAGCCTCCTTAATAAACTCCCCGAGACCATGGGCGGGGAGGAGAAGCCTGCCGTTGTTGATACACAAAACGGCAAAGGGGCTGTTGATTACCAGATTGTAGGTAACACTGAGGCTCTCAACAAGATAGCAAGCACGTTATCTAGCGCCGAATCATTTGTCTTCGATGTCGAAACCACTAGCCTGAATCCCAGGCAGGCGTCGCTGGTGGGAATTTCGCTGTCCCCAGCGCCGGGGCAGGCGTGGTACGTGCCGGTAGGACACAATTCAGGAAAACAGCTTCCTCTTCAGCAGGTTGTAGATAAACTCAAATCGCTCCTGGAAAATCCAAAAATAGCCAAGGTAGCCCACAACGGCAAATACGATATGACTGTTCTCCAGAAATACAAGATAAACGTAAGGAATCTCCATTTCGATACCATGATTGCGGCCTACCTTCTGGGTGAGAAGTCGCTCGGGCTCAAAACTCTGGCCTTCTCCAAGCTAGGCATCGAGATGATGCCTATAACCAACTTAATCGGCAGCGGGGCCAAACAGATTTCCATGGCCTGGGTAGACATACCCAAGGCTGCCGAATACGCCTGCGCCGATGCCGACATGACCATCAGGCTGAGCAAGCTGTTGGAGAAAGAGCTTAAGGCGCAGGGACAGTGGAAGCTGTTCGCCGAGGTAGAGATGCCCTTGCTCCCCGTGCTGCTGCGCATGGAGACCAACGGCGTTGCCCTGGATACTGCAAAGCTGCGAGAGATGTCCTGGAGCATGAGCGAGCGGATGGCTAAACTGGAGAACGAGATATATAAAAGTGTGGGCCATGCCTTCAATATAAACTCAACCCAACAGTTGGGAACAATACTTTACGAAGAGCTTAGACTCCCCAAAACCAGAAAAACCAAGAGCGGCTACTCCACAGAGGCATCGGTATTGGAAGCTCTCAAAGGCGTACATCCCATTATCGAGCTTTTGCTTGAGTACCGGCAGTTGACCAAGCTCAAGTCCACCTATATTGATGCCCTGCCCGCACTTATCGACCCCGACACCGGCAGGGTACATACCAGCTTCAACCAGACAGGCACCGTCACCGGCAGGCTCTCCTCAAGCGACCCCAATATGCAGAACATCCCGATTCGCACTGAGGAGGGTAAGCAGGTAAGAAAAGCCTTTATTGCCGAGAAGGAATCATCGTTGCTTCTGGCCGGCGACTACTCACAAATAGACCTGAGAGTCCTGGCACATCTTTCCCAGGACCCCAAGCTGGTCAGCGCTTTCCTGCACGGGGAGGATATTCACGCTACCACCGCTTCGCAGGTATTCGGCGTGCCACTTTCAGAGGTCACCAAAGATATGAGGCGGCTGGCGAAAACGGTCAACTTCGGGGTCATCTACGGCATGAGCGAGTATGGTCTGGAGCAGGCCACCGAGCTATCCCGAGAGCAGGCAGCACAGTTTATCAAGGCTTATTTCGAGAAATACGCGGGGGTTAAAGAGTACCTCGACCGCACTAAGAAGGAGGCGGCAGAGAGGGGGTACGTGCAGACCCTACTGGGCAGGCGGCGCTATATCCCCGAGCTCAACTCAACCAACGCCCAGGTGAGGATGGCAGCGGAGCGCATGGCGATAAATATGCCTGTCCAGGGCACCTCGGCCGACATCATCAAGGTGGCAATGATACAGCTTCAACACGAGATGGACAAGCATGGACTCGAGTCGAAGATGATTCTCCAGGTACATGATGAACTGCTCTTCGAGCTTCCTCAGACGGAAATAGAGAAATTGAGGGAGTTAGTGCTTCAAATTATGCCCAATGCAATCAAGCTCAGCGTCCCAGTGAAGGTGGACATCAAGACAGGTCGAAGCTGGGGGGACATGGAGTAGCGATGTGGCCTAAAAATTGGGGAGTGCAGAGGGGCTTTGCCCCTTTGCTGGGGGTCTGGGGGTATCCCCCAGCTTAAAAAGTCCCCCAAGAATGGGGGATTTAGGGGGTTGAGAAGAGCAAGAATGCCAGAATTGCCCGAAGTAGAGACCATTGTAAATGACCTGCGGCCCAATATAGAGGGACGCCGCTTCATCAATGTATCCATTTACTGCTCCGAGATGGTACACCAATCTTCGGTTGCGGAGCTTAAACGTCGCCTTCCAGGCCAGGTGATAAAGGAGATAGCCCGGAGGGGAAAGTATCTCATCTTCCGCCTGGCCAGCGGCGAGGCGCTGATAATCCATCTCAGGATGACCGGCTCCCTGCTGCTGAAGCGAAAGGGCGAGCCACTTGCCGAGCCTAGTCTATACGTACGAGCCGTTTTCGGCCTGGATAACGGCACAGAGCTGGTCTTCACAGACCGGCGCAAGCTGGGCACCATATCGCTGGTAAAAGACGAGAGCGAACTGAATGAAAAGCTCGGCCCCGAGCCGCTCGAGCCCGATTTCACCCCTGAGATTCTGGCTAAGAGGTTAAGCAGCCGCAAAGCGCCTATCAAAGCTGTTCTCTGCGACCAGGAAGTCATCGCCGGCATCGGCAACATGTATGCCGACGAGGCGCTGTTCTTTTCCGGCATCCACCCCCTGAGGGAAGCAAACAGCCTTTCCCATGAGGAAGTAAAAAGATTGCATAAAGCAATCCGAGAGGTGCTCACCAAAGCCATCGGCAACGGCGGAGCCAGCATCAGCGACTACCGCCGTCCCACCGGTGAAAAGGGAAGTCAACAGTACGATTTCTATGCAGCACATAGGGGTGGCCAAACCTGTAAGGTTTGTGCCACCCCTATTGAACGCATTACAGTTCGCAACCGGGGCACTTATTTCTGCCCTAAGTGCCAAAGGGCCAGTGCTGAACCCACCCAGATATGCTTCTCCAACCTCTAGCCTCTCTGCACTCCACGGTTGCCCAAAGCCGCTACTGGTTCTTGAAGATGGGTTTCCTCTTTTCCCTGAGGGCTGCCGCGCCTTCCTGGGTATCCTCCATGCCCTTCAGGTTCTGCTCCAGCGCCTGTCCGAAAGCCCTGCCCAGCTTGGGCTCCATATAAGCTCCCCGCTTGATAATCTCTTTGAAGTTCCACACTGCACGGGGCGCCAGACAGACCATGCGCTCCGCCCAACTCATAGCTTCCTCCATGAGCTTGTCCGCAGGCACCACTTTGTTGTAGAAGCCCATCTCGTAAGCGCGCTGCGAACTAACCCTCTTGTCACCCCAGAGCACCAGCTCCATGGCGTGGCCTAAATGTAAATGGAGGTGCAGGTCGCGCACCCAGCTCGCCGGCATGTTTCGCAAGGCTTCGGCTATGCCGAACTCGGCATTCTCGGCAGCGATGCGGATATCGCAGTCATGGGCGATGAGAGCGCCGCCGGCTATGCAGTGACCATTGATAGCGGCTATCGTTGGCTTCCACACATCCTCAGGTCCGAAGGCGGGAATCCGGAACGGGCCAGGTCTCACCATCTTAGGTGGTGTCAGCAGGTCGGCCCCGGCGCAGAACGCCCTGCTGCCGGCGCCAGTGATGATTGCCACACGCGACTCATCGGCATCCTGATATGCCTTCCAGGTATCTTCGAGTTCATACATCATATCGAGGGTGAGGGAATTCGCCCTATCGGCACGATTGATGGTAATAAGCCAGATTCTGCCGTTATCCTTCTTTTCAACTATAAGTTCTTTCTGCTCTTCTGCCATCTATGTTTTTCCTCCTGAAAAAATAGAGTTCCAGGGGAATATTATAAGCGTGGCTGGCTATTGGCGTCAATTTGCTGTGGTCCTATGGGTGTTGACGCACCCAGTTTGGGCGCTAAAATATGGCTGCCCATGTCTCATAAAATTGACTATTCCCTGCTCGACCAGCCGCACATCCTGAGATTCGTGTTCTATCCCAGAGAGGACTACTCACCCCCGCCGCGCAACGCCGTCGACCACCTGGTGACCGTAGAGAAGGATATCTCCGTAGGCTGCCGATTTTATCCCTCAAGCAAAGAAGCGCCCTCCATCCTGTACTTCCATGGCAACGGCGAGGTGGTCTACG
>Ga0315268_10004233_pt1 | contig 15587 bp, 18 predicted proteins | sample C1_top_MG_FD_204535 | JGI IMG/M metagenome (GOLD analysis project Ga0315268, IMG submission 204535) | Sediment microbial communities from Yellowstone Lake, YNP, Wyoming, USA - C1_top | ecosystem: Environmental > Aquatic > Freshwater > Lake > Sediment | place: USA: Wyoming | collected 2017-08-01
AGCGCTGAATTTCGAGAAACGAGATCCCGAAGGATTGCATGGTACGAAAAATGTGGCCGAACTTGTCCAGCTCCACCCGCATCTCGCCCGCCTGCGCCTCAGCTTCCGCCGCCTCCCTCCGAGCCTGCTCCAGCTCGGCGCGCGCCGCCGCAAGCGCCTGCTCCGCAGCCGTTTTTTGCTCCTCCGCCTGCGCGGCCCTGATTTTGGCTCTTGCTCCGAACATTAGTCATTTCCTTGAAAATAAAACCGTAAAAAAATAAACCCAAACCTCGATCTGCCGAACCAGCGCCCAGACTTCCCGGCGATCCCGGCCAGTCCCTCGGTCGCCCTCCGGTTCAAGCCTGGTGAAGAATTCGTGCCAATGCCGGCTTACTTCTTCCCGCTGCCCTCAAGCTGACGCAACTCACGGAAGCGCGTCTTGTCATCCTCGAACTTGGCGCGGATGGCGTCCATATCCTGACGCCGCTGCTTCACCATTTCCTGCAGGTGCTGCATTTCATTTTCAGCTTCCTGGAGCTCCTGCTGCAGGTAGACCGGCACCGGTTGTTTCTTGGCGGTAAAGGTTTCCGCCTTTTTCCGGGCTTGATCGAGGCGCGGCTGGATCTGCTTGATGCGCACTTCCATGCCCTGGAGCTGGAGTTCGCCCTGCTGCAGATTGCGGTTCCGTACCAGGTCGATTTCCTTCTCGGTAGTATAAGTGTTGATCAGCGCCGTGTCACGACGCGCCTGTTCCACTTTTTTTCTCTCCTCTTCCTTCTTCTGCGCCAATTCCTCTTCCTGGGCCTTGCGCTGCTCGGGGGTCAATGCGGGGTCGGTTTTCTTGATGACCAGGCCTTTCTTGTTGAGTTCCGTGCTGCCCTGGCCGGCATATTGCGGCGGAATGCTGTCACCATAATGGGTTTTCCCTTGTTCATCGACCCATTTGTACATTTTCGCCGCAGCGGGGAAGCTGGCCAGCGCCAGCAGCATAAAAACGGTCAAATAGCGCATGGAAACCTCCTGAAATTAATCGGCCGAAACGCCGTAATGATCTTTGTATTCTAAGACAGCTTCCAGCTTCTGCGCCATGCCCGGCGCCTGGCGCAGGTAGCCGATCATGTCATCCAGGGTAGCGATGCTGACCACCGGAATGGCGTAGTTCTGCGTCACCTCCTGGGTCGCCGACAACGCGCCTGTGCCGCGCTCCTGGCGGTCGAGCGCGATCACCACGCCGCAGGGCTCCGCCCCGTGCGCCTTGATCAGTGTGACCGACTCGCGCACCGAGGTGCCGGCCGAGATCACGTCGTCCACGATCAGCACCCGACCGGAAAGGTGCGCGCCGACAATCGCACCACCCTCGCCATGATCCTTGGTTTCCTTGCGATTGAAACTGAATGGCAGATTGCGCCCGTGTTCGGCCAGCGCCACCGCAATCGCCGCCACCAGGGGGATGCCTTTGTAGGCTGGGCCGAATAGCATGTCGAACGGGAAAGGGGCGGAAAGGATGGCTTTAGCGTAAAATTGCGCCAGCTGCCGCAAGGATTCTCCGTCGTTGAACAGGCCGGTGTTGAAGAAATAGGGACTCAGCCGGCCGGCCTTGGTCTTGAACTCGCCGAAACACAATACATTGCGTTCGATGGCGAAACGGATGAAGTCCTGACGAAAATCCTGCATGGTTCTGTCTTTGCCCCCGGAGAAATTGATTGCGTATTATAACCCTGAATTTAAATGGCATCCGCTCCGCCGCCAGCAAGGGGCTGCTCGAATGGCTGCCCCAGCAGCAGGCTGACATCGTCTGTCTGCAAGAACTGAAGGCGCAGATCCCCGACCTGACACCCGAAATGCGGGCACCGGCAGGCTTTCACGGCTATTTCCACCCCGCCGAAAAAAAGGGCTACAGCGGCGTAGGCATTTACGCCCGGCGCGAACCCGACAACCTGGTTGAAGGGCTGGGTATAAGCGAAATCGATGCCGAAGGCCGCTACCTGCAGGCCGATTTCGACGACTTGAGCGTCATCTCGCTCTACCTGCCCTCCGGCTCCAGCGGCGAAGAGCGGCAGGTGGCGAAGTTCCGCTTCCTGGACTATTTCGCCCCCCACCTGGTAGCACTCAAGGCCGAAGGGCGGGAAGTGGTGCTGTGCGGCGACTGGAATATCGCCCACAAGGAAATCGACCTGAAAAACTGGAAATCCAACCAAAAAAATTCCGGCTTCCTGCCCGAAGAGCGCACCTGGCTGACCAATGTATTCGACGAAATCGGCTGGGCCGACGTCTACCGCCAGTTGCACCCGGAGGCTACCGGCGAAGCCTACACCTGGTGGTCGAACCGCGGTCAGGCCTGGGCCAAGAACGTCGGCTGGCGCATCGACTACCAGATCGCCACGCCGGGCATCGCCGCGACGGCGAAAGGCGCGACGGTCTATAGGGAGCAGCGCTTCAGCGACCATGCGCCGCTGACGGTGGATTACGACTATCCATTCTGATGCGGCGTTCTGGCTTGGGGCTGTCCTTGACGTCCACTATACTAGCGTATCATAATCAGACCAGATAATCTGACCAGCCCAAAGGAAGCAACATGCGCGCAAGCCAGTGGCGGCTTCAGGACGCCAAAACCCAGTTCAGTCAAGTGGTGGAGGCCGCCTTGCGTGGCGAACCCCAGCACATTACCCGCCGCGGCAAGCAAGCGGTAGTGGTTCTTTCCGAGCAGGCCTTTGAATCCCTGCAACGTAGCGCACACGTGGCAGCGCCGGGTTTTGTCGCCCATCTGCTGGCCATGCCCAGGGATGAAGAAGTCGTTGAACGCACTCCCTTGGCACTGCGCGATGTAGATTTCTTATGATCCTGCTGGATACCGTCGTACTTTCGGAATTGCGCAAACGTCAGCCATCCCCGGAAGTGGTGCGCTGGCTGACTAGTTTTCGGGACAGCGATCTATTTCTCAGCGTGGTGAGCATAGGCGAAATTGAGCGCGGCATCGAAAAAAAACGCGGTCTCGATCCCGCTTTCGCCGCATCACTCACCCGATGGATCGAGGATTTATTGCGCCTTTACGGCGACCGGATATTGCCCGTCACCCCCGCTATATCCCGTTGCTGGGGTGTTCTTTCCGCTCAAATGGGGAATGATGACGCCGACCTGTTGATCGCCGCCACAGCGCTTACCCACGGATTGCAGGTCGCCACAAGGAATACCCGGCACTTCGCGACTACCGGTGTGGGCGTGATCAATCCATTTGGCGACTGAAAGTTAAGGAATGGGGGGCACGGTTTAGAGCTGCGCCGGTGAAAGAAAGCTAAAATCGTGGCCTGTCCTTGATGTTTGACCTGACGGGGAGGAATCACTCGATGGCATATAACTCATTTCTCAGAACCCCACTTGTTGAATTGTTTGATAAAAATGTATCATCGCGATTACAGATTGCACACCATTTTGTGTGCACATCACGTTAGAACTTATGCAACCGGAAAGCGCTGTGTTGAAAAACAAAAAAATCGTAGTTGTGGGCGGTAGCTCCGGTATCGGTTATGCAGTGGCGCAAAAGGCCCTGAATGCCGGCGCTCAAGTTGTTATCGCTTCCCGCTCCAATGAAAGGCTCGATACCGCGGCAAGGCAACTCGGCGAGCGCGTACAAACAGAAGCAGTTGATGCCTCGGATGAGCAATCCGTCGCAGATTTCTTTCGGCGTGTCGGCCACTTCGACCATTTGGCGGTAACGATCAAACCGCAGTTACCATCTGGACGATTTCTCGAAAACGATGTTGGCGCGGCAATCACCGCTTTCGATGCCAAGTTCTGGGGGCAGTACCGACTGGCAAAGCATGGTGCTCAATATATCCGGCAAAATGGCTCTATCACCTTTACATCAGGCATCGCTTCTCGCCGTGGCTATCCCGGCTACTCGGCAGTCAGCGCCATGAATGCGGCAACGGAGGCGCTTGCCAATGCCATTGCCATTGAGCTTGCGCCCATTCGGGTAAACACTGTTTGCCCGGGTTTTGTGGATACCGAGCCACCGACTTCAGGTCGTGCCCAGCACGTCAAGATACTGTCGCCAACTTTGCCACTGAATCGTCTTGGCGCTGCAAGTGAAATTGCTGACGCCTACCTGTACCTGTTTGCTAATTCATACTCCACAGGCACGGTGGTTGTGGTCGATGGGGGAGCAATATGCTGAGAGCAATTCTCTCAAGAACACCATTGGGGGCGTAGCCCGAATTCCATCGCACCGCATGTTTTGTGTGCGCTACGCGCAGATATTTAGATGCCGGGGGCTGCCCGGCACCTAAACATTCGCACGAAGCGCACAAAACCAAATTCTCGTTGGAGTAATTGACAACACAATTGAGCGTTGTTATTCTTTCCAACATGAATGCGCATGAACTGATCCGTCGCCGCGTTATCCTAGCCAGTGATGCATTTGCCGATATCGTGGTCTGGCAGGTACCCCAACCGGTATCAGGCTGTTCCCACGCTTTCAAGTACCGGCTGGCGTTCGTGGTCAAAGGCGCGTGCGTGCTGCGCTACGACAACGAAGTAGGCAAGGGCGATCATAAGCATTTCGGCAACAACGAAATGCGTTATGAGTTTTCCAACCCGCGCCAGCTAGTGGCTGATTTCATGAACGATGTGAGGAGGTGGCAAGATGAACATAGTCACACTTGAGGTACGCTCGCTGGCTGACACGCTATCCGATGTGGCGCTGGCGATGGAGACGGGTGAAGCGTCCTCGCCGCGCTTGGCTTTCGAGACACCAGAGCTTTTGTTCAAAGTGCTGACCGCCAAGCGCTGGGAGTTGCTGCGCACCATGGCAGGAGCGGGGCCGATGACGATCCGCGAGGCGGCACGACGGGTGGGGCGCGATGTAAAAGCGGTGCATGGCGACGTGACTGCGCTGCTCAATACCGGCATTCTGGACAAGAAAACCGATGGCAAGATCGTCTTTCCGTTTGACGCGGTGCATGTGGATTTCATGCTGAAAGTGGCCTAAGCACGCAAGCTGGCCGAATATCCGAAGGGTGCACAGCCCTACAAATACCGATCCTCGCCCTCACGCCAGGGCGCAACCTTAAGCAGCAAAGCCATCCCCGGCAACGCCAGCAACGTACACAACAAAAAGAAGGCAAACCACCCAAGCTGCTCGACCAGAAACCCGGTGGAAGCATTGATAAAGGCGCGCGGCACCGCCGCCAGACTGGTGAACAGGGCGAACTGCGTGGCGGTGTAAAGCGGGTGGGTAGTGCGGGCGATGAAGGCGACGAAGGCCGCCGTTCCCAAGCCTACTCCCAGGGCCTCGAAGCCGATCACCAGGGCGAGCACGACCTTGTCGTGGCCGATCAGCGCCAGCGCGGCGAAACCTAAAATCGATACGACCTGCACCACGCCGAACAGCCACAGCGCGCGGTTGATGCCCAGCCGCATCATCCACACTCCCCCCAGCAGCCCGCCGATGACGCTGGGCCACAGGCCGGCGTGCTTGGCGATCAGGCCGATATCGGTCTTGGTGAATCCCATGTCGAGATAGAACGGCGTCGCCAGGGCGGTGGCCATGCTGTCGCCGAGCTTGTAGAGGAAAATGAAGCCGAGGATCAGCACGGCCTCCCGCCAGCCCTGACGGTTGATGAACTCGCGAAACGGCTCGACCACCGCCGCCCGCAACGTTCTCGGACCGGACTTGACAAGATCGGGCTCGGCCACCATCAGCGTCATGATGACACCGGGCAGCATGAACAGCGCGGTGATCAGGAACACGCTGCTCCAGGGCAAATGGTCGGCCAGGATCAGGGACAGCGAGCCCGGCACCAGGCCGGCAATGCGGTAGGCGTTGACGTGGATGGCGTTGCCCAGCCCGAGTTCGACGTCGAACAGGATTTCCCGCCGGAAAGCATCGAGCACGACGTCCTGCGTGGCGGAAAAGAAGGCGACCGCCAGGGCCAGGTAGGCGATGCTCCAAAGGTCCTGCTTCGGCTCGAACCAGCCGAACAGCGGCACAGAAAGCAGCAGCGCAATCTGGGTAAACAGCATCCATCCCCGCCTCCGGCCCATCTTCGGCCAAGCGAAGTGATCCAGCAGCGGCGACCAGAGGAACTTCCAGATATAGGGTAGCTGGATCAGCGCAAACAGGCCGATCACCTTGAGGTCGACCTGCTCGGAGCGCAGCCAGGCCGGCACCAGGCTGATCAGGAAATACAGTGGCAGGCCGGAACTGAATCCGGTGAACACGCAGATGAGCATTTTGCGGGTAAAGATCGCCCGCCAGAGAGAGGAGTTTTCAGACATACGGGAATAACAATAATCGGAGGCGCTACCTTACCTGAAAAGTTAAGTAGGGTGGGCACGTTTTTTGTGCCCACGCGGGCAGATTCAGCGTGGGCACAAAAAATGTGCCCACCCTACCAGGCTGTGTCAAAATAGCCGGCCATGACCCCTTCCACCCCCAAAAACCGTGCCTGAAATCAGCCTGATCTCGGCACTGCTGGTCGGCCTGCTCGGCGGCACCCACTGCGTCGGCATGTGCGGCGGCATCGTCGGCGCAATCAGCCTGCAAATGCCCGGCAACGTGCCGCAATGGCGCATTCATCTGGCTTACAATCTGGGACGAATCGCCAGCTACGGCGCGGCGGGGGTACTGGCCGGCGCTGCCGGGGCCGGCAGCCTGCTGTTGAGCGACATGCTGCCGGTCAAGGTGGTTTTGTACCTGATCGCCAACCTGCTGCTGGTTTTTCTGGGGCTGTATCTGGCCGGCCTGTCCCACGCCGTGGTGCAGCTCGAACGACTCGGCGGCTTGATCTGGCAGCGCCTGCAACCCTATTCGAAAAAACTCCTGCCGGTGCATTCCGTTCCGCAGGCTTTGGCCCTCGGTGCGTTGTGGGGTTGGCTGCCCTGCGGCCTGGTCTATAGCGTGCTGGCAGCCGCCATGGCCAGCGGCAGCGCCGCTGGTGGCGGGATGATCATGCTCGCCTTCGGCCTGGGCACCCTGCCCAACCTGCTGGCAATGGGCTATTTTGCCCGGCAACTGAAGGGCTTCATGCAAAACAAATGGGTGCGCCTCGCCGCCGGCCTGCTGGTGGCGGGCTTCGGCGTGCTGGGATTGTACCGCCTGGTAATGTTCTAGCAGACTATCCGGCGCGCTCGAAACGGTAAACGGCCAGATTCCCGAGCAGGTTGGGCAGGAAGGAAACCGCCTCATCCTTACACATCACCTGGCGATCGAGAATGCGGACGCCATGGCCGCGGCAGAACGCCTCGAAATCCCCCAAGGTGCATAAGTGGATATTGGGTGTGTCATACCACTGGTAGGGCAAGTCCTCCGACACCGGCATCCGCCCCCCGATGATCTGGATACGCCGTCGCCAGTAGCCGAAATTGGGAATGGTCAGGATGCCCTGGCGGCCCACGCGCAGGATTTCCTTCATCACCAGTTCGATGTTGCGCATCGCCTGCAGAGTCTGGGACAGAATAACAAAATCGAAGGACTGTGGCTCGAAACCGGACAAGCCGGTCTCCAGGTCCATCTGGATCACGTTCACACCCTTTTTCACGCAGGCGAGAATATTGGCATCGTCAATTTCGATGCCATAGCCGTGGGTGCCGCGCGCTTCCTTCAGATACTTCAGCAGACTGCCGTCGCCGCAACCAAGGTCGAGCACCTTGGCATTCGGGGTCACCCATTGCGCGATGGCGGCAAAATCGGAACGCGCGATCATATTCCAAGGCTCCTCACCACATTGCTCATGTAGGCGCGCACCAGGCTATGGTAGTGCGGGTCAGGCATGAGAAAGGCATCGTGACCATGCGCCGCGGTGATTTCCGCGTAACTCACATTGAGGTTGTTATCCAGCAGCGCCTTGACGATTTCGCGCGAGCGGCCCGGTGCGAAGCGCCAGTCGCTGGTGAAGGAAAGCACCAGGAAATCGGCCCGGGCCGGCTTCATCGCCTCACTCAAACTGACACGATGATGGTGGGTGGGATCGAAATAGTCGAGCGCCTTGGTCATCAGCAGATAGGTATTGGCGTCGAAGCTGGCGGCGAATTTGTCGCCCTGGTAACGCAGGTAGGATTCGACCTCGAACTCTACCCCGTAGCCGAACTGGAATACGTCGTTCTTGAGGATGCGGCCGAATTTCTCGCCCATCACGTCGTCCGACAAATAGGTAATGTGGCCGAGCATGCGCGCCAGTCGCAGGCCCCGCTTGGGCACCACATCATGGGCGTAGAAATCGCCGCCATGGAAATCCGGATCGGTCAGGATAGCCTGTCGCGCCACATCGTTGAAGGCGATGTTCTGCGCTGTCAGCTTCGGCGCCGAGGCGATCACCAGGCCATGCTTCACCCGCTGCGGGTGCAGGATAGTCCAGGAAAGCACCTGCATCCCGCCCAGGCTGCCGCCCATGATTGCGGCAAAGCTTTCGATGCCGAGCCGGTCGGCAAGGCGCGCCTGGGTTTCCACCCAGTCTTCCACCGTCACGATCGGGAAGGCCTTGCCGTACGGCTTGCCGGTTTTCGGGTCGAGGCTGGAGGGGCCGGTCGAGCCATGGCAGCCGCCCAGGTTATTGAGGCCGATGACGAAAAAACGGTCGGTGTCCACCGGCTTGCCGGGGCCTATCATATTGTCCCACCAGCCAGGCCGCTTATCCTGTTCGGAACGGAACCCGGCGACATGGTGATTGCCGGAAAGGGCGTGGCAGACCAGGATGGCGTTGGTCTTATCCGCGTTAAGCGTGCCGTAGGTTTCATACACCAGTTCGTAAGCATCCAGCACCGCGCCGCTTTTCAGCGTGAGCGGTGCATCGAAGTGCGCAATTTGCGGCGTCACGATGCCGACGGAAGGAGATTGCGAATGCATGGCGGGAAGTATACTAGAGGCTAGGGGCGAGGGGCTAGAGGCTAGAAACACCCCGGCGCACAGCGCCGGACAAAACCCCCTCGCCTCTCGCCTCTCGCCTCTTACGCATTCAGGCGCAGCAACAACTGCTGCAGCTTCTCCGGTTCGTGCGTCTTGAGCATTTTCTGCGCCACGGCAGTGATATGGGGCAGGTCGGAGGTAAGGATTTGCTGCTTGACAGCGAGCAGGTGCGCCGGATGCATGGAGAACTCGCGCAAGCCCAAGCCGAGCAGCAGACGGGTGAGGGCGGTATCGCCCGCCATTTCACCGCACACCGAAACCGGAATACCCGCCTTGTCGGCGACGGCGATGGTCATGGCGATCAATTGCAGCACCGCCGGGTGGAGCGGGTCGTAGAGGTGCGCCACGGTATCGTCGGTGCGATCGATCGCCAGAGTGTACTGGATCAGGTCGTTGGTGCCGATGGAAAGAAAGTCGAGACTCTTGACGAAGGACTGCGCCACCAGCGCGGCGGCCGGAATCTCGATCATGCCGCCGATCGGGATGGAGGCGTCGAACGGAATGCCCTCCTGGGCCAACTCCTGCTTGGCATGCCCGATCAGGTGCAGGGTCTGGCGCAGCTCGCTCAAGCTGCACAGCATCGGCACCAAAAGCTTGATCTTGCCGTAGTGGGAGGCGCGCAATATCGCGCGCAACTGGGTGTGGAACATCTGCGGCTCGGACAGGCACAGGCGAATGGCACGCAACCCCAGGGCGGGGTTGTCGCCGCTGCGGTCGGCGAAGCGCAGCTGCTTGTCGGCACCCAGATCCAGGGTGCGGATTGTTACCGGCAGGCCCCTCATATCCTGCGCCACCTTGCGATAGGCCGCGAATTGCTCCTCCTCGTCGGGCAGGTCATCGCGGTTAAGGAACAGGAATTCGCTCCGGAACAGACCCACACCGGTGGCCCCGGACGCCTTTACCTGCGGAATGTCCTGCGGCAGCTCGATGTTGGCGTGAAGTTCCACCACCGTTCCGTCGAGCGTGGTGGCGATGGCGGACTTGAGCCGCTTGAGTTTTTGCCTCTCGATCTCCCACTGGCTTTGCTTTAAACGGTACTCGGCCAGAATCTGCTTGTCCGGGTTGACGATCACCACGCCCTGCTGGCCATCGACAATCAACAGCTCGTTTTCGCGAATCAGCTGGCGCGCGTGGTGCAGCGCCACGATCGACGGAATGTTCAGACTGCGCGCGACAATCGCAGTATGCGAGGTGGCGCCGCCGACATCGGTAATGAATGCAGCGAAACGCTGCTGCTTGAACAGCATCATGTCGGCCGGGGAAAGATCGTGTGCCACCAGAATCCGGCTCAGGTCGGCACTGGCCGGTTGGCTCGCTGAGCCGGGGTGGCCGAGCAGCACTTTAAGCACGCGCTCCACCACCTGCACGACGTCGGCCTTGCGTTCGCGCAGATAGTCATCCTCGATTTGCTCAAACTGGGCGAGCAGTGCATCCATTTGCTGTTTCAATGCCCATTCCGCATTGATATGCTGATTTTTGATCAGGTCGAGCGGCGCCTTGGAAAGCGTGCTGTCCTCCAGAATCAACAAGTGCAGATTGAGAAAAGCGCCGAATTCCGCGGGAGAATCTGCGGGAATGTTCGTACGCAGCCCCTCCATTTCGATCCGAGTTGCCTTGATCGCCGCCTCGAAGCGCTCGACCTCGCCCGGGATTTGCGGCTTGGACAGGGCGTAAAGAGGAACCTCGAGGATGGCGTGGGAGATCAAATGGGCATAGCCGATGGCAATGCCACCGGAAACACCGACGCCGTGCATGGCGAAACTCATTGCGCCTGACTCCCGCTGGGGCTTGTTGACATCATTCGCCCTCGCCGAAGCGGTCCGCAATCAGGGCAAGCAAGGCATCCATCGCCTCTGTTTCGTCCACGCCATCGACTTCGAGACGGATGGTGCTGCCTTTGTTCGCAGCCAGCATCATGACGCCCATGATGCTTTTGGCGTTGATGCGCCGTTCATTGCGTGAAATCCAGATTTCGCTCTTGAACTGCCCCGCCAACTGGGTGAGCTTGGCTGAGGCACGGGCGTGCAGGCCGAGCTTGTTAACGATCTCCACATCACGCTCCGTCATCGCAGGCCTCCCGGGTGACATGGGCCACGCCTTCGCGGCCGCCAGAGAATGCCTTTTCCGCGACAGTCTCCAAAGCTTCATTGCGGTATGTGAGCGCACGCACCAGCATCGGCAGGTTAACCCCGGCGACACACTCCACCCGGCCGGGTTCGATCAGGCGGCAGGCCAGATTGCTCGGCGTGGCGCCATAAATATCGGTCATGATCAACACTCCGCTACCGTCATCAAGTTCGGCAACCAGGTCCTGCACTTCGGGCAACAGCGCAATGGGGTCATCGTGGACGTTCACCCCCAGTTGCCGCAGCTGCGGAGGGAGACCGCCGAATACATGACTGGCACAGTGGATCAGACTTTCTCCCAGGGTTCCGTGCGCGATGATTAGAATACTGATCATAGAAAATTCTTACTGGCTCCTGCCGGTAACAAAAATGCAATTTTACCGTATACGTCAGGGAACTTCATGCAAAATCACGCTTTTATCCTGAAATTCCAGGCGCTTTTTCATAGCCGCAGTCAGATGGATTTCGCCCTGTTCATCAATCAGCATGGCACTCTCCACCCCCATGTTTTTTGCCGCCTCGCGCCAACCCTTTACCCCGGCGATAAAGGCCGGCTTGGAAGCCACATCGGATAGCGTGCCGGCCTTTTCTCCCTTGGGAATCACCACCGTCACCGCCTGCACGCCCTGAGCCGGGTAGCCTGTGCGCGGGTCGATGATGTGGCAATAGCGCTTGCCGTCGAGCATAAAATAGCGCTGGTAATCACCCGACGTACCGATCGCCTCACCGTCGTGAAGCTCCAGCGTGGCAATTGCGCCCGCCTTGCGCGGATGCTGCACACCCACGCGCCAGGGCTGGCCGCCGCGGCTGCCGATTGCCATGATGTTGCCGCCGATGTTGATCAGTGCCCCTTTCACGCCTTGCCCGCGCAAATACGCCGCCGTCAAATCGAGGGCATAACCTTTGGCATAGCCACCGAGATCGAGCCGCACGGCAGGATTTTTGCTGTAGAACAGAATACCCTCAATCACAATGTCGGTCATGCGCGGATCAGCCTTGACCAATGCCTCGATTTCAGCAGGATCGGGGCGCCTGGGCTGGAACTCGTCCCCCTGAAATCCCCACAGGGCAATCAGTTTTCCGATAGCAGGATTGAACAGCCCGCCCGACATTTCAGAAAATCGGGTGGCATCATGAATGATAGGCACCAGGCCCGGCACAATCGCCGCTTTTGCTGGACTTTGTGCGAAAATTGAGTTCATGCGCGACAGGGAGCCCGGCTCCCAAGCGTGCAAGGTGCGGTGAAGGAAATCGAAATCGGCCAGCACCTTGCCCGCCAGCTCCTTGGCGCGCGCCGCTTCCTCGCCGTAAATGGTGACTTCCGCCAAGGTGCCGAAAACAAAACTCTGTTCGCGGTAAACCGGCGGCTCCTTGGCACAGCCGGCCAAAATCGCGGCCACGGCAAAAAACATTCCTAACCGCAAAGGCGCAAAGGCGCAGAGATTTATTGACCAGAACATATCTTCGCGTCTTTGCGCCTTTGCGGTGAAAAAACTCAGGAACATACCCGCTCCAATGCATCCACGAACATCCCCGCCACGTCGAAGCCGATCTGTCCCGCGATCTCCTGCATGCCGGTCGGGCTGGTAACATTGATCTCGGTGAGATAATCGCCGATCACGTCCAGCCCCACCAGAAACAATCCCGCTTCACGCAGCTTCGGCCCCAGCGCAGCGGCGATTTCCCGGTCCCTGTCAGACAGCGGCTGCGCCACCCCCTTGCCACCGGCCGCCAGATTGCCGCGGGTTTCGCCCGCTTTCGGAATGCGCGCCAGCGCGTAGGGCACTGCTTCGCCATCGATGAGCAGGATGCGCTTGTCTCCCAGGGAAATCTCAGGAATGTAGCGCTGCGCCATGACCGTTCTGGCCCCCAGTTGCGTCAGGGTTTCGATGATCACGTTCAGGTTGGGGTCATGGCGCTGAATGCGAAATACACCGCTGCCGCCCATGGCATCAAGAGGTTTGAGGATGATGTCGCCGTGTTTCTCGATAAAATCGCGGATCAGGCCTTCCTGCCGCGTGACCAGCGTGGGCGGCATGAACTGCGGAAACTTTGCGGTGGAGAGCTTCTCGTTGAAATCCCGCACCGCCTCGGGTCGATTGAGGATGCGCGCGCCTTGGGCTTGCGCCAGCTCCAGCAGGTAGGTGCTGTAGATATACTCCATGTCGAAGGGCGGGTCTTTGCGCATCAGCGTGACATCGAAATCCGTCAGGGCATGCCAGCCCGGTTCCTCCAATGAGTACCAGCGCAAATCGTTATCGATGAGGTCGAGCCTTCGTGCATGAGCACTGACCCGGCCCTCTGCCAGAACCAGTTCCCGCTGCTCCAGCACAAACAAGGCATGGCCTCGACTGTGGGCCTCGCGCATGATGGCATAGGTGGAGTCCTTGTAGGTTTTCAGGGACTCGAGAGGGTCAAGAATGATCGCAAGTTTCAATTTACATATCCAGGAGGCTGGTTACGCCGCATCCGCCACAGTTTAGCCCATGCTCGCTGATCGTGGCAGCGGAAACATCCGTATGCCACGAAAATCTTCGCACGACACGAATATCATAACCGTTTTTCAGTAAATGGGTAGCAAAGGAAGGCGCAAGGCATGGGTCCGAGGCCGGCGTGGCGATATCGGCCGTCATCACCGCTTTCCTGATCACGCGTTGCGGCGCCAGTTCATGGTTGCGGCAACGGCGCACGAAGGTTGAGCTTGAAGCCGGTAAAGAGGGAAGAACCGGGTTGAACGTAACGGGGAAAACAGGAGAGGTGCAGCCCTATTGTTGCGCTATTGTCAAACCGGCAGAAATAAATAGGGGTCTATCGGCACAGACTTAAAGATAGCCCGCTTACTTGATATGACATGTCAGGCAAAGCGCACTACCGGTATTGCTCACGCGCAAAAAAGTCGGTTTGAACGTAGAACCGGGGCCAGCCGAAGGCACTCCATGCGGATCGTGACAGGAACCGCACTCCACTTTCGCGGAGCCTCCCGCGCCATACAAGCGCACATCGCCGCTATCCATTGTGCCGTTACCATTCGAGTCGAAATAGCGGGTCGCGCCTTCAACCCCCCACGGCGTGTTGAAGTTTGTACCCGGGCCGTTGGTCGGCGGAAAGACGATCCCCACCGGGTGATCGTTGCGCAGGTCGGCGCCTATCATAGCAACCCTGAAATCGGGGGCGCTAGCGCCAACGAACGTGCCGGGGGAGTGACAAACCAGACACTCCCCCATCTTCAATCCCCCATGCACCGTAGCGTCCGGACCCCGTGTATTGTTCCATGTATCGAGGAATACATTATCCTGTGATATTTCCTGGCTGACCTGATACCGCCCCGAACCGGGCATGCTGATGATCGAGTCGACCGCCGTCTGACCATCGTGGCATGACAGGCACAACAAGGAATTTAACCCCGGCTGCGAAACCGGCTGCGTCAGGCTGGCGGTGCCGAGCTGGTTGTATGTCGTATACGTGGTCGCCTTCATGGTGCGGTTCCATATCGGCAAGCCCACTGACGTGACTACGTCGTTCGGCGTGTGGCAGTAGATACAGACATCTTCGTAGTCGTTGCGGTACGGGTCCATGATCGCCCCGCTGGGACCGCCGCCGGATTCCTGGCGCTGTGTCATGTTATGGCGCGTATTGCCGATGCTGTCCCGGTTCGAGAATTTTGTAGGCAAATCGCCGGCAGCGTAGGCGTGACCTGAACCCAGAATGAGCAAAGCCACCGCCGATAAGGTGGACCATAACATGGTTCTGTCGAAACGGGCTATTTTAAGATAGCCCGCGCCTCACCTTACTTGACATGGCAAGTCAGGCAAAGCGCGCTACCGGTATTGGTTACACGCAAAAACGTCGGTTTGAACGTGGTACCGGGGCCAGCCGAAGGCACCCCATGCGGATCGTGACAGGACGCGCACTCCACTTTCACAGAGCCTCCCGTATCATACAAGCGCACATCGCCGCCATCCATTGCGCCGTTACCATTCGAGTCGAAATAGCGGGTCGTGCCTTTTACCCCCACCGGCGTGTTGAAGTCGGTGCCCGGGCCGCTGGTCGGCGGAAAGACGATCCCCACCGGGTGATCGTTGCGCAGGTCGGTGCCAATCACGGCAACAGTGAAATCGGGGGCGCCAGCACCAACAAATCCGTTAGGGGAGTGGCATGCCAGGCACTCGCCCATGGCCAATTTCCCATGCACTGCGGCGGACGGGCCCCGCGTATTGGTCCATGTACTGAGGAATGCATCGTTCTGCGATGCTTCCTGGCTGGCCAGATACCGCCCCGAACCAGGCATGTTGATGATCGAATCGACCGCCGTCTGGCCGTCGTGGCAGGACAGGCAGGACAAGGAGTTGATCCCCGGCTGCGAAACCGGCTGCGTCAGGGTGGTGGTGCCGAGCTGGCTGTATGTCGTATAGGTGGTCGCCTTCATGGTGCGGTTCCACAACGGCAAACTCACAGTCGTGGCTGCGCCATGCGGCGTGTGGCAGTAGACACAGACCTCTTCGTAGTCGTTGCGGTACGGGTCCATGTTCGCCCCGCTGGGACCGCCGCCGGATGTCTGACGCTGGGTCAGGTTATGGCGC